>SDBT01001281.1_pt1 | contig 43812 bp, 28 predicted proteins | sample 2277101 | NCBI WGS metagenome assembly SDBT01 (sample SAMN10404973, study PRJNA504765) | marine sediment metagenome | isolation source: marine sediment core GS10_PC15, 103 cmbsf | place: Arctic Ocean: Southern Knipovich Ridge | collected 2010
CTGATAGATGCGACAAAATCATGGGAACTCTATTATAATACGTTACGAGCAGAGATCTTTTCCAACGGAGATGGGATTCAAATGAACGCATAAAAGCGCACAGTACCTCTAGACTCTCCTATTCATCAAAAATATCCTTTTTTCAGATGATTTAAATTGATAATTGTATGATTGTTAAGCCTAGCGAGATTTAACACTCTTTATTAACATCAATTCAACAGAAAGCAATGTTGTCCATCATTTGCTTATATAGTAATAAATTTAGACTCTATAATTCCTTCTGGAAAAAATATTATTTAGGTTTGACGTTAACAAGTCAGTGAAGTTACGAGCACTTACGATTTTCTATATAGATTACTTTTAGTCTTTTAATGTAATGATAAATGAATATAGAGATTTAAAAAGAGCTTTGAAAATAATTCGAAAATTCCACCCTATCATATTCTTTTGTGTTGAAATAGTGTGGTTTCTTCCCAGAGCTCTATATTTAGTTTTTTCCATCGTGTCGTAACTCGTCCCTGTCTACGAGCGATCTCCGCCCCCATCCATATCCACTTTCTAGTGAGAAGGATGATTCGTTCAACACCCATGAACTCCTCAGGAGGAATACTCAGTAATTCGTTTAAAATCGAATTAATGATAATTTCGTCAATTTTATCTTCCTGACACACTATCCAAATAACCCCACCAGTGTTATTATCGATCCCTATCAGATCGACGGTTCCTGCTATTGATGGAGGGACAATAGATGACAGATATGTACAATCAAAAGACTCACTATCAGTTAAAGCTCGAATTACTATATCTACTCTTCGATGTTCACTTCTTGTTATTAAGGAGTTATGTATTGAACGGATGATTATGGGTTTTTTAGAAAAAATTTCCCAAAGCAATGTTTTCTTATCAGTTTGTCCTTCTGGTCTATATTCAAGGTCTGCATGGAATAATAAATCGTAAAGTTCCTTAATTCCTAGTCCTTCATAATTTATTAAATCAGTAACGAAATCTTTGTTTAAAATAACTCTTCCCTGGGAATAAAACCAAGTTCGCTTAATTTCTTCAACAGGTCTTTTTTCTCTTTTAGTCTTCTTGATAATAAAACCAAAAGCTAATCCTAACTGTGCAGCTCTTTCCACCGTTATCTCACTTACAGTTGAGTTACACTTCGGACACTGGTATTCTTTGCTTCCTCGATCTCTCCTGAGAATCTGATTGCATAAATACTTTAATCTACAATTGCGACAGTAATAGAGAACATCTTCTGCATCTGTATTTATGTCCTTCTCCCGTTTTTCTTTACATACATGACAAGGGCCATCACAGACAATTTTAGAACTAGTGCCTGATGTTCCAGACGATGACATTATTCTTCAAAGGACTTCTGGTAATACTCCTTTTATAAGTATCTCTTTGATTTAAAGAAAAATTAGAGATCCTTGATAATATTAATAAGATTAACAGTTTACCTTTCAGTCCAATACAAATAATAATATAGTATAACGTATTTTTTTGAACTCTTTAATTTCAGAATTTTTTTGTTCTCCTATCATTTCTTTATTTCATATTGGTGCAAAATTCATGAGAGTTCTGATTTTGGGGCATCTTTGTCAGATATACTCGAGAGTTCTGATTTTGGGGCATCTTTGTCAGATATACTCGAACTCCCACCCAAAGTTTACGAGATGAACACAAAGCTGCATTTCTGGGCTTTTATAAAACATTTGTCCATAAATGCGAAATATGTTTCATTTTTCGAAAACATGCCTCAATGGATATTCCATTTGAAAGTATAGAATTAGCACTAATTGGGTGGTGGGATAATAACCGATATGCTATTCCACTTTGAATTCTAAATGAAAATTTACTTGGATTTGAGGTTATATCTTCTCAGGAATATGATGTACTTAGTTCAGAGGAATTAAAATGGGATAAATCCACTACAATTCCCTACTATAATGATTCACAGGAATTTGAATTCCAGAATTCATTTATTATGGATAAATCTTTATTTACTGGGAATAAGATTTTTTTTCAGATTTATAGTGAACGCTTTCAATGAACTTGATTTTTTCAGAAGAATATCGCATACAGAAATACAAGATTTTGATGATCCTTATGAGTCTTAACTTCATCTATAAGTGATTAAAAATTCTGTGTGCTTTCTAGTAAGTATATTTTCCCACTTCTCTTCCGTTTTAAGAATTTGGGAATAAGGTGAACCTTGATTTTTGGCCCAATCAACCAGTTTCTTTAAATGATCTTCGTTTCCTTCTGCAAGTATTTCTACTCGGCCATCTCTCAGGTTTTTAACGTATCCTGTTATTTTTGGAAGATTTCGGGCAAAATCTCGAGTATAGACTCTGAAAAAAACTCCCTGAACTCTACCGGTTACGTGAATTTCTACACGTTTCAGTGTTACCTACCTTCTGATCTAGTTACTGATTCTTGTGAAATTGTACGATTAATCCGCTCGATCACCAGAAATAAATTCTTCGAATCGTTTAACCGAATCTTGTTCTCCAACATAAACTGGTGGAAACTTGAAACCGTAAGCTGACACAGAGATTAATGGACCATCAATACCTCTATTTAATGCTAGCTTGGTTGCTCGAATGATGTCGACCAGCGTGCCAGCTGCATTTGGAGCATCCACAGTTTTGATAGTAAGATCTATCTGGAAGGGGGTATTCAAGAAGTATCCTCCATAAATCCAGAAATAACCAGTTCTTTCATTACCTAAGAAATCTAAATAATCAGTTGTTCCTGACGCAATATCATTATCAGACAGATAAGGGAGAGTTCTTTTTATACTATCGGTTTTTATTCGTCTTTTTTCCATCCGACGGTCTGTATACAGGGTATTCATCCCCTCACTTCCTCCAGATACGTCTAATTGATAAGTATTTTGAATTCTCGCTCCAAATGAATCAAGCATTTCTAAAATACCTTTATGAATTCGTGTACCACCCAATTGTGATTGTAAGTCATCTCCTACGACCGGTAGATTTGCTTTTTTAAATTTACGAACCCATTTATTATCCGAACAAATACGAATCGGTGCTGCTTCAATAAAAGCTAAATCAGCTTCTATAGCTGCGTTAGCATAGGCATATGTTGCTTTTTTTGCACCAGATGGAAGTAATGAAACTATCATATCTGCATTTGCGGACTTCATTTCTTTCACGAGATCCACATCTGGAATCGAGCTTATCTCAATAGTTTCAGCCAACATTGGAGAAATTCCATCTTCTAATGGTCCTTTCTTTACTTCTACTCCAATTCCAAGGGGATTACTGAATTCTACAAGTCTGGGAGCAACATTAGGTTCGGCAAAAATTGCCTGAGACACATCCTGTCCTACTTTCCCATCGACAACGTCGAATGCTGAAGCTATTTCAATATCATTTATACGCAACCCTCCTATGGTTTCAAATTTAAGATTCTGCCCTGATTTGTGCTCTGAATAATATTCTAACGCTTGTACGAGTGCAGAAGCAGCATTTCCTACACCAACTAAAATTACTCGTGCTTTACTTGCCATATAAGTTTCATCCCTATATCAAAATTCTATCTGACATGAATAGGTGAGATTTGAAAATTAATTAAAACTTTTTCATTCTCATCAGCAATAACTTTTTCGTAAGCAAACTAGTAAAAAGCCTATTTATGGTAATTTTCCTATTGCAGGATTTGACACAATTTCATTTAGAAATTAACTACTAAATTGGGTTATAGAATCCGAACACCCGCTATTACGATTTTTAAAAAGCCATTTATTTATAACTAACCATTCAGAGGATTAATTGATAATCCTAGGAAAAACATGGATTGTAACATATTCAAATCGAATAACAACAATTAATGTCGTTTTTTTCGAAATGTGAACAACTTAATAGGATGTCTTTTTAAAATAAGGGAAGACAGTATTATTATAGAAGCAGCACCGATTCGTAAATTTAAAAAATTTTAATAACAAACCCTCAAAGTGAATGAAGAAGTCTGAGGACGGACTACAGCAGTGGTAAAACTCTTTAAAAAAGGTAAACAAAGTACAGAAACTTTTAAGTTTGAGACATCCTTAAAGATCAAATCTCTCCCAATGGAAGAATATACACATGTCGCATATGCATTTCAAGTAGCAATGCTTCGTTTTGAAAGAATGTTAAAAGAATCCCTCTTAGAAGGGTATGTTACATCAGCTACTCTTGAGAAAGTTACTCGAGAATTCAAAATAGGGGAGATTAGAAAAGCTGTAATTCCTGATATTCCTTCTATAACGACTTTATTTGGATCACAAGAGCAAGTAATGAAGACAAAAGTGGTTTCACCAGTAGCTCATGTTCCCACAACTCAACCAACCCCTTTCACTCAACCCATAGCACCCCAAGTCAGTACACCGCCTTCAACCCCAACTCCAAGTTCAGCTCCAAGTTCAGCTCCAAGTCCAGCTCCAACTCCAAGTCCAACTCCAAGTCCAACTCCAAGTCCAACTCCCATTTCTACTGCTGTACCCCCAGCAGCAACTATACCACCAACTACTAGCCCTAAAATTAGCTTTTCTTTTCCTGAAACTACCAGTCCAATCTCTTCGCCTGAACCAACACCCACTCCAAGTACACCCGCTCCTACTGCACCCTTGATCCCTAAAATTTCATTTCCATCAATGTCAAAATCCATATCCCCTCCGTCAGATCCTCTTGCTCAAAGTAGAGGGGGAAAAGAAGAAGATCGTGCAACTGGAATTGCGATTCTTAGAAAACAGATGTTAACTGAATTGAAAAAGATTCGTTCTGTTGTTTCAGAAGAGCAGCGATGAACATCATCCCTTATTTATTTATTATCGATTTTTGTTTTAGTGAGAAAGGAGATTGACGGAAATAATCTCAATTCTTGATTAAATATGCTTTTTCCTTACAATTACACTAGAAATTACTCCAATAGCCATTGCAACTCCTAATAAACCAATTATTGGTAATACTGGAATAATTAGATCAGCAAACTCTAAATAATGTGCTGATTCTCCACTTATTTTCACGTTGCCAGCGTAATCAATGATTTCAACGAAAAGATCACTGTTCCCTTCATTCAATCCACTTACTTCGACTGACCACAATCCCTTTTCATTTGAGCATTCGTATGTATTCCATGTAGATCTTTGTTTGATGAAAACTCGGACACTTGCTATTCCCCAATTATCCGAAGCTCCGATTTCTATATCTAATAGGGATTTGGATGAGTAAACCCTTTCATTTAAGCTTAATTCTTCTAGAATAGGAAACTCGAGATCTTTTGTGATCGCCCCTGTGGATGGATCTATAGGAATTCGTGATTCTCCTAGAACTGTAGAGGAACTAGTCTCAATCCATTCGTCATACATACTTGAAAGTTGAGCTGGAGCTGCGAGAGATTGTCTAACATTCATAGCTAGTATCCCATACCGAATTACTGTTGATCCGACCCCTAATTCTGGGAAGAAGAAAGTAATTCCAGTGGAAGTTATGGTATAGGATCCCGTGGAAAGGCTAATGGTGCTTTCATCTAGCTCAAAGCCAACAGGAATAAAATCCTCAAGCATAAGGAAATTGAAAAGCTGTTTACTATCAATGGTCAAGGTAATAAAATTCAGATCACCTTTTTGGAAATCTTTTACCTGGGAGTATTCTCTTTCAACAGAAATATTATTCTCAGATTCCGATATCCTTGTTTGAACTCTATCAGTATTTAAAAATGCTGATTTATCTGTTATGCCAGTCTCTATAATGTTTTTACTTATTGGTGGTCCTGAAACTATCATTGAAATTGGCCCATATACTCTATTAATATATCCAGGGGAATAAGTTACCTGAAAATCATCGGAAAGACGAAATGAAATTTCAAAACCAGAGATTTCATATGTCCCTTCAGTTGACGGAGCTGTATAACTAAAACTTACAACAGTTTCCTGGGTAAGATGGTCAATAGTCTGTGGTAATTCTATAATTGGTGAAATTTCACCTGAAAGAGGAGTTAAGGTCATTTGTGAGGCAAAAACAACCGAAGATAATGGCGATAATGTGATAGGCAGGTTCACTTTCTGATCAGGTAATGCATGGATCTTATCGGGAACCGAGATTGTGGGTAAACTTCTTAGAACTTGGTGACTTGAGAAATAGTAATTAATGTCACCAACTCCATCTTTGGTCAAATTGATTTTAATTTCACCCTCAGATAAAGAATCGGTGAGATCTAAGTAAACACTTGGTTGAGATGACGATAAGGAATATTCCCCATATTTTAGATCATTTAAATACAGTGTAACTTCTGCATCCTCATCAGAACTAGCTGGGCTATCACTTAACTCAATGATAGTAGTTATCGCTGCTGCAGTATCAGCTGTATTTCCCCATCCATATCTTGATTGTTGTTGTAGCAACCATTGCACACTGCTACGAATGATATTCATTGAGGTTGAAGGATCGTTTTTTACTAATGCGTTCAGAGCTAGCGCAGTTATCTCTATGTCTCCTCCAAGTGCTCTCCACCTATATTTTTCATCTACGGAATATTTCCAATAATTACCATCTGAAGATTGTTGAATATTTGATAGAAGATAGGATATCAGTATTGAATCAAAACTTGAATTACTGTGACCAGATTCAGGGACACCAGTTAAATATAACCCAGCTAGGTATGCTGTATTTGATGCTGGATTAGTTAACCATTCTGTTTTAATATAATTAATCGCATCCGAAATCGATGTACTGGAATCAGAATAGTTTTCCCACATAAGTATGGATCTTAACACAAAAGCAGTGAATGAAGCTTGATCAATTCCCCGCCATGAATCAGGAGTCCAACTTCCATCAGGATTCTGTTTGCTTGTTAATAAATCCAACGCACTAGAGATGATTAAGGGAGATATTTGAAAACCACTATTGTTTACAATTCCAAGTCCATATAGTACCAAACTTGTCATATAAGCTCTAGATGAATCAGTGGACCACCAACCCCACCCACCGTCTCGGTGACGCTGACTGTATATTCGGGAAATTCCTGATATGATCATATCACTGATATAGTCTTCTGTATCGTTATCGAGCTGTTCAGATACGTTAAGATACTGTAAGACCAAAGCATTTGGAATCAATGTTGAAATTGTCTGTTCTGTACATCCATATGGATATCGGACAAGTCTCTCCCAAGAATTAATTGCGATTGTCCCTAATCCGAGGGAAAGCTCGAGGAATTCTTTCTGTTTGATAGAATCACTATATCGAGTATAATTTATTATCTGATTACCTGAAATAAAACCACTACTCATAAAATCGGTTGTAATACCATTTGGAATAATTTCTAGAGGTTTCCGCAGAGCATCACTAAATTGAGTTCCATTTTTAAGTGTAGTATCAGCAGATATTGTAATATTCCGATAACCTACATCTTCAGCCAGACACGCCCACCCTACAGATGCTAAAAATCCGTCTGGTAATTTTAGAGTCTGTTCATTTTGACCTAAAACAAGAATACCTGGTTCAGTGTTTATATTCAGGTCTATCTCTGCTAATTCTCCCAAGTAATTATAAACGACGCCTTTAATGAGAAATATATCATCCTGTAAAACAAATGGTTCTTTATCTATCTCTACAAAGAAGGGAAGAAATGTTTTGAACGTAAATTTTTCAAGATTGCCAATTCCTGACTCTGTTGTTGCCACAACACGTACAGTCCATTCACCAATAGTATCAGGTAATACTAGCTCTATTTCCAAATGGCCATTTTCTACCACTATAAAGGGACTCCAATAAGCGTTTTCAGGAAGATTATCTCTGATATCTTGTCCTTCATCTACAGTTAATTCGCTATTGGATTCTCCACCCTGAGCTTTTGCATCATCTGAAACTGCAGAAAACTCCAGCATAATATCTCCACCTCGAACCATTGGACCTCCATAACCGAAGAAAAAGTAATCCTCATACCACCAGAACCACCAGTCGCTCTGACGATTTTTCCAAGAAACCACCGTCCACACAGAGGGCCAATAATCAGGCTGTTTAAAATGTTCAAGCTCATTTTCAGGATCTGGTTGAACTCCAAAAACTGAACTATCGATAAATGAAACAGCTAGAACTGTTGTTACAGGATTATTTTCTGAATCAAATACTTGAATACTAATTCTCGCAGTCTCTCCAGGTTCATATACCGACTTATCAGAATTGATTTCGATAATTAAAGAGGGATCAATCTCTATGTATAGCGATTTTTCAAGTATTGTACCATCCTCTAAAATAACAAATGCAAAAATCCATACATGAGGAGAAAAAATGGCAATATTTTCAACTTCAATAGTGAAATTTGAACTTGATGAGACATCGATAAATTCGGTGCTCACAATCCCCTGTTTTACAAATTGAATCATTAATGGAATGTTGGTTACACCAGTCATTTGGCCTGATATGATGATAGATTCCATCAATGAATAAGTTTCTTTATCAGAAGAGAGTGTGAGCTCATAAGAAGAACCAACATTGAATTCTATTGCTTTGGAATAGCGATAATATGACCTAGAACCCCATTCATAATCGAAATTAGTTTCAATGTAGATGTATATCAAATATTTTCCGGTAGGAGCATATGAAGAGAGTTTAAAGGTAACATTGGTTCCAGCGGTTGGAATTGATTTTTCTATCTGACCAATCCTGTCGTAATCAGAGTCAAAAATCCTGAATCGAGCATTACCTTCAATTTTCTCTCCAGAAATAGCATTTTTAATATTTAAACTCAATCCAACCAGATCTCCAGCCTGATAAATACCCTCAATATCTCCAAATAAGCTAGCATCCACTTTATTTCTATCGATTGTGAAATAAAAATTCGATTTGTCTTTACGACCATCGTCAGATTTTATCTCAACAATTCCCTTAAACCTGGTTGTAAGATCTAAGAACGCTTCAGGAATTTCAAGCTGAAGCTGCCCTTGACCATTATCATCAGTATTTGAGGATAAAGTTTTAATTTTAAGCTCAGTATTGCTGGAAAGAACAGCATACAGAGTTATTTCAGCAGAAGCATCCGTTAATGGTTTCCAGCTTCTCCAATACCATCCTTGATTCGAATATTGATATGCTCCAAAATACAAAGTAATATTTTCATCTATTTTTGGAAACCATGGATTCACATATGCCCAAACGTAAATCTCTTCTGTAATTTGAACTTCAGAAGAAGCTATTACTTGACGACCTACGGTGTCAGTTACAGTCACATTTAACGAAATTGAACTTTTTCCTCCTAACACTGATTCCCCTGGAAGACGATATTCAAACTCTACATAACCATTCCTATCAGTTTCAGCCTTGAGATTTGCTATATCATCTATCTGAATTTCAACCTCAGAATTAGCAACAGGTTTTCCAAAATAGTATTCTGCAGATATTTGGCCTGATAAGGTATTTCCAGGTGATACATATTCATTATCTAACGATAAATTGACTCTAAAAGCTGGTTTTTCATATTTATCAACCCGAATTTCAAAAGAACTCATAGTTTGGTCTTTCTGCGTAATAATGTTGTATTTTCCTAGTTCGCTATCAACATCAAGTGAAAACGAATATGTGGCAACCCCATATGCATTCGTATTCAATTCTTTATGAAAGAGTATATGTTGAGAAGGAGAAAGAATTTTCAAGATGAAGGAAGTTTGAACAGGTTCTTTTGAAACTTTAAGATAATCATTTTCCCACAAAAGAATTCGAGCTTGAATAGTCTCACCAGGTAAGTAAATCGGTTTATCAGTTGTTACAATAAACTCATAAGGTTCATACTCCGTGTAACCATCCCATCCCCAGTAATAACCTCCACGATAGATACTCTTTGAGACATAGACCGTTTCACCGTTATAAGAGGCAGTTAAGTTCGCTACAACACCATAATTACTAGAAAATTCAGCAGGAATTGTACAATCGATCTCGACAATTCCATGTTCATCGGATATCCCATTAAATAGGTCTATACTTTGAACGTCATATTCACTAGATTGAGAATTATATTCATATGTAGTTGCAGTTAATTTAATCTCAGCACCAAGAACGGGGGAGAAATCATCTGTATCTAATATATATGCAATGGAATAATGAGATTCTCCTGGTACAAAATCTCTTGATACACGCCAAAACAATCCAATATTCGCAATTGTGAAAGAACGTGTTTCTTGGACATTCCCCTCTAAAGATCGAACAACAATAGTATAACAACCACTAATTGATGAGTTGAATTGGCCTTGATATTCACCGCTAGACCCAATTGTAATATCACGGGATTCGATGATTCTGTCATCATAATCCTTGTTATCGTAATATCCATAGAAATACCATCCCCAATATTGACCCTCTATAATTTCTAGGAATAATTGCTCTCCGATTGCAAATTCAAACCCCCTTGTCGCTTGAATCACAAAGTTGAGAGTGTCTTCTTCTGTATTAAGGACTTGTTTTTCTAGGTCAATATTAACGATAAGGAGTGATTCTTCTTGGACTTTCAGGGACGGAATGAGATCTTTAGAGATATTATTATCAAAAATTGGGCTTGGATCAAATGCCATTTGTTTTTGATTTTCGTTTACATCGTTGATCTGTTGAAATTCTTTTTCAACATCAAAAGATGACGTATCTATTTCCGAAAAGTAATCATCTTCCATTAAAGGAATTTTTTCTTGTTGAAAAGATCCATCAACAAAAAAAATACTAAAATTAAGTATTAACAATATGCCAATGCTTATCATCAGCTTCTTCAAGGATTTCATTAATTTTCCCACTCATAAATTAAGTAATCAAATCAAATCTTCTTAATTTACCTTGAAAACAGAAAAGAATATTATACCAAGTATTAGAACAGTTCATAGATCCCTGTTCTAAAAAGTAGATAACTGGTTTTTTTGGGGATATTCCAGTTTGTAAAAGATTGGATAAACTAGTAAAAATGTTTTAAGCATTAACTGTAAAACATATTAATTCTACTAAAGGAAAACAGTCAAAGGAATTACAAAGGCTTTATGATACGCTTCTTTTGCATCAATCTGAATTCCAAACCTGTTACTGGCACCCAGAATTTCCTTCACATAATGCATTCGATCAATTTTCTTCTTTCTATTCCGAAAAACATCTGGATGGAATGCACGTTTATACTGAGGTTGATTAGATGAGCCTTTTCCGATTATATAAGGAAATCCGTCCCATAAAAGGTATTCTTTTTCTGCCTCTAGGTTATTTTCTTTACAATATTGTAGAAAAGCTCCTATCGCTGGAGTCTTTACACGATACTTCTCAGGTGATCGCTTTAAAGGCCCACGAATTACTAAATCTTCAATTAATTTTTCCACAGGCTTTGTAAATATTCGTTTACTCACATTTAATATCAAATCATAGGCATGGGCCATTCTATTTGGTGAAAAATCTTTTAATAATGTTTCAAGAAGATCTCTCTGAGTTTTTCTAGCGATCGGTGACCAATCAGAGCGCACAGCTTCAAAACCTTTTATAACCATCTCATTAGTTAAAGATAGATACGCATAAGCCTTTTTTCTTCCCTTTTTCAAAATAATTCTGAGCGCTATATCCTCTAGTTGGAGCTCAAGGAATTCTGGTAATTTCTGGAACAAATAATTTCGATATTCTTCTATTGCTTCTTTCAATCGCTTATAATTTTCGTTTTGTTTGTTAAATGAATCAGTCTGAAAATCCTTTGGATCCAATTTAGGGATTATGAATTCTACAAAAATAGAATCTGTGTCTCCATATCGAATTTTCGCATCATATTGATGAAGAGAAGAGAAATCTTCAGTCCATTTTTGTAATCTATCACTTAAAAGATCACGAGCAATAGCTGTAACGCTATTGGCCATTATCCCCGAATAAAAACGGCCTCGAGGATAATTTGAGGCTCCAAGCAGAGAATTTGCCATTAATTTCAGGGATCTCTGAACTCGCTTTAGTATATCCGCTTGTTTATATTCGAATTTCTCTGTTTTAAGCTCATTTATAGCTTTTAATTTTTCAAGAATCTGATAACGCTGTTTTAAAATTCGATTCATTAATTCAGCTAAAGCTCCACGGTGATCTTTCCGAAATCTTTGCTCCGCGAGAAATGTTTCAGCTTTCTTAACTAGCATTTCTCCTGAAATATTATGAGTTCGAACAATATTCGGATATAGTGATCTAAAATCAAGAATTGCTACAAATAACGCTTCATCAACATTCGGGTCTATTACCCACCCTCCTAAATGAGGAAACTTCTTTTTTAATTCATTTCTTTTCTGTAGTTCTTCAGCGTCTGGTTTAGGAGGTATAAGAATATTCCGAGCATAGAGAATACGCATTAATTCATACTCACCAATATTCCGATGTGTTGAAAGTATCCCCTCAGGTAAGGGATATCCCGATAACCGACATAATTCAACTGAATCGAAAACCCCCAAAGAAAAAGCTAGCCTATATGTAAGGATAGCGTCCTTTAAGCAGTATTCGTGAAAAGTTTGCACACTTGAGTTTACCCCCTGAACGCTTTCTCTCCATAATTGCCCGTGACTCTTTTCCAATTCTACTTTACTTTCCCCTAAAACTTGCTCAGCAATAGAATCAAGATTTTTCTTTCCAGAAATTGGATGGATTCTCCAAGTATGTGGAACTAGATCAACTACTGCTCGGCCTTTTATACGAAAGGATTCTACAGGTATATTCGTTTTTATTATTCCTTCCTGAAGTCCCTCAAAGAGTGAAAGATTTCCCAATGATGTTCCATATCTTGACATTCGAGCTTCTAAATAAGGAATATCAAAGAAAGTTCCATTAAAGGAAAGTAAAATATCTGGTTTAACTGTTCTTACCTTTTCAATGAAAAATGTTAATAACTTTAATTCTGCTTCATCAGTGTCTGCTTCCAACACCGCTACGTCGGAATTTGGTGACTCAGTTTCAAGAGTTCCCCAAGCCATAGAAATTGCTGTAATTCTTTGCTTTTTTTCTAGTAATAGTTCTTGAAATGTCTCTCCATATTCGTTTACTTCAATATCGAATGCCATTAGCACAAGTGGATAATCTCCAGTTTGTTTTTGAGAGCTTACAACATTTAAATATGATGATTCTATAATTAGAGAATCTTCTGTATCTTGAATGCGTCTCCCTTTCGCTTCAATCAAATGTAGCGCTTTTAAGTTTCTATCAATAAGATAGCGTCTAGTAAATGGAATATCGGCCTCATGAACCACGATTCCTGATTTTTGTAGAAGTTTTCTCATCTCAGGTACCCGGTAAGGAAGCGTCCCTACTATTTTTACAACATTTCTTATTGATCCTCCAAAATAAAGCTTTTTATTTTGATCTGAAGTGTGAATCAACCAATTTCTTACTAATTTTTCATTTTGCTTGAAAATGAGGAGAACTTTTTCTTCAGAAGCTTCTGCGTAAAAATATGGTAAAAAACCGAAAACGCGAACCTCAATCCTTTTAGAATTCAATCTCCCCCACAACCGAATGCAGGGCCTTTTTTCGCCTTCTAGCGTTATAATATCATAATCCACGTCTAATAACATGAAAGTAATTGATGTATTCACACTTGAACCCAAAATTTTCTCTTATAGACTTATATACAATGTTTCTTACTTATTAGGTTCTATATTTAACTGCAAGAATATTTATTACTTCAGCTGCGTCTTCTGCGCTATCCGCTGCTTGTTCGATCATTGAGATGACATCTTTTATGGCAAACCATGTCCCATAATGCATTTCTCGAGAAGAAATAAACAGTTGTCTGTTCATCACTTGATAAAGTAAATCAAGTTCTGTCTCCCGTTCACGAACAATCCGATAAACTCCTGATACAGCATCAACCTTCAATTCTAATATTTGTAGAACATCAACAGTATTACGAACTAAACCTCTTAGCGCAATCGATGCATCGTGTAACTTTGCCTGAATTAATGGAGGAATTTCCTCAATATGAATTAGTTGAATTCTATATAGAGAACCTAGCACTAACCCCGCAACACGATCTAATCGTCTAGCAATTCTCAGGAAATTCCCTGCATCAGGTGTTCTAACCAGATTTTGATATGTTTGAACAGCAATTTCTTCTAATTGACGATCACCTAATACTTCTAGCTCTTTTGCACGTAAAGTGTATCGTGCCAATCGTTTGTTATATTCTTGATCTGGAATGGCTTCTTGCTCAAGATATACAATGAGGCCTTTTGTAGCCTGAATCACACTCTCCTCAATGATTTGAGCATGCTTTAATGTTGTGTTGAACTGCGTCCAACCAGGACGAGTTTCACGTACAAGAACAAGTGTTGTTGCACTACAAATCAGCAGGATACTTGCCAACACAATAGGAACCTGTAAATTTAATTCCGAATTGGTATCATACCAATATTGTGTAACAAACCCCGCAACTATAGGACCCGTAAAATATCCCAAATCTTTGAAAGCGCGATATAATCCTATAATTCTAGGTTTATCTTCATCAGCAGTGATATCGACTGGTATAGATGGCAATATGGGGTAGTATAATCCAACTCCTACCCCACCTAATGCTGAAAAAAGAAATAGAAGAAGAAAAGGTGACTGTCCAATCAAAAATCCAAGTAATGCAACACTTTCGAGAAGAAAACCAATAAGCATCGGAGTTTTTCGACCGATTTTATCGCTAATTCTTCCTGTAAAGGGCATAGAAATAGCCCAGAACAAGGTGAATGCTGCAGTAATCATCCCTGTTTCTTCAAGTGTAAATCCATACCCAAAAATCACATTACTGAGGAGGAGAGGAAGATAAAGTACGATAATACTATCTACCATTTTGCTAATATGACCGTTAAAAAACGTAACTAGAACTGTAGGACGAATTAACAGTTTATTCACGGGTGTTCGAACTTGTAATTCATCGATAGGAGTACGTAATTTTCCTAATTCTTCGTGAGTTGTAGATACTACTGTTGATTTAACGAACAATAACCCAAGAATTAATCCAATGATTGATACAAACAGTGAGAAAAGAAAAACAGAACCGATTGATGGAGAAATCATAGCAATCAATCCTGCCATCAAAGCACCAAAAGAATAACCTCCATAGACAGAAAATTCCATGACTCCCATTATTTGGGCTCTTTTACCTGTGCTACTAACACTAGAAAGATAAGTCATTGCACCAGCATAGAGAAATCCCTCTCCAACACCAAGTATCGAATTTCCTATGCCTAGAAGTATCGGATTTCCCTCAGAAAACAATAGAGGAAAAGCTCCAATAGTAAAAAATCCAGCCCCTATCAAGATAATATTTTTCATTCCAATTTTTTGGGTGTAAACACTAGTTAAAAGGCCAGCAACAGCTTTAAAAAGGCCAAATCCAGATAATGTAAAAGCAATAGTAATCCAAGCTCCTCCAATAAACCATTCTGCTAATCCGATCTGTTCACCAGCATATGTTGAAAGAATAGTTCTTTGAACACCATAAGCAGAAGCAATAAAGAACAGAACGGCAAGAATGGCAATTATTAGAGTTGTTCTATTGTTTTTTTGATCCAGAAATATACCTCCATAGTCATTCAGGGGCCAACATTGAAATTGATTCCTATTGTAATTTCTTCATATAGTTTGACAGATTTAGCGATGTAGATGTTTTCTCAAATATGAGTGATTTTTTTCATATAAAGGATTTAGAATTATAAAAAAAAAGAAGGAGGGAGAAAATTCCTTAAAGTGGAGAGGATCCTATATTGTATTTTTTGCGGGATATGATATCTAGAAAACGAACAATAATGAATAGTTCAAGTACTCCAACACCAACTCCGAAAACAAGTAGTACTATTAAAAAAAAGGCAATTTGTAGTGCTGGATCTTCGGGTATCCTATTTAGTACAAATAGACCTCCTAGGAAAGTCCAGGCACCTAACCCAGCAACATAAATGAGTATTTTTCTGTGAAATGCTACCGTTCGATTTCCCAATCTTTCTTCACCAATAACGATGACTGCTAATTTATGATTAACAACCCTAAAGATATGATTGCCTTTATCATATACCTTTTGGGGAGCGTTTACCAGAAAGCGGAGACTACCTTTAACGATTGAGAGAAATCCAGAGACTATTCCAGTCTCAGAAATAACAATCCAAACAACGGCAATTGAGATACCTACAATTCCAATTCCAATGAAAAGTAAAAGTGGATCAGCACTGACTATATCTTGAATTGCTACGAAAATTGCTCTTATCCAGTCGATTATCCCAACAGTACGTTCTTCCCCAGCCTTCCAAAATAATAAATCTATCTCATGAACACCTAAACCAATGATAGTAAATATTAATTCGAAAATTACAAGAAACCACCAGGCAATGCTCGCGATTAAAATATCTAAACTTAGTGATTCAAAGAAAGCAGCAATCTTATCACTCGCACCGATTGCTACTACCACACCGAGTAACAATCCTACGAAAAAGCCCATTAAAATAAAGAAAGAAGGGATACTTTCCATGAAGAATCGTTCGTCTTCATTCAAAGGTTTCTCGGCTGCTTCTTTCGTCCGTATGAACCGTATAGAACGTCCGAACATACGTAAAACCCATACATAGGGATAGAAGATTACCTTTAAGATGAACTTAATGAAGTTCCATATCGCACTAAAAATTGCAAAGATATCTTCTCTACCAAAACCATCTGATAAATCGAAGGAATGACTACCTGACTTTATTGGTTCTTCACTCAATAAAATAACCTCACATTAATGTAAAATTGATTTAATTAAAAATAAGATCTTTGTTATTAAATCTTTCATTTATGTTATATTGATACTACTACAATAATGCTTTTTTATACATTTTGCATTTATTTAAAATTTAACGATTTTATTGATTTTTGTTCAGATATTAGTGATAATTTCATAAAGCAACTCAATTGTTTTTGCTTTTATATGAAGTAACAGCCTTGATTTTTGAAATAAGAGGTTAAAATATATTCAATTCGAAAAAATGGCTAATTTTTTTTATTTCATTGGAAATAACTCATATCTATCGGGATTTAACTTTGCATTTCACTCATTACTTAAATCAGCATGTGTATTTGATTTTTTCATCATTTCAAACACATTCAGTATTCAAGATTCTTTATACATTTTTTTATCGGTTTTTTTTAATATGGATCTCTTCAGGAAAATTGATTAAACGAGATTTAAGGAGATAAAAAAACAAAAGGTAACCTTTATAATATAATAAATGAATTATTCATTTGCAATAGTGCTGTACAACCGTCTCAGATACTATTTCGCCAAAATGGGCGAAACGATATCTGCGCTCATTTATAAATGAATCATCAGAAAAGTACATTTCTGACGATTAATATCAATTATTGTATAGCGAATAGATAAAAAGTATTCAGAGTGAATAAAAATGTCCGTAGCAGAAGGAATTACTGGAAAACCCCTCGTAATTGACAATGGAACAGGGTTAAGCAAAAATGGTTATGCTGGTGAGGATCAACCCAGATCTGTCTTCCCCACTTTAATTGGATATCCTAAATATCAAAGTATTATGTCTGATGTAGATCACTATGTCAGAGAATATTATGTAGGTGAAGAAGCTATGAACCTACGTGGTGTACTCAAACTGATCTACCCTATCTTACATGGTATTGTAACTGATTGGGATGCCATGGAAAAAATTTGGCATTATACTTTCCACAACGATCTTCGTGTAAATCCCTCAGAACATCCTGTTCTTTTAACAGAAGCACCTTTGAATCCAGGAACCAATCGTGAAAAGTTTGCAGAGATTTTGTTTGAAACATTCAATGTTCCAGCAATGTATGTCTCAATGCAAGCAGTTCTTTCATTATACGCATCTGGTCGTACAACTGGTTTAGTTATCGACGCAGGTGATGGTGTAATACACATCGTTCCTATTTACGAAGGCTTTGCTATCTCTCACGCAATTAGTCGTATTGATATTGCTGGAAGAGATATTACTGAATATCTCCGAAGACTATTACGAACTCGTGGAAAAGCACTTACTTCTTCCGCTGAGAAAGAAATTGTCCGTGATATTAAAGAACGACTTTGTTATGTTGCGCTTGATCCTGAAAAGGAATTGAAACTCGCAGAAAAAGTATCAGGAATGGAGAAACAATATACCCTCCCCGACGGTGAAACACTCACCATAGGACCAGAGCGATTCTTAGCACCTGAAGCATTCTTCAACCCAAGTGCGCTTGGAAAAGAAGAAACTCCTTTAGATGAAGCTATTTACCAAGCAGTCCAACTGTGCGATATTGACTTACGAAAAGAATTATACCAAAACATTGTTTTATCTGGTGGTTCTACTATGTTCCCAGGTCTAAAAGAACGACTCCACAAGGAATTAACTGAATTAGTACCTGAAAACATTGAAATTCGTATTGTTGCTCCCCCAGAAAGAAGATACTCTGTATGGATTGGTGGTTCTATTCTATCTTCTCTGAAAACCTTCCAAAGATTGTGGGTCTCCAGAAAAGAATACCAGGAACAAGGTCCAACCGTCATTAAAAGAGCTATCTAAGCTCCCCCCTCTTTTTCTTCTTTTTTATTTTCTTTTTATAAATTCTCGTTTGATTATTCTTCTGTCAATAATTTTTCTCTCCCCTAACACCGATACTCTTATCATTAAAGCTTGTTAATGATACTTTATTCTATTACTGAATTAATTGAGCAAGAGAATTTTGATACATAGTAATTATTTCATCACTGAGTTCTTGCTCTAGAATGAAATTCATTTTCTCTAAGGCTCTTTGAATCATATTTAAGCTTCCTGCCTCTAATACCCGGTCTAGCAAGATAAGCAATGTTTTAATTCTCATTCTGACGATATGTTGTTCGCCAGTATTCAATGAAGAAACTAAATATGATTCTAGATAATTGGAAAGGTTTTCACGTATTTTTTCCCCTTCAGATATAACTTCAAGTTTTTTTCTTAGTATAGAATCTATCGCATATGATAATTCCTTAATAAGGCGCTTTTTATCATTTATTGGTTCGCCAGCATATGTTTCAAAAAATTGCTGAAATACTGCTTGAATCTGACGTAGATCTATCCACGCGGATTCCATAAGAAATTGAGGTATTAATATAGAAACAAGGTTTACACTATAACCACTATCAGCAGATTCTGATGCTTCATATAAGACTGTACTTATCGATACGACCTCATACTCGGGAAATGGAATAGTCGCGAACATTTTAGAATATGAAATGCGGCGATCAGGACGATTACTAAAGACAGACATCCCTCGAAGTGACACACTAAACAGTAGGTCATCTGAAAGTGATTCAGGCACCCATACGGTTGGTATTGATCCGCGAATGTTGTCAAACTCCGTCCACAGAGCACCCACGAGAACATGATATTGTTTCAATGAAAACGTTTCCTAGTTATATTTGTATGAGTTGAATAGAATATTAAGGTTACTACTTAGACTACAAATTTAAAGAATTCTGTACACCAAAATGCAATAGTGAAGTAGAAGAGACTTGATACCTGCAAGTAAAATGTATTTTGTAAGAAAATTCTTTATTTTGCAGAAATTTCCATCTTATCTGCTAATTCTGCAATTAATTTACAAATCTGCAGAATTTTGGAGTTTGTCAATGAATAATACCTCTCTTGCTTTTTTCTCTCGCATATGACAATTTTCTTGTCTCGTAATACTCTAAGATGTTGGGAAATGAACGGTTGAGGTTGATCAGTCTCCTTCTCGATCTCACTAACGTTTTTTGGGCCAACCTTTAATATTTCTATAAGCTTTAGCCGAAAAGGGTGAGATAATGACTTGCAGAGTTCTGCTTGATTTTCAAATTCATCGCCATCTATATCAGGTAACTTTAGGGTTGAATCGGTATTCATATTACATACAAAGCCTATATCTATTTTTTCTTATATAAACCCTACGGTTATATTCAAGTAACACAATATTTATAAATTAAGGCTTTTTATATATAATTAATTATCAGAGGTGTTATTATGCCAGAAAAAATTGTCAAAATTGAGGATAAAATCCTTAATGATGTTAAGCAAATGTTTGAAGATATTTCATCAGATGTTACTCTTCATATGTTCACAAAAAAAGATCATTGTTTGTTATGTAATGAAACTCTAAGTTTAGCTAATCAAATCAGTCAACAAAGTGAAAGGGTAATATTAGACCATTGTGAATGTGATATTGATAGTGAAAAAGCTCAACAATGGAAAATCGAAAGACATCCTGCGATAGCCATAGAAGGGTCTTCTATTAAAGGATTAATTAGGTTTTATGGTATACCATCTGGGTATGAGTTTGGAAGTTTCATTGAAAGCATTTTAATGGCTGGAAGAGATAGTGAGCCTGAATTAGAGCCTGAAATGATTGAGGAAATAAAAAAAATAGATAAACCAGTTCATTTCCAAGTTTTTGTTACGCCTACTTGTCCATATTGTCCACGTGCGGTTCTTTCCGCTTTTAAATTTGCCAGTTTAAACGAGAACATCACTGCGGATTGTGTTGAAGCAACAGAATTTCAGGAACTATCCATGAAATATCATGTCCAAGGTGTTCCAAAAACAGTAATTAATGAAAATACTGATGTCGTTGGTGCTGTGCCAGAGCAGATGTTACTTGAGAAAGTAAAAGAAGCTATAGCTAGTTAATGAATGATCCATCCTTCCCAACTATTGGAACCCAGAAGAACAAGGAAGAATACATTAAATGTTGGATAGAATAACAGAGGAATTCTTTCATACAGGCCAATCTTTTGAAAATTTCATTAAAGATGGTACTCCAGATGAACAAAAACGATTTCAACTGTATTTTGAAAGAACTTCGATTAAATTCAAACCAGAAGACTTCCATATTAAATTACAATACCCCGTAAATATAATATTGGCGGCAACAACGTGGTGTTGGGATTCCCAGACTAATGTTCCCATCTTAATTCGCATCGCAGAACATAATCCAAGCATAAACATAAAAATTTTTGACAAGGATAAATTACCATTTATCATTGACCAAATTAACAATGGAGAGAAAGTACCTCAAACTTTGATTTATTCAAAAGACTTTTACTATATAGATCGGTGGGTTGAGAAAACAACACTTGCATACAAGTTATTTGCCGATGTTTACGATGAATTTAACTGGAATAAAGAGAAAAAAGATGAATTCATTAAAGAATATAGAAAGCGATTTCTGAAACAACAAAAAGAAATTGGTAAAGCACTTATTCAGGAAATGAGATATATTCTAGAAAGAATTGATTCTATCCAAGCTTCTACAGCGAGATTTCATTAATACTTCATTGATTTTTTTTAGTTAAATATAATGGGGGAGATTATTTCTTTTTTTTGTTTTCTATTAGCTTTCAGTTCAATTTTTCTAAATTAAAATGTTTTTACAAATGCATTTAAAAAACTTTAATTAGGTTAGACTATTTCAAGTTATAACTACATTACTAAGACACAGATACTTGGAAGTTTTTTTCGTGACTAAGCGTATCATTGAGATGAATTTACCTATTATCGAAATCTCACGAGCTTCCACTCACGAAAAAAGCGTACGTCATGGTCATCCTAGCACACTTCACCTTTGGTGGGCTAGAAGACCTCTTGCAGCATCTCGAACAACAATATTTGCATCATTAATCGATCTTCCATCGAGTTCTAGCGAAAAAGAGAAAATTTATCAGCTAATTAAAGATATATCACCATGGAACGCGGTAAAAAACAAAAATAATTCCTCTATTATCCAAAGTCGAGATATGATTAAGAAACAATGGAAAAATACCCCACCAAAAGTGTTAGACCCTTTTTCAGGGGGAGGATCGATCCCGCTCGAGGCCTTGAGACTTGGATGTGAGACATATGCGAGTGATTTAAACCCTTTAGCGGTATTAATCGGGAAAGCAACACTTGAATGGCCACAAGCTATTGCAAACCATGATTTAGCTGAATTAATTGAACATTGGGCTATTAATATACAAAAGGAAGCTTATTCAGAAATTGGTAGATTTTATCCTAATGATCAGGATGGGGGGATACCAATCGGCTATTTATGGGCTCGGGTTATCCCCTGCCCTAATCCAGCTTGTAATGCTGAAATTCCTTTAATAAAACATTTCTGGTTGGCTAAGACTAAAAAGAGGTTAATTGCCTATAAACCAATAATCGATCGAAAATCCGAAACTTATTCCTTCAGTATCCAAATAAACGATGAAATAGACTTCGATCCATCAAATGGAACAATTTCCAGGGCAAAAGCTAAATGTTTAATCTGTGAACAGGTTGTAAATGCCAATACGATTCGATCATTAGCTCAAACTGGAAAAATGTCTCAAAAAATGACTATTGTTATTATTCGTTATTCTGATAAAGCGAAAAAGAGATATAGAGTAGCTACAGCAAAAGATGTAGAAATCTATATAAGAAGTATAAACTATCTCTCAAAAATTATCAAATCCTTTGATGATTTTGATTCACTACTGCCAGAAGAAGATCTCCCTCCAATTGGTTCCTTGGGAATTAGCGTGCAACATTATGGGATGATTAAATGGAAAGACCTCTTTAATGACCGACAGAAATTATCATTAATCACCTTTGTAGGTAAGATAAAAGACAGTTTTCCTTCCATACAGAAAGATCTTGATCGATTTCCTAAATTAAAAAACTCTAAGAAAAATGTAGCAGAAATAATCCTAAGTTATTTAGCCATCATACTTGGCCGTCTAGCAGATAAAAATGCTAGTTTAGTTGTTTATAACGCGTATGGGGAGAAAATTGAACATGTTTTTGGCCGAACAGCTCTACCAATGGCATGGGATTATGTAGAATTGAATGTTTTCTCAGGGGCTAATGGAGATTGGTTAAGACAAACAGAATGGGTAAAGAGATTTGTAAAAAATCATTCATGGAAAGCCCCTTCATTAGCAATAGTTAATCAAGCATCTGCCACTGAAATTTCATTTCCAAATGAATTTTTTGATGCTATTTTTACTGATCCACCATACTATGATAATGTTCCCTATTCTGATCTTTCAGATTTCTTTTATGTATGGTTTAAGAAAATTTTAGGTGATATATTTGTAAATCTCTTCACGACACCATTAACACCAAAAAGAAACGAAATTGTAGCAAATAAAGGGCGACATAAAAACCCAATGATGTTCTTTGAACAAAACATTTCATTGGCATTTAAAGAAATGAACAGAGTTCTCAAAAATGATGGAATTGCAATTATTGTTTATGCTCACAAATCCACAAGAGGATGGGCAACAATGCTTCATGCATTAATTCAAGCTGGGTTTGTAATTACAGCGTCCTGGCCAATCCATACTGAAATGAAAACGCGACTAAGAGCTAAAAACTCTGCTGCCCTAGCATCCTCCATTTATCTTGTCTGTAGAAAGCATCCTCAAGAAGATGTGGGATACTTCAATGAAATTCAAGACGAAATAAAGACAAATATTTCTGAAAGACTAAATAACTTCTGGTGTGAAGGAATAAGAGGGGGTGATTTTTTTATCTCGGCAATAGGCCCTGCAATGGAAATTATAAGCAAATATAAGCAGGTTATGCGATATTCAGGTGAAAAAGTATCTTTTCAAGATCAATTGGATTTTATTCGTACTACGACAACAAATTTCATTGTAAATATCCTAATTCAAGAACAGACTACTTTTAGAGCTGATAATATCTCTCTTTTCTACTTAATCTTTCGCTGGACATTTCAAGATGACATAGTCGAATTCGGAGAGGTACAAAAATTAAGCCAAGCTTATGGGATTGAAATCAACACATTAAAAAAAGTTGGACTTATATTACAAAAAGGGTCGAAAATTACAGTCTTAAACGCCATAGAGCGTCATAAAAATGATTCAACTGACATTAGTTTTGTAAATATAATGCATCGTTTAGTAGTTGCATGGAGAGAAGGTAATACAGACGAACTGAATACAATCATGTCAATTACTGAAAAATTATCTAAGCAAAATTTCTGGTACTTCTGTCAGGCCGTTGCTGAATGCTATCGAAATGCAAATCCTGAAAAACAACTCTTAGAAGGACTATTAACCTCCAAATATAGTAAAATATAATATATTATACTTATCTGAACGCAAGACACATTATACTATAAAATATTCTTGGAAAAAAGAAAATAATCCCAATGATTCTCATTGGGTTGCAGTCGTAATTCTACAGTCCTTCACTCGTATTGTTGGAATCCATGTAGGAACTTCGACCTCCCACCATTGAACTTGTGTCTGATCATTCCCCATAGCATCAATATTAGAAAATTGCCTCAATAAATTATCAGATATTCGGAAATTCTTGATCGGTTGGCTAAGTTCTCCATTTTCTACTAAAAATGCAGCATCACGTGGAATTGTACTATATTCAGTAGAAATCCTACTAGTATAACGTGTGTACCAATTACATAGAACAAACACAGTAGGATTACTAGATCCTTCAAGGAGTTCATCAAATGAGAAATCTCCATTGTTGAACACAAAATTACTTGCTGTAGGGGCTAAAAATTTACTTCCAATTCCTAAATCGAATAATTCGCTATTTCCTGTTGATTCACTCTGAAACAATGAAGAAGTTGAAGTATTATGAATAAAATTAACTAAAACTCCTTTATCAAAAAGTTTTGTTTCCTTTCTTGGAGTACCCTCGAAATCAAATGGCGTAGTTCTTAATCCATTAGGTTTCAAACCATTGTCAGATATAGAAAGAAATTCAGGACCTAGCTGTTCACCCATTTTATCTCCTAATGCACTTATCCCCATCATTACTGATAAGGGATTTGCCATCTCAGGTAAAGTACCCAGAAGATTTGCTGCTACGGCTGGAGCCATAATAATATCAAACTTTCCAGCCTTAGCTTGTTTTGCTCCCAGATGTAACTTTGAATAATTGCCAGCGCGTTGCCCTGCTTCCAAAATTTTTTCTTCTGAAGAAGAAGGGATGATCCCACAGGCTAGACCTTGACCAGAAGCATCCATATCATCTTGAAATGCTCTTACAGTTAAATTATAATAAGATGTTGAGTATTTTCCTTTAGGGCCTGCTGAATTATTAAGGTAGAAATGGTTATCACCAAAAAAGAAGGATCCTGCAACACGTGTGGCCCCAGCTGTTAACGCTGATTCAATGCAGGCATTAATTGTTTCTGGTGCCTTTTCTCTGTAACCAATAACTTTTTGATCATATATTCCAGGAAATTGATCATAAGAAGATATTTTTGTTTCAATTCCTTGAAAAGAAGAGGTAGGAGCCATTTTATGAGTAAAATTGATTTGAGCTTCGACTCTTTCTTGCACATTTTCCTCCGATGTTGGAGAAAATTCACCTACAGCAACTTGATTGTTATTTACAACAGTAAACAATTCCAAGAGATGAATTTGCCATTCTTTATTGATGTCAATTTTGTTCTGAGAGAATCTGATTTGATTGGTGGTACGATTTATCCCCCTGACAATAATATAATCAGCGCCAAGATTGTTTCCTACTTCAACTGCTTTATCAACATATGATTCTAATTGTTCATTCATTGCTATCACCTTATCCTAACCTTACCTCACGCATTCGTAAGCATCCACCACCGGCATAGACTGGCACTCCTTGAGAAGGATCACTTTTACCACAAATACCAGGGAAATCAAAATTCAAATCTCTGGAAACTCCATCAATTGATGAAAATAGTCCAATCGAAGTAAGTTCCATAACTGGTCTACGAACCATGGTATCTGTTATCTCCCCATTCTCAATTAAGTAACATTCAAAGCCTACATATTTAGATTGATACCGTCTATCGTCAATATTCCATTCTGTAAAGGATAACATGTAAATACCACGCTTGACATCTTCAATAAGTTCTTCTAAAGTGAAATCTCCTGGCTTCATGTATGTATTAGCCATGCGTATGAGAGGTTCACGATTAAAATCTGATGAACGCGCTGAACCATTCGATCCTAATCCGAATTTTACTCCAAACTCGCGGTTAAGTAGTGGTTCATTCATGATTCCTTCCTTAATTAGCACACGTTCTCGACCCTTAACACCTTCATCATCATACTCGTAGTACCCTCCAGAACCGGGAATCGTAGGATCCTCTAGAACAGTAACATGCTCCGATCCGATTCTTGATTTGCCTAGTTCTAAATCTCGCCAAAATGATTCACCTGCTTGTGCCCCTTCTCTCCCCATAATTCGATCACCTTCTGATGGGTGACCCGCATTTTCATGACAGATTATGCCAACGACTTCAGGTCCGACAACAAAATCTAATTTACCTGTTAACCTGTAATCGGACTGAGAAGCTACTTTTTCAAGCTGAGCACATTGATTATCATACTCCTCTAACCAAGTTTTTGTACCTTCCCATCCCGTGCTTCGTGTTAAATCTACCCATCTTTGCTCAGAGTCCAGTAGCCCTTTTGCAGTAAGAATACCGAAATATTTTAGCATAGAAAGATCTGCTTCAATTTTAGTTCCCTCAGACGTATATATTGATTTCTGGAAACTATGACCCTCAAAGAAATTTGCTCGAGTACTTATATTCCTATCCTCTGCAACTTTGTCCATTTCTTGAAGAAGCTGTAGCATAGTATCAGTATCAACACTTGTAATTCTTTCCTTGATTGGGACTCCCCATTTCGCTTCATGTGATACAGGTTCTCCAAAATCAATTTTCTCTTTGGGGTTTGAATTATTTGCCATCTTCAGCCCAGCAGAGATAGCTCGCTTAACAGCTTCTCTTGTGAGCTCGTCTACCGCTACGAAAGATAAACCACCATTTTTCAGAATACGGAACCCGATTCCTTGCCATAGTAACTCAGAACCTGACATCAATTCCCCATTCCGAAGAAAAAAGATGGTTTTCTGACCATTTATAACTCTAGCTTCAGCGTAACTAGCCCCATTATCTTGGGCTAATCCTATTCCAATTTCTGCTAAATCTTTGCTAAAAGACAATCGTATCATCTCGTTATTCCATTGATCATATGTAAGAAACACTTTATCTGTTGCTTAATAGTAACTAACCAAAAGATCGTGTTAAAAGATATATATTCTTCCACCATATAAAGAAATCTTTAAGTTTAGGTAGTTCTTTCTGATTTATTAGATATCATATCAGGAGAAATTTAATGGCATGATAACGCAACAGCCTAGGAAAATTTTCAAGTATTGAGTTAGGAAGTCCACTTGGGGAGAAAATTGTATCTTAAATGGTTTATCGTCTCTCTCCAGTTATACTGGAATCAACAAGAATTATGAAATTCAGTATTATGCTAGTGAAGGAGAAAAAAATAGTGCATCTTTATAACTCTATTTTGTACCCGTTTAAAAATTCACGTTCTCAATCAGCATAACAGGAGCAAAACAAGGTGTTGTAACCTCCAACAACCATTTAATTTGGCGTGTCTTATTTTAGACTAATTTTCCCCGTTACCATTCATCCATTGGCTTGGAAAAATCGAGAATTCTTCTTCGGCCCAGTTCATGGCGTCTTTTAAAGAGGAAAAAAGAATTTGTCCGTTTTCAATCTTCATTAAATAGAAGAATCGTAAAAAAAATAATTCTTCTGGCACATAGTGAATTACTTGAAGCTTTTCTAGTCGTAACACCGTGGATCCGTCTCCAAACAGAATTTTTTCCCCTGATAGTGGGTGATTTGGGCCGAATTTTACATTTTTAATCGTTTTGGGATGTAATTTCCGAAATTCTGAAATTAACTCAAAAAAAATCTGAAGAGCTTGTTGGTGGTCAGCCGTATTTTCGTAAATAGCTCTAGCCCACCCATATGACAATCCCCAATCAACACGGCTAGAAAGCCATTCACTAAAATGTTTAAAATCAGGAACATCTTTCTCAATCATCCCATGAACTAGCATACAAGATTCGTAACCTGATAAAAACGTTTGTAAGCTTATTATAGATTTATCAGGAATGAACATACTCGTTCGCTGCTGTATTTTATCTAACAGACCGAAAATATTATCGTTTTCCATCACTTCAAAGAACCTTATCCATTATTGCTATGAAATATTTGTATGTTGAATCCTACAAATGTCTTTGTTTTTGTCTTTCAAACTGTTAAAAATAAGAAAACAGGTAGATTTCGTTGAGATCTGAATAAGAAATGTGGAAAAGGCTTGCATCAGCAATAAAAAAGGAAATTTTTCATGCAATAAGAATGGAAATTAGATGAAATATCGATATAATATCCGTAAATGAATTATCCTAATTATTGGAATTTAATATTGTTCTAATTGTCAAGGATACTTTTCTCCGAGTTAATGCCATGACCAACGCGTTTTATCATATTCTTCAACTCTTGGTTCTTTTCCATATTTTTTTTCCAAATAGTCCTTTTCTTCTTTTTCAGAATTTATTATTTGTTTTTCTTTAATAGTTGCCATACACTAGTTATAAAGTGATATGTCTTATAAACTCAGAAGAGAGAGGTCATTGAAAATGACATTATTGGACGATTAAATTACCAAATGAGTTAAAATGCGCTTAGACGAATGGATTGTACGAAAAGAATACTTGTCTTCAAGAAGTAAAGCCAATAGATTTATTCGCGAACACGGCATATTGATTAACGGTATAAAAGTGAATAAACCTTCTCACCGTATAATATCAGATGATACTATTGAACTTGATCTCCCACATGTTCAGAAGTACAATAAACCTTCGGGATATCACAAATTTGAACTATTAGCTAATAATTTGCGTTTTCCCTTTTCTATTAATTCCAATGATGTATGTCTTGATATTGGTGCTAGTGCAGGTGGTTTTTCTCTTTTTATGTTAGAACACGGCGCTAAAAAAGTTCATGCGATAGAAATTTCCCAAACATTTGAATATCATCTTAAAGAATTAGCAGAAAATTGGCCAAATTTTTCCTATGAAATAGTAAATTTTTTTGAAGTGAGTGAAAAACCTATGTCCGACTCCTTCAGTCTTATTACGGCCGACTTGACTCTAGACCCCTATTATTTACTCCAAAAGCTCTATCTATTTCCTCAATTGCTAAAAAATGATACCTATTCAGCACGAATTTTGTTAATAATAAAAACTGGTAATATTCGATCCATAGAGGAATTTAAACAAGCGATGGAGGAAAAAATCCGAATTTTATTTCTGGAATTCAACTATTTTTGGCTTGAATCACTTCAGGATAAAAAAGAAGTCTATCTTCTCATCGAACGTCAATGAAGTCTTTAGAATAGAAGCGGGTTTGAAAAAAACTCGGATAATTAGAAATGATTAATGGTCGTGCAACTATTATTCCAGCACAAAGGCCTAAGAAGAGATAAAGATTCATCCGATTCTGTCTTTTCCACCTGATTACTGGACTTTTTTTAATTCTCCAGTTGTTGTATCATATATATATCCAACTACTTCCACTACAGCTCCAGAAATTAAAGGATGTCCTCTAATATTATTAATAGTCTCAGTAATTTGAACTTCTATATCCGAAAAACCAAGAAATGCTTCTTTTGCATCTTTTGTGTCCAATAATCTAAGTATTTCATCTGGGGATTTATTAATCCTTTTTGAAATTTTGCTTATTACTCCATTCATTTGAGAAGACGACATACATGCCCCACAGTCAGTATGGCCAACAACAACGATAGTTTCAACCTTAAGCTCGTAAATCGCTAAAAGAAGAGAACGAAAAGTGTCAAATGTAAGCAAAGATCCAGCATTTCGTATGATTACTGCCTCTCCTGGGTCTTCGATTCCGAAGATTTTCGAGGTAATTCTGCAATCCATACATGTTAAGATCGCGATTCTCCAATTGGGTTTATTAGTAAGCTCACTATAAGGGTAATAGAAATTAATATCTCTCCATTTTTTAAATTTTCCATCTAATTCCAATTTCTCCATATTAATCTCCTTGGATTAATTTTTTCCTTCCTGAAGTCCTGATCCTTTGAAGATCAGGTTCTAAATCCTACTATAGCATAATTTACGTATATGATTTCAGATATAAATAATTATTTTTAACGGAATTCTCTAAAACAGATATTATGACAGATCCTAGAAAAATTTTATTTACACCAGACAATGCAAGACAGTAATCTAATGAAATTTCTTTTATTAGTCATTATAATTGGAAACCAGGTTTAATGATTTTTCCTTCCCTTTTCTTTCCATCTATTATGACAAGAAATGGTTCATCTACACGAATATGACGTATAAATTGAGTCTCTTTAACGATAGATTTCGAGTTTTCTAGCCAATTCCAGTCAATATGATCCTTATCTGATGTATATTTTATATAAAAATATCCAATATTTGCCGTAGTTATATTCTGAAAGAAGTGACTTCCTTGTGAATGATCTATTTGAAAATTTTTCAAACCTGTCTCTATCATCACTTTTGCTCCACAAATATTATTCCATTTAACTGGGATTCCAAGAAAGGGATCAAATGTTCCCCACCTACCTGGGCCAATAAGTATATAAGGTATGTTATTAGTATCTAATTCTTTATTTATTTTATCTATTTCACCAACCATTTGTCTTGTCTTCAATTTATCAAAGGAATCTGGTTTAACATAAACAACATCTGAAATATCCCGAATTATTCGATTTCCTGAAGCTTGAGAAGAAAATACTAAAAGATCGTCTTTATCAACAGAGATATATTCTTCGAGTTCTTTATCATCTTGTTCTGTGAATGGACGAATTTGTAGGAGATAAAATGTTGTTCTTCTGTTTGAAGGCTGAAAATTTCCAGCAAATTCAATCTCAACACTACTTCCCATTGCCTGTTCTCCGAGTATTAGTATCTTTGATATTAGAGAAGAAAAAGGGACAATATCGTATTTTAATTGTTTAGTAAAAGTTATTATTGGAGTGCCTTCTCCATAATATCCATCTCTCAGCATCTTATCATTATAATCATAAGTATCTGCAATTTTTTCTAATGTTTCTGGATCAGCGTCAAAAATACTTTTCTTGACAAGAAATGAATCCTCTCCTTTTTTAATATCCTTTGATTTTGTTTCCAAATCAATGGCAAAAAAATCTTTCTGAGTTCCTTCCAGTAATTGATCCTCAGTGGAATGGTAACTTAATTTGGGATATTTCGGAGAGAATCTAAGTGATTTTCCTCCATCAACAATGGTTTTCCCTAAACCTAAAGCAAGGAAAGCAATTCGATCGGTCGGTAACATGTAACTAATCGGATAATAATTATATGAGGATGCCACACCAGAAAAACATGGATATGATAAACCTCCTGGTCGTACACGGCCTACAACCTGTTGAATAACAACAGCCATCTTTGATTCCTCCACTGATTGGCCTGTAGATTCGGCGTAGGATTTAGCATGTTTCATGTATGAGGATGAATAAACCAGTTTGACTGCATTACATAAAAGTTCAACTCTTGTCTTCAAATTGTGAATTTTTGGATTATTTGGGATCATATATGTCTCAAAAACACCAGCAAACGGCTGGTATTGAGAATCTTCCAATAAACTAGATGAACGAACTGATAAAGGGCCTGTTAAATTTGTTAATATTATATTAAAATCTTCAATTAGTTCTTTGCTCATTTTTGCTTTCGAAAATTTTGTTTTAATCTCTTCATCAGGGGCTTCAGACATCCCTACATCGTAAAGTTCATCATTCTCCTCCATAAAACGATCAAATTCATCTGTTCCAATAACATATGTTTTGGGGATACGGATCGAAAAATTTGTACTAATTTCATCCTCCACAAGAAATGAGTTCATTAAAAATTGCAGAAAAGCGATTCCTCGTCCTTTCCCTCCTAAAGAGCCAGGCCTTAGGCGAGTATATCTCGTGTCTGGATTATAATTCTCTCTTGAAAAATCATGAACAACCCCACCAGTTTTTTCTGTAAGAATAGCATTAATTGATTCTAATAGAAATTGACGTAATTTCACAGGACTAGAAAATTCCGTAACTTTCACAGGTTTAATCTTTTGAGCTATTGAGAATTCAGCTCTATTCATCAACCAACCAGAAAAATGGTCATGAGATCCATGATACAGAAGAGATTCATCTGGAACAGTAGAAATTGTCCTATATAATTCCATTATATTTTTGGCCCGACCTACTTCCGTTCCATCTTTCAGTTGGAATATAAAATCTCCAAAACCTAAAAATTTAATCATGAACCTTCTTAGATTTTTTAATAGTTTTCTAGATTTCTTATGTATAAAGAAAGAATTTAATTTCTCTGCGTATTTTCGATTTTCTGTATCACTTGACTGTAATGCTGTTGGTAGGGTTATATTATTCGTTTTTACCTCTTGAATAAATTTGATTCCCGCGTGTTTATCAATAACACCGTTTCTTGAAAAACGAACATCAGAAATAACACCAATTACATATTTTTCATATTTAACAAAGTATTCCATAGCTTCTTCAAAGGTTTCAGCTAGCATAATTTTTGGTCGTGTTCTCATCTGAAGTAAGTTATGAAAATCGTTAACCCCATCAGAAATCAATCTATGAGTTTGTTTCATTATTTCACTATATAAAATGGGTAAATATAATGAGTAAAAGCGAATTGAGTCCTCCACTACGATAATAACTCTTACTAATCCTAGTTCTGTATCTCTTTCAATGTTTAATAGATCTTCTAAGTGTTTGATTATTGCAACAAAAACAGTAGAATCTCCATTCCATACAAATATTCTATCTATCCCTTTCCTTTTTGGGTGAGGAGGTAGATATGCAACGTTAGCAGCATTTGTTAGTAATAATATAACTGGTATATTTCGCTTCTCTTTGATGTTCAATCCAAAAGAAAATGGATCAAAATCTCCTCCCAATCTGCTCATGGTTATAACTAAGTCAAATTGCTCCTTTTCAACAAGGTTTAAAGCATCTATAGCAGTAGCAACCCGTGTAATACTTGGCATAGTTCGAAGATTCAAACTATGAAATTCTTCGAAAATCTGGTCAGATAATCTTCCATCTTCTTCCAATATGAAATTATCATAATAGCTCGAAACAAGCAAGACCTTATTAATTCGTTTTTGCATTAACTCTTTAAATATTCGGTATCTTGGCTTATAATCTAGTCCAAATTCTTCGACTTCCACTTTTACTTCTCCAGAACTGTTAATTACTGATTAGAAAAAAAATCCACAGTAATCTTCTATTCTTTCTCTATTAATTAAGTTTACCCTGATTAAATAGTTTTTCTTTCTCTTTTCACAATGGTGATTCTGAAATTAAGTAAAAACATTTTGACCGTCTTTTATTTCTTTGAGATACCAGTTATAATGAATAAATCGGTTTAATGAACATTTAATCACTTATTTAATCATCTTTGAATAAATGTATATTCTTTATTTAAAGCAATGCAGTTAAGAAACATCACATGCGATTTATTGTTAGTATATTTCTCAACAAAAACTGTAAAAATTAACGTAAAGGTACACTTTTTTCAGTAGGTTTCAATATTTGGAACTTACGAGTATCTCATTCTCTAAGAAAAAACCTGAATATTTATTAATATCTGAAATATTGAAAATAAGGTCGTAAGATTTATGAATATTGACGCTCTTTATGATAAAGTAGTTATCAAGAACCCTGGTGAAAAGGAATTTCATCAAGCAGTAAAAGAGGTTTTAGATTCTCTGAAACCTGCCATCGAACGACACCCAGAATTTACTAAATTTAAGATTCTAGAAAGAATTGTCGAACCAGAGCGACAATTTATGTTTAGAGTGCCTTGGATGGATGATAATGGAGAAGTACACGTAAATCGTGGTTTTCGAGTTCAATTCAACTCAGCGATTGGTCCATATAAGGGTGGGTTACGTTTTCACCCTAGTGTCTACTTGGGAATCATTAAATTCTTAGGATTTGAACAAGTCTTCAAAAACTCACTTACTGGTCTTCCTATGGGAGGCGGAAAAGGAGGTAGCGACTTTGATCCCAAAGGAAAATCTGATACAGAAGTAATGCGCTTTTGTCAATCTTTTATGCAAGAATTATTCCGCCATATCGGACCTAACACTGATGTTCCTGCTGGAGATATCGGTGTTGGTGGCCGTGAGATAGGATTCCTTTATGGACAATATCGCAAGATTAGAAATGATTTTACGGGAGTGCTAACTGGGAAAGGTATTGAATGGGGTGGATCACTCATTCGACCTGAAGCCACTGGATATGGCTGTACTTATTTTGTTGAGGAAATGCTTAAGGATAGAAGTACTGACTTCAAAGATAAGATAGTTACTGTATCTGGATCAGGAAATGTATCACAATATACTACAGAAAAAGTTAACCAATTGGGAGGAAAAGTAGTTACTTTATCTGATTCAGCTGGATTTATTTATGATCCTGATGGTGTTTCTGGAGAAAAATTCGATTATTTCCTTGAATTAAAACAAGTACGTAGAGGGCGTATTAAAGAATATGCTGAGAAGTACAATGTTGATTATTATCCAAGTAAACGTCCATGGGAAATAAAATGTGACATAGCTATGCCTTCAGCTACCCAGAATGAGATTGAAGCTAATGATGCCCAAACTTTGGTAGATAATGGTGTCATTGCAGTTGGTGAAGGTGCAAACATGCCCTCTTCTCTTGAAGCAATAGACATTTTCCTAAAAGCTGGTGTTTCTTTTGGCCCCGCTAAGGCAGCTAACGCTGGTGGAGTTTCTACTTCTGGTCTAGAGATGTCTCAGAACAGCTTACGTCTATCCTGGTCAAGAGAGGAAGTAGACAAACGTCTTCATGGAATCATGGTGAATATCTATAAGAGTTCTCGTGAAGCTGCAGAGAAATATGGATCCCCAGGTAACCTAGTAGTTGGTTCAAACATTGCAGGTTTTATGAAGGTTGCAAGAGCGATGATGGCTCAAGGGATTTTCTAACAACTGAAAATAAGTAGTTTCTATCTTATAATTTGACACAGATCTCTCTGTGTCATCAAGTCTCTTTTTTTTTCTATCATTGTTTCTGAAAGATTTTTAAAATTCTTCTTCTGTGTTATTGACCAGATACTTCGGAAAAAGGAGTTGAAATTCATTGCCGTTTTCCTTTAATGGTTCAATTCTCATTTAAACGATTCTATCACCGATTTATTAAGTTTAATATCTTCATACCCTAATTCTTGTATCCATTGCTGAAATTTTTTGTTTACGTACAATATTTTTAGATCTTTGTCTACAATATGCACTACTTCGGTCATAAAATCAATTATATATTGATATTGTAAATTTAGATTTTCTAATCTCTTCCTTAGGTCTTCGATTTCAGATGAACCAGCACGAATCGCTTCTTTAACATCAAGAGGAATATCAGTCCTCTCTAAGAGTCCTTTAAAGTACATTATGTCAACCAAGAAAAATTAATCATAATACATTGAATCAAGATTTTTTTTGGATTAATAATTTATGATATCAATGTTGAAATAAAAAGTACAGCTTAATGCTTGTGTAGAAATTGCATTCCCTTTATGATATAAAATATTTGATTTAAGATATAATCTTGCACTATAATCATTGGAGTACAAATAATGTCAAATAAGAAATCCAGAATATTGGTATTGGGAGGTTCAGGAGTAGTAGGAAGCATGGCAGTAAAAACTCTCTATTCTTTTTCAGATTTTAATGAAATTGTTATTGGTGATATAAATACTGAGAAAGCGACTGAATTGATGAATGAAATTGGTTCCGACAAAATATTTTTTAGAAAAGTCAATGTAGATAATTCAAAAAAATTAAAGGAGACAATGAGAGAATTTGATATCGTATTGAACTGTATTGGACCTTTCTATAAATATGGGCCATTGGTACTCAAAGCATCTATCGAAACAGGAAAAAGCTACATTGACATAAACGACGACGTTGATGCTACACAAGAAGTATTAAAAATGGATTTGAAAGCAAAGAATGCAGGAATAACTGCGTTAATTGGAATGGGAAGCTCTCCTGGCGTCACTAATTTATTAGCAAAATTTGCTTCTGAACAGTTACTCGATGACGTTCATTCAATTGATCTATATCATGCTCACGGTGGAGAACCATTCGAAGGCCCAGGTGTTATTTATCATAGAATTCATTCCATGAGTATAGATATCCCAGTATACATGGAAGGAAAATTTAAAACTGTTAAATTCTTTGAGGAAGATGGAAAATCACTCGAAGAAGAAATTGATTTTCATAAAATTGGTAAATATCGTGTTCATCCGTATCCTCACCCCGAAACAATAACTTTACCTAAATATATTAAAGGAGTTCAGAGAGTCACGAACAAAGGAACAGTATTACCACCAGAGTATTTTTACCTCATTACTGATATAGTTAAACTTGGGATCACTGATACTAAACCAATAGACATCAAAGGGTCAAAGATTTCTCCTTTAGATTTTATGATAGCATATATAATTAATCAAAGAAATCTAATTCTTGAAAAAACTAATTTTGGGATACAAAGAGGGTGTGTAAAAGTCGTAGTCAAGGGAAATAAGGATAACCATCCCCATTCCTATGTATTCTCTCTTGCTTCTGAAGGATTAGCAATGGGTGAGGGAACGGGGTTACCAGCTGCCTTTGGAGCAGTATTAATGGTAAGAGGATTAATTGAAGGAAAAGGGGTACTTCCCCCAGAAGCATGTGTAAATCCACTAGATTTCCTAGGAATAATGCGAGAACACTTAGACCTTGAGAAAACTACTGGGGGAAGTTCTCCTCTTTTAATTGAATCTATTGATTACAACGGGAACATCGAAAAGATGGATCTATAATTAAAACATTCCATTAACAAATTATGGATGGTAAGAATTGACACAATCAAAGAAATATATATTAGCATACGATCATGGAACTTCGGGGGTTAAAACTGCCTTAGTATCTGTTTATGGAAAAGTAATAGATTTTGAGTTTGAGAGTACTCCTCTTTATCTTAAAGGAGAAGACGGAGCAGAGCAGGATCCAGATGAATGGTGGCAAGCATTAATTAAAACATCTCAACGCTTAATTGAAAAAAAATTGGTACCAATTGATGATATTATAGGTATTGGATGCTCTAGTCAATGGTCGGGAACAGTCTCTGTAGACAGGAATGGCGATCATTTAATGAATGCTATTATATGGATGGACTCACGAGGCGCAAAATATGTTGAAAAACAGCTCAGTGGCCTGATTAAAGTTTCAGGATATCCAATCAGGGATATTTTCAAATTTGTACGTAAATCTGGAGGAGCCCCTACATTATCTGGTAAAGATCCGATTGCTCATATCTTATTTTTAAAAAATGAACTCCCAGATATCTATAAAAGGACTTTCATGTTTCTCGAATGTAAAGATTTCTTGAATTTGAAGTTAACAGGTAAATTCGCAGCTTCCTATGATTCTATTACTCTTCATTGGATTACTAATAATCAGGATATCGGAAATGTATATTATGATAATTCTCTTATCAAACGACTTGGAGTTGACAAGAAAAAATTTCCAGAGCTAAAACAATCAACAGACATTCTCGGTACAGTTACTAATAAATTTGCAGATGAAGTTGGAATAAATAAAGATGTTAAAGTGGTAATGGGATCACCAGACTTACAATCTGCAGTAGTAGGATCTGGAGCAGTTAAAGATTATCAGGGACATTTATATGTTGGAACTTCATCTTGGATTATCTGTCACGTTCCATTCAAAAAAACCGATATTTTTCATAATATCGCGTCGATTCCTTCAGCTATCCCTGGCAAGTATTTCGTAGCTAATGAACAAGAGAGTGCTGGCCAGTGTTTAAATTTCCTAAGGGATAATTTCTTCTATTCAGATGATGAAGAATTTTATGGTAATCCTGAAGTCTACTCAATGTTCGATAGTATTATTGAGAAGGTTCCTGTTGGGAGTAACAACTTAATTTTTACTCCTTGGCTATATGGTGAGCGAACACCAATTGAAGATCATACAGTCAGAGGTACATTGTTTAACATTTCTCTCAACACCAAAAAAGAACATTTTATTAGAGCTGTTTTTGAAGGGGTTGCATTTAATAGCCGGTGGGTTCTCAAATATGTTGAAAAATTCATAAATAGACGAATGGAACCCCTTAATTTTATTGGAGGAGGAGCAAAATCTGATGTATGGTGTCAGATTTTTGCTGACGTTCTCGATAGAACTATACAAAGGGTGAAAGACCCTATTCAAGCTAATGCTAGAGGGGCAGCCCTAATTGCCTCGGTTGGTCTTGGATACACTACATTCAATGAGATCCCTAATCTTATTGAATATGATGGAATATTCAAACCTATAAAAGAAAATAACAAAATATATAACCGACTTTACAAGGAATTCTTATTGCTCTATAAAAATAATCGGTCTGCTCACAGACGTATCAATTTACACAAATAGGTTGCCATTTCCATCTGATAGGCTGGTACAAATGATGAAAAATAATCCAAAAATCGTAATAATTGGCGCAGGAAGTGCTTCCTTTGGATTAGAGAATTTAACTGGCATCATTAGCCATGAAAATTTGAAGGAAGAAACCCAATTAACGCTAGTAGATATTGATAAAAACAATCTTAAGACAATTACCGCTCTTGCAGAACGTATAAAAAGCGAATGGAATTCCAATATTGACATTTCATATACTACTGACAGGAAAATAGCATTAGACGGCGCTGATTTCGTAGTATTATCTGTTGCGGTTGATAGAGAGGAAACTTGGTTAAAAGATTATGAAATTGGAATAAAACATGGATTATATCATTACGCTGAGAATGGAGGCCCTGGTAGTTTCGGTCATACCGCCCGAGGTTTAGCTTTTATTATGCCAATTTTGCATGATATTCATGATTTAGCTCCAGATTCTTGGCTCATCAACTTTACTAATCCAGTTCCAAGAATTGGATATGCAGCTCAATATGCAAATGTAAAGTGCGTTGGATTATGTCATCAATTGTACCACGGATACGGAATTCTTGGTCGTTATCTAGCTAATGATCTCGGTATCACAGAAAACCTAGATTTGGAATGCAAATGGAATGATGAAAGTATGACCATTTTCGGCAATTTCGTAATAATGGCAATGGGTGTATATGATATTAAAGCCGCTGGAATAAATCATTTTACTTGGATGGTTGATGTTCGTCGTCAAGATATTGGGGAAGATGTTTACCCTCTAATACGAGAAGAAGCCAATACAGTAAATTCTAATTTTGAGCCATTAACTCAACATATGTTTAAAATCTTTGACTTATTGCCTGTACCAGGTGATTGTCACCTTGCTGAATATTTACCTTATACTAATTCAAAATCGAACTGGGAAAAATATCAAATCCAGATTTATGATTTTAACAGGGGAAAACAGCATAGAAAAATGATGTGGGAACGAATTAACGATATAGTTACTGAAAAACGGGAACTTGATCTAGTAACTAATCCATTTGAGAGAGGAGACGCTATCATTGCTGAAATTATAACCAATGCTAATGCATACGAACCATCAGTCAACATTAAAAATAATGGAGCCATCTGTAATCTACCAAATGACGCAATAGTTGAAGTTCCAGCCTTTATCAGCGGTTCTGGGATTTCAGGAATGAGCATGGGGAAATTACCTGAAGGAATTGCAGCTTTGTGTCAGCGAGAAATATCGATAGCAAAACTGATTACCAAATCATCTATAGAGGGAGATCGTGATCTTGCGCTTCAGGCATTTGGTTTGATGGTAGATGACCTAGATTTAGCACAAAAAATGTTAAACGACTATCTAAAAACACATGAAAAATATTTACCTCAATTCTTTAAGTGAGATTCTCCATTCTTAGGGATAATTAATGTTGAAGCCTATTAAGATGATCATCTTCGACTTGGATGATACTTTGATACATTCCAATATTGACTATAACAAGATTCGATCAATAATTGCTCAACTGTTCAATCCCCCAATAGCTGAAATTGATGCTAAGAACACTGCAATATTAATATTGTTAGAAAAATTGAGACTTGCTCATCCTGATTTATATCCAATTGGAAAAAAAAGAATGCTAGAGTTGGAAAAGGCAGCTGCTGAAACAGCAACAGTAATGAATGGAGCAGATAAAATTCCAGGTATAATGAAAAAACACAATATTGAATCTGTTATTTTTACGAACAATTCGACTGAAACATTTAATCTATATCTATCTAAGCCTCGTTTCAAGTTTCTTAAAGGATTTAAAATTTTCACCCGAGACGATTTTTTAAAACCAAAGCCTGATCCAGAAGGAATACTTCAGATTTTAGATAATTTTTCACTTACCCCTGAATGCACAGTTTATATTGGTGATTCATACATTGATTCCAAGGCAGCTTATGGAGCAGGTATTAGGTTTGTTCATTTTTTTTCAAGAGAGATAAATCTTAATTTATTTCCTGTACCTCCATACTCAACTATTACCTCTTGGAACGAATTTGAAGATTTGTTGGTTAAGAATCCAGCTATTCGACAATAATTTAATAGTACAGTTATAATTCTGCGTTAAATGGGCTTAGAAAGCTTCAATGACTTTGTAAAAAATTTCATACTTTTACACATTATTACATGGTAATATTACAAAACTATTTTAAAACGTGATTAAGAGAAATCTAATACATGTGTTTAACAGGAGAAGACCATGATGAAAAGAATCAACAGATTGATCGTAGTTTTAGTCTTAATTTCACCATTGTTTCCTTACATGATAATGGATACCGTTAGTAGTACGGTGACTACACAAGATCCTATTTTATTCCTTCATGGAATGTTTGGAAGCAAAATTGTTTGGGATAGTATGAAGACGAGGTTCTTAGAAGATGGATGGCCAAACACGACTCTCTATGCATATACTTTTGATGATCCAGAGAATTGTTCAGCTCAAGCGAACATAAACAATGCAAATCAGATAAAGCAATGGGTTTCAAACATTCTGGACACAACTGGTGTCGGGAAGATTGATTTGGTGGCACATAGTATGGGAGGGTTAAGTAGACGATACTATGTCAAATTTCTTGCTGATTTGGATAGTATTGATGAATTTGTAACATTAGGGAGTCCACATCATGGGGATGCCGATACTTTTCCTGGTTGGTGTTATAATCTCAATAATGGCGTGAACTCATTGTTAATGATGTTGAATGAGGGTGATGAAACGCCTGAAGGGATTTTAAATGATACTCTTGGCAATCGACCTGATCCCTTTTTGGAAATTACTTATAATGGAACTCATATTCCAGGAAATATCTCTTAGACTTCAATTTATAGTCGGGATGATGGTAGCTACGGGATTTGGGACTCAATAATTCCCTATAATACTTCTCGACTTGACGGAGCAACCAATATTGTCGTCGACGGTCTAAGTCGTTCGGAACTTATTTTCTCTGAAGAAGGTTATGAATTAGTAAAAGAAGCTGTTGCTGATAATACCATTACTACTACGACTACTACTCACACTTCACAATCAACTGGTATAACGAATACTAACGCTACTTCACAATCCACAGGTTTAACAAATATATTTATTTCCCTTGGTTTACTACTGGTGATTGTAATACGTCATAAAAGAAATAAGGAATAATAGGTCTTTTTATGGTTCTAAAATAAAGCTTTTTTTGGGTACAACCAACGCACTATAGATTTTTATAGCTAAATTTCTTAAACCTCTATCCTCTGCATTTAATAAAGCTAGTTCTAATAAATTTTGTGCTTTTTTTATATCCATTTCTAGAAGAGCAAGTTCGGATTGAAGAACGTATGTTTCCGTAAGAAGTGAGTAAGAAGACTGCTGTTTTTCGATATTACTGAGTTTTTTGGTTAAGTTTTTAACTTCATCAAGTATCTCTTCTTCTCCTGTCATCTTCAATTCGAATAGCAACAAGTCACAAAGATGAATCATAGCAGTAACAGTAAGAGCATGATCTACAACTTCTTCTTCAACCACCTTTGCGAGGATCCCTTCAGCTTTCATTTTATGACGAGTTCGTTTGTGTGATTTTAATATTAAAGCATTAGCAATAAGATAACGATGTCTGACAATTCGACTATCAGTTCTTTCATTGATCTGTTGGAGCTTTTTCAGATGTTCTTGTGCCAAGACAGGTTCATTACAGTCTAAAACTTGCAATACAAGCTCGTAAATAACTGTAGAAGAAGAATCACTTTTCAATTCCTCATACATTGCTAAGCCTCGATTATAGTACCTTAACGCCCAATTAGGGTTTCTTTTTTTCCTGTACAGTTCACCAATGTTAGTAAGTGACATTGCTATATCCTGCTTGATACTCAGCTCCTTATAAATCGATAAACTTTCTTGATAATACTCTAATGCTAGATTGAGGTTCCCCTTTAACTGGTAGACGTCACCTAAATTGTTCAGCGCAAGAGCAATACCCATTTTATCTTTTATTTCCTCATAAATTCTTTACCCAAGTTTGTGATAATTTCTGTTACTCTCTCGTTCTAGAGTTTCACTGCTGGTCGATCAATGGATTAGACCCTTTTAAATAACATAAACGATTTATTAAAGGATGATGGTTATACGACATCATCAAATAGAATCAATAAATCCCGCAATGACCTCTAAGTCATATAGAGCAACAAATTTTTGAGCCAGTGTGAGTGTATGACGCCTATAGGCCGATACCACCTCATGTGATTCTATTCAACCAAATTGAGAGTTTCTATAACCTTTTAATGTCCTCTATTATTATATGAAAAGATTCTATGGCCGCGTAGTAACTACTTAATATCGAATAAAGAATAAAAATATGTTTAAAATAGGATATCCGAATTAATTATTTTATATAATAAACAAGACAAGAAAGTGAAAAAAAAATGAAGAAATCGAATATTAAATTAATATTAGCAATTTTCGTTACTTTTGGGTTTCTATTAAATTTTCCTAAAATGCAAGCAACTTTACCGTTGGAATACGAGACGGATTGGCAGTGGGAAATTAATAATAATGATACGCTTATTTACCGTATACAAGATAATGTAATGGGATCACGCTATGAGGCATATAATATTACAGGTGAACCTTGGGTTTCTTCAGGTATCTTAGATATGTTAAATATAACTAAATTAAAATTTAACCAATTAACTGGAAGTGTTGAGAACTCTGATGAATTATTTCAATGTGCAGCAAGTCTCTCTATAGGATTTTGGCAACTCTCGTTTTATGATGGAGGAGCCTTTACTGGAGGATTTACCATGGCTTTTCCACTAATTCCTGTTAATACAACTGGTTTAATAAATCAAACTCAGTTAAATGATTGGGGTATTGCGATGACCAACAATCTTGGAGGAACTACTTATGCAAGTGGTCTGCAATTACTAGAATATGTTGTTATAGGTGATAACGAGCTCCATCTGTATAATTCAACGAATGCTCACTATGTAAATATGACGTTTAATAATCAAGGAATACTTGAAACCGCATATGTTAATATTGAATTAGATATGGGTGGACTAGTTACACTTGAACAAATTATAACAAGAGAATCTGGTAACGTGAATAGTCTATTAAACCCATTAGATGAAACTACTGTCGCAGTAAATGTTGGAGATAGTCTAATTTATGAATTTTATATGAATGGAGTTCCTCTTGACGTATATGAAAGTTATAATATCACATTTGTCGGAGAGATTATTGGGGAATATCAAGGTGACGAGAAATTGTTTTGGGGTGCTAACGCGACAAGATATGATTTTGACACATCTACTGCTACTTGGATAATTGATGATGAATGGACTGAACAAACGATTGGAGGCGGTGACGATAATTATCTTTTTCTACATATGGATGGCCCAACAAGT
>SDBT01001282.1_pt1 | contig 43787 bp, 41 predicted proteins | sample 2277101 | NCBI WGS metagenome assembly SDBT01 (sample SAMN10404973, study PRJNA504765) | marine sediment metagenome | isolation source: marine sediment core GS10_PC15, 103 cmbsf | place: Arctic Ocean: Southern Knipovich Ridge | collected 2010
TTTATTCATCAAAAATATGGACTCCATGGTATTGAAAAAGAATATGATGAATATTTGAACGGAATTAAAGGATATCCTGCATCCACACTTTGGATAAGTTATCTCTTATATGACCAACCACCAGAAGGAAGACCAATCCGGCTTACTCTAGATATGGACCTGCAAAGAGCTGTTGATGATCTAATGAGAGGAAATCAGGGAGCAGCGGTTGTGTTAAATGCCGAAAACGGTGAAATCCTAGCAATTTCAACATATCCCTTTTTTGATGCAAACCAATTAGATAAAAACTGGGACAAATGGAACAATAGTGAAAATGCGCCATTTCTAAATAGAGCATCACAGGGAGCATATCCAATCGGTGGATTACTAACCCCACTTTTACTTTTTGAGCAAGATATAGGCATAATCAATAATCTCGATAGTTCAATAAGATTCCCGAACGATAACAACATATCGGAATGTGAACCATATATTCTTGATTTAAAAAACTGGCAGTTTGCTTTTCAAAACGGCTGCCTTTCGGCATTATCACAATTAATTAATCTTGAAAATCTTGCGTCTATTAATGAATCACCACAATTTGAATTCATCTTCAATGCGCATAAAATTGGACTTCCGGTAAATCCATCACTGAAAATTTCACTAGAAGCAGGTTGGATGGATCTGATTACAGGTAAAGATCAAATTCGTTCCAGCCCCCTCCAAATTGCAGCTAGTTTTGCTCCACTGAGTAATGGCGGGTTTATTGTTGAACCAATGATTTTTTCTTCAGTCAATGTCTCATCCGGGCAATGGGTAATACTTCCCCCGGAAGAAAAACGGGCGGTCATAAAACCTGAAAAAGCAGCGGAGATTTCACAATTACTTTCCTCAGAAGAGGGTAATAAATGGGAATTAAGTGCGGTCACATATGATTCAATTAACGCGTATAGTTGGTATGCAATGGGCACAAATCATGGTGATGGAGCAACGCCGATCGTTATTGTTGCGGTCATTGAGACCGAAAATCGAGAGAAGATTCAATCTATTGGAAAAAAGATCTTCAACGTATTAAGTTCCAATTAACTTTTATGCTTCAATTAAACAAATAAACTTGCGTTTACCAACCTGCAGCACCCCTGGATGCATCCGAGCATTCCAATTTGATATAACTACTCCATCAAGTTTTACAGCGTTTTGTTCCACCATTCTCCGGCCCTGACCTCGGCTGCCTACCAGCCCCGCGGCAACCAGCACATCCAGGCAAATTGCATCTTTAATTATAGAAAATTCATCCATATCATCAGGAGCTGTTTTTTTCTGGAACTTCTGCACGAAATCTTTCTGTGCATTATCCGCCTTAGCATCACCATAGAAAGCGCTGGTTACTTCATAAGCCAATTTCATTTTTGCATCTCTCGGGTGTAATTCACCAATGGAAAGTGCTTTTTCAATTTCCTCTACCATTTCAGGAGACCAGCGTGTTACCAAGCGTGAGTAAATGGGCATACTTTTATCGGGAATGCTCATTATTTTTCCATAGATGTCATTTGGTGTTGTTGTAATGGGAACATAATTCCCCATTGATTTGCTCATCTTTTCTGATCCATCTGTACCCGGGAGGATACCTAAACAGATTGCGATATTTGGTTGAGCACCAAGTACCGTCATCACCTTTCTGGATGCTGTCATAATATTAAAGAATTGATCCGTTCCACCAACCTGTACATCTGTTTTCAAACTGTATGCATCATATCCCTGCATAACAGCATAAAGCGCTTCATGCAGATAGATTGGCTCTCCCTTTTTCCAGCGCAATTTGAATTTTTCACGGCTGAGGAACTGCTGTACGGTAAAATTTTGAGTGAGTTTTATGATCTCTGTAAAATTTAATTTTGAAAGCCATTCAGAGTTATATCTGATCTTTGTTTTGTCTTTATCCAGGATTCGAAAAGCCTGTTCCGCGTATGTTCCTGCATTTTTTTTAATTTCTTCTGAAGTGAGAATAGGTCTGGTCGTATCTTTATCAGAAGGATCTCCGATTAATGCAGTATAGTCACCTATCAAAAAGGTTACCTCATGCCCAAAATCCTGAAATTGGCGCAGCTTGCGCATCGTAACTGTATGCCCTAAATGCAAATCTGCTTTAGTGGGGTCATAACCGCAATAAACTCTCAAAGGGCGGTTTTCCTTTTCTGCTTGTTTAAGCCGCTCAAATAACTCACCGCTCATTGATTCCTTTATCTTTTCGTCACCATATTCAGTGCCTTGCATAAGTACAGCGACTTGTTCTTTAATGTCCACGTAATCCTCCAAAGATGGGATGATGGATGATTATACCAACATATATTTCGCCATAATTCTACATGCTATAATCAGCGAAAGGTTATCATGGAAACTGTACTTGTACTCAATGCGAACTTTGAACCGATTAACGTTTGTGCTATGCGGAGGGCTGTATGCCTGATGTTTTTAGAAAAAGCGTCATTAGTTTTGAATGGTCGAGGAGAGATCCGCACCATCGATCGCTCATTTCCCCGACCATCAATTATTCGCCTTCAGAGAATGATCAGTCGCCCGCGCCCGCAAGTTAAGCTTAATCGGAAAGAAGTATTTCGGCGAGATCACCACACCTGCCAGTATTGCGGAAAGAAATATAAAAATCTTACAATTGATCATGTTGTTCCCCGCCATCAAGGGGGAACACAAAATTGGGAAAATGTTGTGACTGCCTGTTCCAGTTGCAACCACAAGAAAGGGGGAAGATCCTTGCGCGAAACAGGTTTGCGTTTACAGAAAACTCCGAAAGCCCCCCCGAATTCTGCATTCTATATATATAAACATTACCTTACCGGAAATGAGGAGTGGAGGCCATTTCTCAGAGGATGGTAAACAACTAATCAGCTTTTCTCTGATTAAGTGCTCGATCCAACATCAAAATTGAATTACCGGATTCACCGGCTAATTTTAGATTCTCGAGGATTTCTGTAGCGTTCTTTTCCTCTTCAACCTGTTCATTTACAAACCACTGCAGGAACATTTGAGTTGGAAATTCATTAGTCTCAACAGCCAATTTATATAATAAATGAATTCGGCTGGTTACATATTGCTCATGTTCAAGAACCTGCTTAAATACTTTTTGCGGGTTGCCAAACTCTGAATCTGGTTTTTCGATAGCCTCAAGGATAATTTTTCCTCCTATTTCATTCAGGAATTTAAAAATTTTCATTGCATGTTCTAATTCTTCTCCAGCTTGAATTGTCATCCAATGGGCAAACCCCGGCAAATTCTTTTCTTCAAAATGTGCTGCCATAGCTAAATAAAGATAACCGGAATACATTTCTTTGTTTACTTGAATATTCATTTCATCAAGTAATTTTTTATTCATTTCATACCTCCATTATATGGATAAATACTAATCCAATCATACATATTAGACTATCAATGATTTATTAATTATTTTTAACGAGCAATTGTTATTGACTAGATATTATTTTTTAAGTTCCTTTTCGGTCAATTTTTTTTCCTTAGCATGACGGAAAACCATTGTACTTACGCCACACACTGCTACAACCGCCATCATTGCTTGGTTTGCATTTACGCCACCAACATAGGATGTATCTAGCCGGATGAACTCTAAAAGAAATCTGCCAATTGGGTAAACGATTAGATAAATACTAAAAACATCTCCGGGAATCAGCCTAGTTTTCAACTTCCGTGAAATTAATATAAGTAGTAAAAAGTTAAACAAATTCCACAAGGATTCATACAGAAACATTGGGTGGAAATGCGAAAAATCTTTGAATCCCGGCAAACGATGAGCCGGATCAATGAAAATTGCCCAGGGAAGATTGGAAGGTGGCCCGTATAGCTCTTGGTTAATAAAGTTACCCCACCGACCGATTGCTTGTGCCAGAGCAAGTCCTGGTGCAATTATGTCTGTCCAAGTAAGAAAATCCAATCCCTTCTTTTTTGAGTAAATCAGAAGTGCAATGAAACCACCAATTACAGCACCGGGAATGCCTAATCCTCCATGCCGAATATTGAAAATTTCCACTGGGTGAGAAAAATAATAATTCGCACCCACACCCATAGATTTTGAAGGTGTTAACACATGCCACACGCGAGCGCCAATGATCCCGGATAATAATAGCCAGGGTACCATATCCCAAATATACTCGCTATCCAGTCCTCTCCTTTCAGATTCTTTAATAGAAATCCAAATAGCAACAAGAGCCCCACACATTATTATTATCCCGTAAAAATATATTTTCAGAGGTCCTATATAAAATCCATCAGTCATTTTTTCTCCTTTCCTTAAATGAACAATAATCATTCGTTTTCTATAAAATAGGATCGTACAAACCATAAACGCTGAAGAGCGGTAAAATTCCCCAATAAAGCAATTATCAGCACGCCCATCAATGGCTGTTTAAATAATAAGCTAATTATTAAAATCAATAAACGCTCTACTCTTGTTAGAATTCCTTTTTTTACTTCAACTCCTAGTCCTTCAGCACGCGCACGAATATATGACACAAGAAAACTTCCACACAATGCAAGATATACTAGAATGATTCCGTCACTATTTCCGATGGATGAGAAGTGAACAAGAACTCCTAAAAAAAGTGTCATTTCAGAGTATCTATCAATAAGTGAGTCAAATAGACATCCAAATTTGCTTGGCTCCCCCGCTAATCGCGCCATTGTGCCGTCAACAGCATCAAATGTACCTGCCACGGAGGCAATTATCCCGCCCATAACAAATTTGCCTTTTGAAATGAACAGGGCAGCCCCTATATTGCCCAACAAACCCAATATTGTAATTAAATTTGGTGTTAACCCTGCTTTTAGAAAAAAAGAAGATACATAAATAAGCGTTTTATTAAAGTTTTTTCTTAAGAAATCTGTGATTGTCATATGTTTTTTCTGCGTTTTTTAAATCATTAGATCGGATAATCATCCTCTAGTGTTGAGGAGTTTAACTCTTTATTCACTTTTCTAACTCGTCCACCTGATTCCTGAGGGCCTACAATTCCTCTTTCTTCCAATTCATCCATCAGTCTCGCCGCTCTTGGAAATCCTATCCTTAATTTCCTCTGCAAACGCGATGTAGATGCATACCCCTCCTCCTGAACCAAACAAATCGCTTTGTCAAGCAAATTATCCTTAGAACTGCTTTGAGATTCAATTAAACTTTCCCAGGGTACTTTGATTAAATAGTCATCTTCAAAATCAGATTTACTTTGCCAGTGGTTGATGATTCGCTCAATTTCTCGGTCATCTACCATAATACACTGGGCACGTTTTAATCCTGCTATTTCCGGATCGAGGAACAGCATATCACCTTTTCCCATCAATGTTTCCGCGCCTTTCGTGTCCAGAATCACCCGGGAATCTACGGATGAAGCCATCATGAAAGAGATTCTGGCAGGAAAATTCGCCTTGATTAGACCTGTAATTATATCCGTACTTGGTCTTTGTGTAGCAACAACCAGATGAATACCCGTAGCCCGAGCCATTTGTGCTAAACGAACTATATACGTTTCAGTTTTTTCAGAAGCTGAAAGCATCAAATCAGCCAATTCGTCTATCACGATCACGATTTTTGGAAGCCCAGTTTTTCCTCGCCTAACCATTTTCAGATTATATGCATCCAGATCACGAGCGTTTACTTCCTCAAGTTTTATGTATCTTTCTTCCATTTCCCTAATTGCCCAGACAAGAACTGCAAGCATTCGATCAATTTGAGTTTCAACTTTTCCTATTAGATGCGGCAGCCCATTGAACCGGACTAATTCCACCATCTTAGGATCAAGGATCGCAATTCTTAGATCTCTAGGTGAATTATTCATCACAATGCACGAAATAATGGAAGTAATACAAACTGATTTCCCTGATCCAGTTGTACCAGCGACGAGCAAATGCGGCATCTTCGCCAGATCAGCAACGATCGGATTCCCGGATACATCTAGCCCAAGTGCTAAACTTAACGGCGATTTTTGTTTTTTAAATTCAACGCTTTCAAGAACCGCCTTCAATCTTACGAGAACACTGTTCCTGTTTGGAATCTCAACACCCACAAAAGCATGTCCAGGAATCGGCGCTTCGATCCGTAATCGGTCCACTGATAAAGCCAAGGAAAGATCTTTTTTCAATCCGGCAATCTGAGAAACACGTACTTTCTTCTTAACGATATCGCCATTATCATTAACTTTCTCGGAGAAACCTGGTTCGATAGCGTATTGGATGATTGTCGGACCAACCCGATATCCTGCTACTCTTACTGGAACACCAAACTCTTCCAATGTTTTTTCTATTTGTACTGCTTTTGCGTGAACAAAAGGCTCATCGGTAAGAGTTGTGGGGGTATCCAACAGCAGGTCTAAAGAAGGTAAATCATGTGATTTTAAAAGGATTGGTGAATTATCTGAAGGACTTTCAGTTTGTAAAGTTCTAATTTGCTCATTAGCTAAAGCCTGTTCCCTAACAGTATTTGTCGTTCTTAGTTTTCCCATATCAATCGATAATATTTTAGTAAAAATAATATCAAAATATAATATGATTTTTTTATATAACCCCAATGCATTAATTAATAAGATCACATTTAAAACAATAAGAAACAGATATGTAGGTAGATCTCCGAGTGTATTTCTTATTAAACGAGCTGTTCCCCATCCAATTACCCCACCATCCAAGCCATTGTTCGCTCTTTCAACCGAAAATCCTCCAACTATGGATAACAAAGCGGAAAATGAAAAAAGCAGCGTTTCTAAAATAATCAATTTTTTATAATCAAATCTTGGAAATCGCTCCAAATGCCTTAACAAAATTACCACTCCGGTCAAGGTAATAATGCTGATCAGGAAATACGCCCCCCAACCAAACCATCTGAATATTAATACGACCCATTGGTCAATCAATTTTCCCTGATTGAGATTAAAGGCACTTAATACTGAAATAACTCCAACACAAATAAAAAGAATCCCAAAAAGATCCTGCCCAAATCGTTTAATTACAAACAGGATCCTCTGAAGGAAAGATACATTGCTATTTATGTCAGAATTACTTGTCATCTTCTTGGGTATTTATGAATGCTCATCTAATTCTCAGATCTATTTTATTCATTTGGAAGATTATAACTTCCACTTTTTACCCTTTCTCGAAGAAATTGTTATGCCCGTTTTTTCCACATTGCTTATTGTACTCCTATGGATTAACACTTTAAGTCCTCCAAGGGTCAACAAAGCCTCAAATCCTTTGATACTAGTTATTGACCCCATGATTCTTTTCCTAATCTGTCTTTATAAGATAAAGTCATAGTTCTCCAGTAGTCTTATCTTTCCTCTAATTGGTTGATTTATGAATCTTTGGCGGATTTAATCTAAACGCATCAAAACTCTTTTCTAATTCCATTGTATCCTTCCTTTTTTTCATCCTCCCTTGAATTAACCCCTTACAGCATCATTCTTTTCTACCATGATCATCTGGTCAGTAACAGCAGAAATTGCAACACGCTGCTTCCGGTAGAAATCTGCCTCAGAAAGGGCTAATCGGCGTGAGAGATCCTTTACTTTCCATCCCTCTATGAATTTTAAGTCTAAAATATTGAACAGAATCCATTCATTTGTATATTGCCTATCACCTTCCGGTCGTAAACTTGCGATTGCTTCTCGTAAAATCCCCCGCAATGCCTTGATAGATGATTCCTCTTTTTCACGAATACGTTTTTGGACTGAAGATAATTGAAGCAGCGGGCTTTGTGATAGTTTAGGTCCTCCAAAAAAATGGTTTAAAGCTTCTTTAACCCATTTCTCAAAGTCTTCTTGATTTGAAATGCTTACTTCGTTGATAATTCTTTTCTTATTAAATCTTGAAGATGCCAATATGCTCTGAATTGCTATTACTTGAGGAGTCAGTATCTCCAATGACGTAAAAAGCGAATCCTGATGTTTTCTATCTTGCAGTGCGGTGGCAGCTCGATCAATCAACTTCCCAAGCGCAATCTTTTTTTCATCATCGAGCGCAAGGAGATCAAATTGCTTCATGGAAATAAACCCTAATAAATCTCTGTTAGAAGAATTTCCATCAATAATTGGAATGATTATCTTTTTTTGATATATTTCAATTTCCTCTAATTTCTTTTTTTTGCTCAAATGGTTTATCACACTGCCTTTTTCTTTAATAAAATCGTCTGCTAGATCGCCAACAATCACATTCAGCGCTGATTCTCCATCCCTATTCTCAATTAACATGGCACCACCAACTTGCATGCGATCACAGAGAGTTGCTAAAATCAACTCTAGAAACTGTTCCAGATCATTTTTGGTTAATAACCTATCTTCCAGCATTCTAATCTTGGCTAATTCTTCTCGGTCCGGACCATTGAAAAGAAGTCGTTCCCATATGGGTGCAAAAATAGTAACAAAATATTCAAATAAAACAATTGTTGCTACCATCCCTAAAATAATCAAAGAAGAAACGTTTACATTTAACTGTGTACCTATTCTGGAGGTTAATGTTGTTACGCCTAAAGTAAAACTGGCTGTAATGGGACCTCGCATAATCCATCTGAATAACCGGCTCTTTATGACTCTATCTGGCCAGGGAAATCCAAAAAAAGAAACTGTATATGTCATCCCCACAAGTGAAAACGATACAAATAGATAAGCTAAGATAGATAATAGCCAAAATATCATGGCGTTATTAGACGCAAAACCAGAACCGTACAACAGATAGGGAAACGATCCAAGGACAGGGCCAATCGCGCTTGTGACAAGATAAACCATTCTTCGCCGGCTTGTTCTTGTAGATGTCCTGTTCATACTGCGGATAAAGTTATACCAAGAGAAAGCCATCATCATTACATAGAAACCGCTGAAATAGTCATGAAAAATCGTCCGTTTAATGTGTGGTGCTGGCAAATTGGTTATGTTCACTTCAGAAAATAAAGTGCCATTGAAAAGTAATACACAAAATAGAACGCTTATAAGAATGGCAGCGTATCCCATTACACGGCGTTTTCCTCTGCTCGGTTTGCCTGTAATTGTGAGTAAGGCATCAGAAAAATAGAAATATGAAGTCGGCAGTAGAATTAAACCAATATATTGTATTCGTACAATGAAAAGTAATTCATCCTGTTGGTAAGTCGTGGTTATGAACGCATCTGCACCAAAGATAATAACAATACACGCTAAAAGGAATGTGAATGACCAGGTAACACGATCGCGCAGTTTGAATGTCACAACATATATGAATAATGAAAATGATATGACCGCCACCCCTGCTGTGATCACATCACTTATAGTTTTAAGAAAAAAAAGGGACTCTTTCATATCTCAAATATTATCGTATCAACCGTGCAAAGAATAGTGCTAGGTCATTATTCATAAAATAGTTATCATTAAATCCGGAATATTCAAAGCCAAGTTTTTTTACTAGGCTGATCGCCGGATGGTTTTTAGAAGACATTTCAATAGTCATTCGGTAAAATATCCTTGCTGCTGCCCAATTAGTAGCCGCTCGGATAAGCGTGGTGGCAATCCCCTTTTTTCGCCATTGCTTCTGTACAACCAAATCTTTTATCCATACCATTTCAGGAGCAAACAGCGTGCTTAATGTTATGTATCCTACAGGAGTATGATCAAAACATCCCACCAAAATTGTAGAATAATCCTTCCATCGGTGTAGTAATGTTTCTGGTGAACAGGGATATCTAATTCTCATTTCGCGAGGTAATGCGATTTCTTTAAATCTCGTTTGGATTTCTCCTTCTTCAACATTCTGGTTCATCTGCCAAACTCTTGCAGTCCGGATAGAATGGTCAAATTGCGACAGGTTTTCTATATCCGGGGAAACTGCAGGTCTTATTAATATCTCAGCCATTTTTAAAATCCGCTTTCATTGAGGTAAAACTTTAACTTCAATTTCACAGGGCTTGATCAAATTATTTGCATTATCAGATACAACCAACCTCAGAAAGTAATTTCCCGGTTGAAGTTGTTCAGTATTCCATATACCACCTAAAGCCCCCTCCACAACCGGCTTATTTTCCGCAGAAATTGGAGTCCAGATCTCATCTCCATGGTATCGATATTCAAATTTGTAAAAACCTAGATTAGGTAGATTCACAGTGCCCATTAATTCAATTGATCCACGTATTTCATCACCTAACTGAGGGTCAATCCATTCAAGTTGATCGGGGATACATCCTGTTACCGCAATTGCTGTCTGTGTTTGCTGTAATCCCTGGGGGGTTACATTAGGATCGATACCTTCCCCCATATACGGTTTTTGAGTGGATAACAAATCAATAGTAGGAGTAGCAATTTGCGCAATACCAGGATATCGAATGGAAGCAATGGACACGAGTATAAAATTCGATAATCCAAATAGGCTTACAAGAAAAATGAAAACAAAAGCAGATCGGATTCCTTTTTGTGCGACTTCCCGTTCTAGTCCAAAATTTGCTTTTCTTAAAGATATCCAATCGCTCAGTAGACGCCTAAAATTAATTAGAAGCACAATACCTAATACAATATAAATCCCCACTTCGTAGTTCACAACAAACCGGATTAATTCTTCCATTAATTCTTATTATAAAAAATAGTCTACAAATGCTTAAACACACCTCTTATGATCGCATCCATTTTCGGGACCAGGATCTTCCCAGCTTCCAATACTTCTTCATGAGTTGTTACAGTTGATCCATCGAGGTTTGCTTTATTGCTAATTCCAGATAAACCAAGCACCTTCATATTCGCGTGCCTGGCTGTAATCACTTCGGGGACAGTTGACATCCCCACTGCATCCACACCAATGGCATGCAAAAAACGCAGGTCGGCAGGAGATTCAAATGAAGGTCCTGCAAGACATATATAGACACCCTCATAGAGAGTGATTCCTTTTTCTTTAGCTACTTCTTTAGCTGTTTCCATTAATTTAAGGTCATATGGCTGACTCATATCAGGAAATCTTTCACCAAATTCATCGATATTCGGTCCACGCAGAGGGTTCAATCCCGCCATTGCGATCAGGCTGATATGATCATTAATAAGCATAACTTCTCCCGGTTCATAATCCGGATTCACCGCCCCTGCTGCATTAGTAACAATTAACACCTCAATCCCTAATCGGATCATAACGCGGATCGGGAAACCAACCATGACCATTGAATAACCTTCATAATAATGTGCTCGCCCCTGCATGATCAGAATCGATTGATCTTCCAGGTCACCGATCACTAGTCTACCCTTATGACCTTGAATTGTAGATTGGGGCCAGTTGGGAATTTTACTGTAGTGGATATAATCAGCCGGAGAAACAGATTCTGCAAGATCACCCAACCCGGATCCAAGTATCAATCCAATTTTTAGTTTTTTCTTAGTAAAAGATTTAATAGCTGCTACGGCTTCATCGATCATTTTTAAAGTTATAAATTCAGACATCTTTCCTCCTTCTTGAGAAAGTAACAATTTTGTAAATTTGATTATAACAAAGGCCCTATCAGTAACTCAGTTAAATAATTTATGGTCTTTCTATCAAATATTTTAGTCTAAATAAAAATTTATCAACATCTTGATCGTTTATCCAATAATGAGTGACTAACCTGAAGCTCCCTGGCCCCGACATATTAATCAGAATATCGGTTTCCGCCATCCCCTTGATTAGATTTTCGGGCGAAATACCCACATCCTCAGATAATTTGATGAATACCATATTTGACTGTGGTAATCCTTTTTCAAAAATGATACCCGGTAGTTCTTTGATTCCCTCGGCAAGATTTTTTGCACGCAAATGATCTTTTTCCAATCTCTCAATCATTTCTTCTAAAGCTATGATACCAGCCGCTCCAAGAATGCCTGCCTGGCGCATTCCACCACCCAATTGTTTTCTTATTTTCCTGGCTTTTTTAATGAATTCATTAGATCCACATAATATTGACCCAACTGGAGCACACAATCCTTTGCTGAGGCAGAACATGACTGAATCAGCTGTTTCAACGAGTGCAGATGGTTCTACTCCCAATGCTACACTTGCATTAAATATTCTGGCTCCGTCAATATGTAAGCAGATACCCTGCGGATTCAGGATATTAGCAACCGAATTTGTATATTCCCTACTCAGCGGCACTCCACCGCAGTTATTCTGTGTATTTTCCAGGATAAATAATCTTGTTTCCGGATGATGAATATCTTCCTCTCGGATTGCATTTTTAATATCGGTCAACGCAAGAGTACCATCCGGCAGATTGGGAATCAATTGTGTAAAAACACCCCCCAGAGCAGAAATTCCCCCTACTTCATGGAGAAAAGTATGCCCATTGTTTCCCATAACCGCTTCATCCCCACGTCCACAATGAGCAAGTACAGCAATCAGATTTGCCATTGTTCCCGATGCTGTAAAAAGACCCGACTCTTTTTCCATTAGATCAGCAGATTTCTGTTCCAGTGTATTGATAGTTGGGTCTTCTCCGTAAACATCATCTCCGACCGGTGCGTCTGCCATCGCTTTTCGCATGGCAGGGGTTGGGTGTGTAACTGTGTCAGATCGAAAATCTATAACTCCGTTATCAAATGCCATTACTTCTCCTTCTTTTTCATATCATCGAGAATTTTTTGTAAGTCAGCAGGTAATTTAGCTTCAAAAGAACGCGGTATCTTCTGCCCGAGTAACCGAATTTCCAATCTTTTTGCATGCAAAAAATGCCGATTCAATGCGATGGTGGGAGTTGAATACCCGTAAACTGTATCAGCCGTTATAGGAGACCCTATTGATGATAAATGCACTCGTATTTGATGTGTTCTACCAGTCAATATTTGGATCTCCAAAAAGCTATACTTCCCCAATTTCTGTAATGTACGGTAAATCGTTATTGCTTCTTTTCCTTCACCTTTCGGTGCAATTGCCATTTTCTTCCTGTTCGCTCGGTCACGATATATTGGTGCAACAATTTTTCCGGACTCAGTAGGAGGATGTTTATCTACCAGAGCAAGATAATGCTTTTGGACTTCGCGTGATTTAAATTGCTTCTGCAGCCACAAATGCGTTTTCTCATTTTTTGCCAGAATGACTACACCAGAAGTGTTTTTATCTAATCTATGAACAATTCCAGGCCTCATCTTTCCCCCAATTCCTTCTGAAAATGAAGTGTGACCGAGAGCAGCGTGTACAAGAGTTCCCTTTGAATGACCCACAGCTGGGTGCATTACCATCCCGGCAGGTTTATTTATTACCAAAACTTCATCATTTTCATAAATGATATCTAACGGGATGTTTTCTGGCTGTAAATCAAGTGGGGTGGGAGAAGGAATGGTCATTTCGATGGACATACCTCTCCTATTCAATTGATAGCCTGTTTTTTTTATTATTAGATTGTCAACCAGAACTCTACCTTCTTTTATTAACCGCTGGATCTGGGATCTCGATTTACCCGGAAATTGCGCGGTCAGAAATTTATCCAAACGATCTGGTGAATCACTGAGAAAAATAACGGTATGAGTTTTATTGTTCACGAAGTGGCTACCCTTTACTTTGGTTCCAATTTTCGAGGTTCGATTACATCATCTTTTATCTTCCTTTGCTTATTTTCTTGCACCCATAATCCAAGTATCATAATTCCAACGCCGATGGTAACACTAGCATCCGCTACATTAAATACCGCGAAATTTCCAACAGAAAAGAAATCCGTAACCCACCCAACCGTTAATCGATCAATCAAGTTCCCTACAGCCCCTCCCAGCTGCATACTTAACGCGATTCGTAGAAACCAGTCCCCTTCAGTCAATTGTGGGTAGTAAATAATGATTAATAATGCAATGATGCTCACCAAAATCGCAAAAAGTTTATTATTGTTCTGGAACATTCCAAAAGCTACGCCGGTATTTTTCCAATGAACTACGCGCGCGTAAGGTGTTAACCAATCCCAGGGTGACCAAATCTCTCCGAATGCAAGCGCATTTCTGATTATTGATTTTGTCCATTGATCCAAGCCAACAATCCCCGTGGCAATAGGAAATAAGATTTGATAACTTTTAAGGTTTTTTTTCAATTTATTACTCTCTCCGTATTTTTCCAATTCTATCTTATAAAAGATCAGGTGTACGAATTCTGATCATCCCATCAAATTCACTGTTCAATTCAATGAACACATGGTCTAAATTAGTTGCTTGAAGGAGCCTTACTAAATGTGATTCGCATTTATTCTTACAGTCACTGACCCCAAAACCTTTTATCGGTATTTCTCCATTCATCTGGTTATGTAAAAATCGGCAGAAAGAACATTCATTCTTTTCCGAACTGATTTGATACCAAACCTCGGATGGGTGTAAATATTCCTTTAAAAAATCAATGTGCCAAAACTTTTTATTAGATTTAGCCAAATGCCGCGCGATCCTTCCTTTCAAACCGGTATTACCATGTGCGCTTCCACAATATAAATAATATCCGGGATCTAAAACAACATCATTAAACCTAGATATATTTTGCCTGGTTCTTTCTTCTAAACGAAAGACAAGTATATAATTTCCCTTTTTTGAAGGGATTTTATGTATCATATACTTTGAAAATATGATAAGGTGGCCTATTTAACTACCTTATCATACCTCTTGCGCCTTTTCTAACCATATTGCAAGAGTCTCCCCGCCAAACTCTTCACTGGCATTTGGCAGTGTATCTGGACTATTTTCTGTTACCATCTCAACCGTCAAAGTTTCCATCATGATGTAATCTTTGAATTCTTCAACTGCCTCGGATAAACTATCCGAAGCAGTAAAATAGAGGCGAATTCGGTCAGAAATTTCAAAACCCGCTTGTTTTCTAGCTTCCTGCACCCTGCGAACGAACTCTCTTGCCAATCCCTCATTTCTTAATTCTGGAGTTAGATCGGTAATTAATGCAGCTAAATAAGCTCCGTCCGAGGCGACCACAAACCCTTCTTTCGCCTGCATGCGGACTTCAATTTCCTCGGGAGAGAATTCATAATCTCTTTTATCGATTGTTATTGTAATAGTTAACCCTTCCAGTAAATCCTTAGCATATTTCCCGGCTTCTAAATCCAAGATTGCCTCCCTGATCTTCGGGAAGCCACTTTTATATTTCTGGCCTAATTGCTTAGGGAGCGGAATTAACTCATATGCCGCAGCTTCACTCACCGCACTCAATGAACGAACTTTTTTTACATTCAGTTCCTCTTTTAGCAATTCAGCATATTCTTTGATCACTTCTGTTTCGTTTTTATTACTGGTTGTAAATGCTGCTTCCTGTAATGGTTGCCGCACTTTAATTTTGGACTTGTTTCTGGCGGCATGCCCTAAAGATACCAGCCGCATTACCAAGCTCATATTATTAATCAAGTTCTGGTTGATGTAGTTCTCGTCAAATTTTGGCCAATCTGCCATATGGATTGATATTGGTGCTTGTTGGTTTATGGCCTTCACCAAATTTGAGAATATCTCTTCTGCTAAGAACGGCATCGTTGGAGCAAGTAATTTGCTCACTGTAACAAGCGCTTCGTATAAAGTGGTGTAGGCTGCGTATTTATCATCATCGGATTCACTCTTCCAGAACCGCCGACGGGATCGTCGCAAATACCAATTTGATAAATGGTCAACAAATCCTTCGATCGGACGCGTCGCTCCCAACACATCATAATTCTCAAATGCTATTGTTACATCCCGAACTAACGCATGTAATTCTGCAAGCAGCCATAAATCTAATTTTGAGTACTTTACTTTCCTTTTTAAATCAGGGATCCATCCATCTAGATTTGCATAGGTCACAAAGAACGAATACGTATTCCATAATGTCAATGTGAAATTACGCAGCACCTCAGAAACGAGGCCCGCGGAGAAACGGCGCTCTTGTCCAGGTGGACTGGCTGTGTAAAGATACCAGCGCATCGCATCCGCACCTTGAGCATTAAGAACTTCCCATGGATCGACAACATTGCCTTTCGATTTTGACATCTTCTGCCCATCTCCATCAAGTATCAAACCGAGGCAAATAACATTTTTGTATGCGGGTTTCCCAAATAAAAGAGATGAGATTGCATGCAGTGAATAAAACCAACCACGCGTTTGGTCAACCGCTTCACAAATATAATCAGCTGGGAATTGTTTTATAAAAGATGCTTCATTTTCGAAAGGGTAATGCCATTGGGCAACAGGCATTGAGCCGGAATCAAACCAAACATCTATCAACTCTGGCACGCGATGCATCTGTTCGCCGCACTTACTGCAGGAAAATTCAACTTCATCCACATGCGGTCGATGTAGATCTAATCCTGTTAGATCTTTCCCGGTTTTTTCAGATAACTCACCTACCGATCCAATGCATTCCTGGTAACCGCAAGCTGTGCATTCCCATACCGGCAGCGGTGTTCCCCAATACCGTTCACGCCCAAGCGCCCAATCTACATTGTTTTCAAGCCAATTTCCAAACCTTCCATTCTTTATATGATTAGGGTACCAGTTTATATCCTGGTTCAATGAGACCATTTTATCTTTCAATTTACTTGTGCGAATAAACCAGGTTTTGCGGGCATAATAGAGCAGCGGAGTAGAGCATCGCCAGCAGAATGGGTAAGTATGCGTATAATCTTCTGATTTATAAAGTAATCCTCTGTTTTTAAGATCTTCGATGATATAGGGATCTGCATCTTTCACAAATTTCCCGGACCACGGCCGAACTTCCGGAATAAACGTCCCATTAGGAGAAACTGTCATTAAAACGGGGAGGTCTTCTTCAAACGATACTTGCATATCATCCGCCCCGAATGCAGGGGCAATGTGTACCATGCCAGTCCCTTCATCAACAGTCACGAAATCTCCAAACACAATGCGGTGAGCAGGTTTATCAGAAGGAAGAAACGTATATAAAGGTTGGTATTGTTTGCCTTTTAAATGTTTTCCTTTCAAAATATCTACTATGTTGACCTTTTCATCGCCAAACACCTTTTTAACAAGCGATTCCGCCAAGATTAATTTTTCTGTTCCCTCTACTACTCCATTTTTAACTTCCCGCTGGACAACGGCGTAATTAATATTTGGATGTACTGCAACAGCAACATTTCCCGGCAATGTCCAGGGAGTCGTCGTCCAAATAAGAAGAGAGGTGCTGGGATCATCAGCGAGAGGCATTCTAACGTACACTGAAGGATCAGTTACATTTTTATAACCTAAAGCCACCTCATGATCAGATAGCGGTGTCCCACAGCGTGGGCAGTATGGAACAACTTTGAACCCTTGGTAAAGCAGCTCTTTATCCCATAAATTCTTAAGAATCCACCATATAGATTCAATATATGAATTCTTATAAGTAATATAGGCAGTCTTAAAATCAACCCAATATGCAATACGTTCAGTGAGCTTTTCCCATTCTTGAATATTAGAAAAAGCGGATTCGCGGCAAAGGCGATTGAATTTTTCGATTCCATAATCTTCAATCTGTTGTTTATTTGTAATTCCTAATTTCTTTTCCACTTCGATTTCAACAGGCAAGCCGTGAGTATCCCAACCACCCCGTCGGGAAACATGAAACCCCTGCATCGTTTTATATCGGGGAAAAATATCTTTAAAAACACGTGCAAGCACATGGTGAACACCTGGGATACCATTTGCGGTTGGAGGGCCTTCATAAAAAACGTATTCCGGGTTACCATCCCGATTATTTATCGAAGAATGAAAAATATCTTCTTTTTTCCAAAACTCTAATATGGATAGTTCCATCGCATTCGCGTTCAATTTTGATGATACTGGTTTAAACATCCGACCTCCTAAATTTAATCAAAAATCCGCCCCATCAGGGGCGAGAATTTTCCCGCGGTACCACCCCGGTTTCCGATTAACGAACTCTTTTAATAAGCATTAAATGCTTTTTCTGGGATAACGGTTAGAATTACCGGCTTCCTTAATTATCATCTGTTGATTTTCAGGTCGCAGCTCTTGAGTGATTTTCAATTATTTTTTTCTGTGCTTTCACCACCCACAGATCGCTGTCAAATACAGTTAATTTAATCTTCTCTGTCTTAGCTTTTCAGTAAAAAATTATCTCATAATCCGAATAAAAAATCAACGTTTACGATATAACTCCATAAAACAATGGCAGCGGATCACAAGGGACATCTGACCAACCAATGCATTCTATTAATCGAATTTCAGCCGCTTTTGTTTTTTCAGAATTATTAGAAAGAATAGTGAACAATATATCATCTTTATTAACTTGTTCACCCACTTTTCTGTGAACTAGAATACCCACTGCCAGGTCGATAGAATCAGTTTTTTTCGCTCTTCCTGCCCCAAGATCTACAGCGGTTTCACCAATTGTTCGAGCATGTACTTGTGAAATAAAACCAGCGCGGTCTGCTTTTACTTCATGCTGTATAGATGCTTTTGGCAATTTTTGGGGATCATCAATAAAGGAAACATCACCATTTTGTGCAATCACTAATTCGCGGAACTTATTCCACGCAGATTTATTTTCCAATGTGATCATTGCGAGATTTTTTGCTTCTTTTAAATCCTTCGCTTTCTTACCTAAAACAAGCATATGGCTGGCAATCACTAAACAATGTTCAAGTAAATCATTCGGACCGTTATTGTTCAAAGTATTAATTGCTTCTTTTAATTCAACTGCATTACCTACCGCTTTTCCTAGAGGTTGATTCATATCTGAAATCACCGCTCGTACTTTTCGGCCGCTTAATTTACCGATAGCAACCATCATCTTCGCAAGCTGTTTTGCTTCTTCGGCGCTCTTCATAAAGGCGCCATTGCCGGCTTTTACATCTAAAACAATGGCATGGGCACCAGCAGCAATCTTCTTGCTCATCACAGATGACGCAATCAACGGCAGCGAAGGTACGGTTCCCGTAACATCTCTTAATGTATATAATTTCCCATCTGCAGGCGCTAAATCGGCGGATTGTCCAGTAAGCACAATATTTATTGCTTTTAATTGGGAAAGGAACTCTTCTTTCGAAAGATCAATTCTATATCCAGGAATTGATTCCATTTTATCCAATGTTCCACCACTAAATCCCAAACCGCGTCCGGACATTTTCCCCACTGGTAAACCGCAAGCCGCAACGATTGGTCCGACCACCAGAGTCGTTTTATCACCAACTCCACCGGTTGAATGCTTATCCACAACAATCGGCGCAATGGTCGATAAGTCCAACACTTCTCCAGAATCTGCCATAGCAAGTGTCAGGTCTGTTGTTTCCTGGTCAGTCATTCCATTTAATAACACTGCCATTGCCCATGCAGATGCTTGATAATCAGATATATCCCCATTTGTCAATCCGTGAATAAAGAAATCTATTTCTTCTTTCGAGAGTTTTTTCTTATCCCGTTTTTTGATGATAATATCAACTGCTCGCATAATTTACCTCAAATATATTCTGCTTTTGAGAAATGAAATCCCTCTTGCGAGATAATACTTTTTTCTTTATTGTATTATTCCTTTGGTTTCAAGAAAATAGTCGTCTTGCGGTTAGGTTCTTCACCAACGCTTTCTGTGGTGACAAAAGGGTGATAGCGTAATTCTAAATGGATTAATCGGCGTTCATTAGCCGGCATAGCTTCGAGCGTCTGCCTTCTTCCTGTTTGCACAACTTGATCCGCCAATCGGCGTGCTAACTGTCGGAGTTGGCGTTCTCTGCGGAATCGATATCCCTGTACATCAATCATCAAAGGCATCCAAGTGCCCATTTCCTGATTTAACATCAGGCTCGTTATATATTGCATAGAATTTATTGTCTCGGCACGGCGACCGATTAAAATGCTTAGATCTTTACCTGTGATCTCTATCAATACCATTGTACGATCATTCTCGTCCTCAGGTTCAAGAATCCGCGATGATACGTTTGCGGTTACTTTCATATTTTGCAGTAAGTTCTTAACGATCCTCTCTGCTTTTACTTTTGCTTCCTCCAATGGATCATCAAACACTTCATTTTCGATATGGATAGGGAGTAACGATTCTTTTTTTTCCTTTGGAGATTCATTAGCAATAGATAAACGCACACGTACCTTGCGGTTTCCTATGCCTAGGAAGCCGCCCTTCCCCTCTTCAATTACTTCAACAGACACCGCGTCTCTTGGTAGTCCCAGTTGGTCCAGACCTTGTTCAACAGCTTCATCAACAGACGGAGCTATAATCTCTAAAGTTGTTTTTTTTTCATTCATTTTTTTTACTCCTGTTTTTATTTTTTCGCTTCCTTCTTAGGAAGTAGATTTTTAAAATCAAACCTGCCTAAGATCGCATATTGAATGATACTGAAAAGATTAGAAGCCAAAAAATATAGCGCCAGCCCTGAAGCCAAAGAATACGCAAACCATCCCATCAGTAACGGCATGTACACATTCATCATACCTGACATCTGGTTTGATTGGCTATTCGCAGATGGTGTCGCGATTAACTTCGTTTGTAGGAAAGAAGTAGCTGCAACAATGATAGCAAGAACAGGAATCCCAAATGAGATACCAGGGAAAAAAACCCTCTCCGGGCTGCCGATATCCATCCATAAAAATTGGCTGTTCAGAGGTATCAACATCAAAGGTTCCTGTAATCCTGGAATAAACGAAAACAGGTCTTTTAACCAGGGTGATAATTTTGGAATCAAGTTTAACATCTGCATGGGAGCGTTTCCCATTGTCTGAATGATACTCTGGTAGAGGCCAATAATGATCGGGAATTGGATCAGGGTAGGTAGGCAAGATGCAAATGGACTGATCCCTTTCTTTTTATAAAAATCCATCTGTTCCCTTGCTAACCTGTCTCGGTCATTCTTATATTTCTTCTGGATATCTATCCAATCTGGATCATTCTGCATTTCCTGCATAGCTCGGCTGCTTTTTATCTGCTTCGACATCAACGGCCAAGATACAAGTTTAATAATTACGGTGAAAAGGATTATCGCAAAACCAAAATTTTCACCGATCAGATCGTAGATGAAAAGCAGAGCATTTATAAAGGGTTCTATTATGAGTGATTCCCACATGTTAATTTCCTATTCTTCTTTAGATTTTTATTCAGTAGGCAAAAATGTCCAAATTTCAAAACCGTTCAAATCAAATGCCGTAAGCAAGGAAGCCTCACTGGCAGAAGCAAAAATAATCTGTTCTCCAATGAAATATATCGTTGAATAAATCGGGTTTTCGAAATTCGTGATCGTTTTTGGTTCTTTACTAATATTGATCGTAAAGATCTTTCCTTCATCTGTTGCAAAGACAACACCTTCCTGATAGATAGCACCACCGCTAATCACTTTCCCACCTGCAGAGAAAGGCGATGGCCAAAGGGCTGAACCGTCAAGCATATCAACCGCATGAATATTACCATCCATGTCGGCAACGAAGATCGCTTCATCAGTTACTACAGGAGTGCTCCAAACAGACCCGAGATCTCCATTGTTACTAAAACTCCATAACAGTTTTTCATTTTTTACATCAATAGCAAAAAGCCTGCCCTCAATCGTAGCCACATATACAACGCCATTATCTAAAACTGGGTCGCCAACAACTGCCATCCCTAAATCGATGCTCCACTTTGCGCTGGTCCGAAGGGTTCTACTGCCGTCCTCAGCATTTACAAGCTCGTTTTGGGAGAATTCCTTATTAAAAGCATAAAAATTATGATCCATTGAGGCAAGATAGACCATATTCTCATCTGCAAGTGGTTTGGTCCAATTTGGTCCAATCCCATTAAATTTCCATTTTAAATTACCATCTATATCAAGAGCATATAAATAATGGTCAGTATTGGGTGCGTAAACCATACCATCGGAAACCAAGGCTGCTCCAACATAACGGTTGTTAGCTCCGTCAAACTCCCATTTTTTAATTCCATTTGCTTGATCAAGTGCGGTTAATAAGCCATTATAGTCCCCCACTACAACAAACCCATCACCAGTGGCTGGAGCTGAATATACCTGCCTGGAGCTATCCCCACCAGAGGGGTACTTCCATAATAGACCGCCATTTTTCAAATCAACCGCAAAAGTCCTAGATCCATAGGAAAGATACGCAGTTTCCTTAAAAATGGAATACCCGGGCCAACTAGATGCTGCACCTACTCTTGTGCATCCAGTGAAAATGAGAAGTAGACTTGAAATAATTAACAAAGTTGTAAATATTTTCTTTTTCATATTTTCCTTGTTCCTACTATATAAGATTTATGGTACGGGGTCATACCCACCAGAATTAAAGGGATTACATCGGAGAACCCTGCAAATTGCCATGAAAAAACCCTTTATGGCACCATATTTATGTACAGCTTGAAAACCATAATGTGAGCAGGTAGGATAAAACCTGCAAGTATTGCCGGGGAGTGCGGGAGAAATTATTTTTTGGTAAAACCGGATAAGACCTAATAATAAAAATTGCGGGGAATTAAAGATTGTTATCTTAAAATCCTTTAATGATGGCTCTTTAGAATAATCTTGTTCAATTAACATTTTATTATTTATCAATGATAAGACTTGCTTCTATAAGCAATACAAAGATCGCTTCCTGCAAATTATTATAACTTGTCATGGCACTAGCATTTCGGGCATAAAAAACCAGATCCCATCCTGATTTTACATTACCCCATGAATTAGCAACACAAGCTCTCATTCTTCTCTTTACAAGGTTTCTTGTTACCGCATTACCCACTGCTTTGCTTGCAACAAATGCCGCTCGCGAACATTCTCTATTGTTTGGAATAAATACAAGGACAGCTAATTTATGATGTTTGGATTTACCTTCCTTTTTAATCCGAGTAAAATCTCTTGTTTGTTTTAAACGAAAATTGCGTTTCACTGGCTGACCAGTAATTCAGTTCCATCGATTTTATTTAATAAAGATAATAATTGGTTTACCAGTGAATTTTTTTTGTGTGATTATTCATTTTTACTGCTAAACGGAACCGCCCTTTTAGACGCCGCCGCTTCAACACGTTTCGACCATCGGCTGATTTCATGCGCTTTCTAAAGCCATGTACTCTAACACGATGCTTAATACGGGGTTGATAAGTCCTTTTTGGCATAAATTTATTTACCTCTACCCATTAAATTAACTTAAGAATTATACCATACCGACATTTTATGTAATTATATCCTCCAACCTAATAAATCTTGACACAATACAAACCGCGTATATTTCTAAGAGATTATTTTTCCAAAAAGATGGGTTTCTTTGGTCTGCTTGATATTTACATTTGATATCATATTCTGCAGATCTTCATTCGCTATTGCATTCACGCGAAGATAGTTTCCTGTCAATCCGCTTAATAAGAAATCTCCGTTTCCAAGCTTCTCCGTTTTCTCCCATAGCACAGATACTTTCCGGCCAATGAATTTTTTCTTATACTCAATTTCCGATTCAGAAATTACATGCCGCATTTGTTTGCTTCTGATTTTCTTTTTAACTTCTGGAACAAGGTGATCAAATTTTTCAGCCGCTGTGCCTGGTCTGGCAGAATATCTAAAAATATGACCGCCCGCAAAATTCATTTCTTTTACAAAAAATAAGCTTTCCTGAAATTCTTTTTCTGTTTCTCCCGGGAACCCTACCATTATGTCTGTGGTAATCGCTATTTCAGGAACATGTAATCGGATTTTATTTACAAGCACCTGAAACTCATCTGTTAACATCTTTCTTCTCATTTTTCGTAGAGTTACATCTGAACCCGCCTGTAACGGCAGATGGAGGTGCCGGCAAAATGCGGGATGATTGAAAATTGGGAAATAAGATTCATTAATATCCCATGGTTCTAAAGAAGACAACCGTAATCTTTCGGGCGAATACTTTAAAATGATTTTATTAATCAGTTCAGGAAGAGTAGATTCACTTCCAAGATCTTTTCCCCAGGATCCAAGATTCACCCCCGTTAATACAACTTCCTTCACCCCACCCAATATAGCAGCTTCTATATCATTGAAAACCTCATTTTCGTTTTGCGAATGGCTTTTACCACGAGCGATTCTTGTAATACAAAAAGTGCACCGGTTATCACATCCATCCTGTACCTTGATGAATGCTCTCGTTCTCCACTTTTTACCAGGAAGAGGCTTTCTAATATTTGGAAGTAAGGATAAAGTTGGGTGTTTACTGTTCAAATCTGATATTATGCAATTCTTTTTATCATTTTTATATAAACCTGCAACCGCTGGTAATCCCGCGACCACCTGTGGGTCAATTGTTGCGTAACATCCAGTTGCAAATATCTTTTTACATCCCGAATTTGCAATTCTCCGGATGACCTTTCTGGAATCCGTGCTTGCTGCTGCAGTAACCGCGCAGGTGTTCACAATCGCCACATCCGCGTCTGATGCATCCCCAACCACAACATGCCCCACATCACGTAACTCTGCTGCAATTTTTTCGATCTCGCTCTGGTTCAATCGGCAGCCAATGGAGTCTAAAAATATCTTCATTCAAGGAACCATAACGATAAAATTATCGAACAGAACAGCAGTTTCATCCGCTTCCGAAAAAGATCCAGTGATCAAACCAGTCTTTCCCGCTGTAAGATCCTCATCAACTACACTGGTTTTTTCAACGCCATTTATCGAAAGCGTTAAAGTATTCCCTTTGCACTTCGCCGAGATGTCATTTTCCTCTCTATCTTGGTGGATGCTTTCATCGAATTCCATATTTTCAGAAGAAAGCAGTTTGTACTCTCCTTCAACTACCTTAACAATGCCAAAATATCCATCTGATGAGATTAAAAACCCATAGTAATTTCTATCATTTAGATAACGGCAAATGATTCCATATGCGTTATCGTTTGTACCCAACCTTTTCCGTGCAGCCGTTTGAATCAGTACATTAGGATAAGAGACTTTGTTTATGGTGATGACATCTAGATTGGGCTTGCTCACTATCATAATCAAACCATCCTCGAAAAAGCTAACAGCTGATTCATTTGGTTTATCCCATATATCCCAATTTTTATTCGATGTAGAGAAATCATCCATATATATTACATCCCCTCTTGAATATGGGCGTATGGAAAATTGGCAAGCGAGAACAATTGCCATACAAAATAAAACAAACAATGCAATAAAAAGTAGAGGTCGTTGATTTATGTCCATCAGAAAACCATTAGCCATAATTATATAATCGAAATAGCAATTACTTCACTGCTTGACAAAAATTCTTCTTATAAGTCGATAATCTCCTTTTTAATGCAGTCTTGACTTCTTTCCTAACAGGAAAATGGTCGTCATCAATTTATGGATTTTACAATTAGTGCTTTCGGTTATATAAAAATATTTCTGAAAGATTGACAGAACTGAAAATAGTTAAATCCTTCCAAAGAGTATGGTTTCTTTGATCGAGAACATGACCAAGTTATCTTGGTCTATTATTCTGAGATGAAATGGATGTTTACCAAGTTTGAAAAACAAGGCCAGATCATAGAATTTAAAATTTATGAAAATCCCAAAGATCTCCAAACGTTAGAAATGTTCCCGTTTATTTATTAAAAATGAGGGTAATGCGTAAGAACACAAGCCCTTGGTCTGTCTAATTCTGTAAACCCAATTTATATGCCAGCAATTTAACGTACTCGAGGATGGTATATTTCCAACCATCAGCGGTCAGGAACCATGTTCGGGAGTTGTACCAGGATGGATTTACCGGGCGAAAATGTAACTTAATGTCTTGTTCAGAAAATACATCCTTGAATATGATCGATGTTCGTTTGGTATGGTATGGGTCTGTGACGATGATGGCGGAAGAAAATTGCCGTCTCTCAAGCAGCTGTTTGACTGCTTGTGCCTCCTCTAAAGTAGAGGTTACTTTAGTATCAGTAATTAATATATTTCCACTTGGAACACCATTATTCAATAACTGAATACGAAGGTCAAAACTCTGCAGGTAGTCGAATTCATCAATGCGCTCTCCAGTCTCAGTTAAAATGACGATGCGCGCGTATTTTTCACGGTACAACTCCAGCGCTTCATCCATCCGTCCCTCATTACCGCCACCCATGATTATGATTGCATCCACGGGAATTAGGTCATCAGCAATAATCAAGTATGCGCCGGCAGCACGAAGGAAAAGGTATCCAACAAGAGATGCCAATAGCAGCACAATAACAACTCCCGCTGCTCCTCCGATTAAATTTAAACACCCTCTAAAACAGAAGTTTTTCTGATTTTCTTCAGCTGTCTGCATACTTATCTACCTAATGATCTGCCTGCTGAATAGAAATAGCCATTTTATTTAAAGCTTCTATTAACATCGGTCTGGGACATCCAAAGTTTAAACGGACAAATCCTCTACTGTTACCACCAAACATCTCCCCATCGTTCAGAGCAACCTTCGCGTTCTCTAAAAAATACTTGAAAGGACCTTCCTCAAGGTTTAATGAACTGCAATCCAGCCATGCCAAATAGGTACCTTCTGGAATATGGACTCTTATCTCCGGGATATTAGTCCTTAAGAATTCAACAACCAGTTGACGATTTTTTTCTAGATACTTTAATAACGCTCCCAGCCATTCTCTTCCATATTCATATGCGGCTTTTGCGGCAGATTGAGCCAATATATTCGGCTTTCCAATTATGCCTTTTCGTGTACTAGTCATTTTTTTTCTGAGGATTTCATTTTGTACTATTGCAAATGAAAAATGCAATCCGGGAATATTGAACGTTTTACTTGGTGCCATTAATGTGATGGTGTTCATCGCTAATTCTTCGGAAAGAGATGCAATCGGTAAATGCTTATGTCCTGGATATACCAGATCACAGTGGATTTCATCCGAACAGATTAATATATTGTGAGCCAGGCAAATCTCCCCCAACCGTTCAAGCTCTTTCTTTCGGAAAACTCTGCCAACAGGATTATGGGGATTGCATAGTATAAAAACACGAGTATCATCTCTAATCTTTGCCTTAAAATCATCAAAATCAATTTCATATCTATTTTCGGCGTTCTTTAACGGGACGGTAATTTGCTGGACAGTATTATTCTTGGAAACCTTAAAGAAAGGAAAATAAACGGGTGTTTGGAAAATGATTGAGTTATTGGATTCAGTAAAGCTGCGTACAGTCCAATTAAATCCAGCCACAACGCCTGGCATCAGAAGAATATCTTCAGGGGTAATCTTCCAGGCATGCTGTATCAACATCCAATCACTGATTACATCCAATAATTCCACATCTTGGCTTTGATAACCAAAGATCGGATGATCTAATCGCGCTTGGATCCCTGAAATGATCTCCGAAGGTGAGGCAAAATCCATATCCGCCACCCATAATGGAAGAATCCCTTTACCAAAAAGATCCCATTTTACTGCGTTAGACCCTCTTCTATCTATAATCCGATCGAAATCGTATTTATTCATATCATTCAAATGTTGTGGATTATACCTTGTAAGAGAAAAAAACAATTGTGCCATACTATTGGTATACTGAAAATATTAACTATCCAGGTATGAAAAACAAAAACAACAAATGCTATCGAGATTATAAAATTCTTACAACTACCGGTTGGGCAAATTATGAATTGCTCGATAGCGGAAACAAGAAAAAACTCGAACGTTTTGGATCGTATCATCTCATCCGTTTTGAGCCAGAGGCAATTTGGAAACCATCTCTTATAAAGAGGGTTTGGGATTCCGCTGACGCGGTATTTACACTTTCGAAGGGTGAAAGAACAGGATCATGGACTTTTCAGACAAATAAACACCCTTCATGGACTATATGCATCGATGGACTGCATGTTATATTAAATATTTCCAAATCCCGACATATTGGGATATTCCCGGAACAAATAGAAAGTTGGCGTTGGATTGAGAAGAAGTTAAACACATCACGCAAGAAACCAAATATCCTAAATCTCTTTGGTTACACAGGTATAGCATCCTTGTTTGCTGCTCGCGCGGGCGCATCTGTAACGCACGTAGATGCATCCCGCAAATCGATAGAAATCGGTAAAAATTCTTTATCTTTATCCAAACTCGCAGATAAACCAGTACGATGGATAGTTGACGATGTCTTGAAATTCATTAAAAGGGAAAACAGGCGGGGTAGAAAATATGATGGAATCATCATGGATCCCCCAAATTTTGGGCGAGGACCCAAAGGTGAGGTCTGGAAATTTAAGAAATCTTTTGCGAATTTACTAAGCTTATGTATTGAATTATTAAACAATGATCCAATTCTATTCATTATCACTGCCTATAATATTGATCATTCTCCAGACGAATTATCCTTTTGGCTTCAAAACCTGATGAATGATTTTTCCGGAAAAATAGAATACGGCAATCTTGTCCAGCAGGAAAAATCCTCAGGAAGAAAAATCCATCAGGCAAAGTATGCGCGCTGGTCATCAACTTGAAGGAGATTTAAATGACATTTTTTCATACATACTCGATAGTTGCAATGGATAGAAAGACAAATCAGATTGGTGTCGCTGTCCAATCTCATTGGTTCGCAGTTGGTGCTCTATGCCCATGGATCGAACCGGGCGTGGGAGTAATCGCAACCCAATCAATGGTTGAAATAAGTTATGGTCCAAAAGGATTAGCCTTGCTTCGGGATGGTAAACCCGCCCAGCAAGCATTGGATGAATTACTTGAAGCAGATGATGGAAAAGAGCTGCGCCAGGTAGCCATGGTTGACGCTCTGGGGAATGCAGTCGTACATACCGGAAAACGCTGCATCGCAGAGGCTGGGCCATCAAATTAGTGATTCTTTTTCAGTGCAGGCAAATATGATGCTAAATAACACTGTTTGGTCAGCAATGGCAAACGCATTTGAAAATTCACAGGGTAACCTTGCTAACCGCTTGCTTTCAGCTCTGCAAACAGCCCAAGCAGCGGGTGGTGATATTAGAGGCAAGCAGAGTGCTTCACTGCTCGTTTCTAAGAATATCAAAGATGACACACCATGGAAACATATCCTTGCAAATCTTCGTGTTGATGATCACCCAGATCCAATTATCGAACTCAAGAGATTATTAAATATCCAGAACGCCTATGGCTTGATGAATGAAGGAGATGACCTTCTATCCAAGAATGAGTATGAAGAAGTTAAAATTAAATACCAACAAGCTGCAAAATTAGCTCCCGATATTGAGGAACTACCATTTTTGCACGCAGTCACATTGGCTGATACTGGTAAAGTAGATGAAGCGCTGCCGATCTTCGAACAAATATTTAGTATAAATAAAAATTGGGCATTACTTATACAGCGGCTACCTGCTTCTGGATTGCTTACCAAGGATCCTCAGGTAATGCGTAAGATTTTATCAGTTAATCACTAAACAGGAGGTGATGAATGCACATTTATCAAGTCCAGGAAGGAAAGAAATTCTCACTCAAAGGTTTTGATCCCAATGATACTAAGTTGTGGAAATCAGGTAAAAAAGACGTTAAGAAAACGATAAGAGGCTTCCGCAAGGAATTAATCAATCTTCAGCGTCTGCTGTATGCGGAACAAAAGCATAAAGTCCTAATCGTACTTCAGGCAATGGATAGCGGTGGAAAAGATGGCACTATTCGTTCTATCTTTAAGGGAGTGAATCCCCAGGGTGTACGCGTGGCTAGCTTCAAAGTACCTACACCAGAAGAAATCGGGCATGATTATTTATGGCGTATCCACAAACAAACTCCCACGAGCGGGGAGATTGTTATTTTTAACAGATCGCATTATGAGGATGTCCTTGTTGTCAGGGTCCATCAATTGGTTACAGAGAAAGTATGGCGGAAACGATTTGAACAGATTCAAAATTTTGAAAAAACTCTCGCTGATGAAGGAACAACTATTTTGAAATTTTTCCTGCATATATCCAAAAATGAGCAGAAAGAGCGGTTTATTGAACGGATTGAAATTCCCGAAAAACAATGGAAGTTCAATCCAAAGGATATAGATGAAAGAAAATTGTGGGATGACTATATGCGAGCTTATGAAGACGCCCTAACAAAAACCTCGGCTGTGCACGCTCCCTGGTATATTATTCCAGCAAATCGAAATTGGTATCGTGATTATGTGATCATTAAAATCATAACAGAAACCTTAAAGAAACTTAAAATGACCTACCCCCAACCAACTGAAAACATCAGGCAGTATAAACCTATGCTTAAATAAGATTCAATTGTAACAAAAATCCCCGCTGATATCATGCGGGGTTTTTTCTTAATTTTCTTTCGCGCCCTGTTCAATCCAATCATGAATAATTTGGATCAATTCATCGGGAAGCGGATTTCCTGGCGGCATCTGTTCCATGCCATCACCAATCAACGCACGATAAAGTAAGCTGCCTTCAGGATTTCCTGGCTCAACATAATTTAGTATATCCGAATAGCTCTCAAGAAACACTCCACCATTTCCCCCATGCGCAGCCAACGCGTATTTTTCAAGAATTGGCCACACATCTTGCGAAAAACTCACTTCCACTATATCACTTTCCATCGAGGGTGAGTCCTGTGCTGGTTCTATTTCTTCGAGAGCAGTTTCTTCAACTTCAATCTCAATAACCTCAGCAGCTGGTTCCACAACACTAGAAACGTTGGGTGTACAAGCAGCGATTAAAAGCGCACTAATAATAGTAAGTAAAAACAATCTGTATTTCATCCTAATCTCCATTTTATAAAAATAATAATGAATTCTGAATGTTTTTATTATTAGACAAATATTAGAAGTATCTGCCAGCTAATTTGATGGATTTCTGTGTTTCCTCTGAACTAAATAAGTACCCATGAAAACTGCACCCATAGCTACAACTTGCGTAATACCTAATTGTTCTTCTAATAAAAACCATGCAAAAATTGCGGTGAAGAATGGAGATAAATTAAGTACAAGATTCACCTGTATTGCCGTTATCTCAGCGATTGCACTACTAAATAAAAGTTGTCCAATGATCGTATTAATAAATATCAGCCACCCCAATATCAAAACGGTTTTTAATGAAATAACTGGGAAACCTTCAATAATAAATGAGACGATGAGTAAAATACCTCCCCCGATAATTAAAGGGATCGTTGTGAGCGTGATCGTATGCATATTCTTCTCTCGAGCCAGGAATCTCCCCAGTGTTGTTTGTAAAGCAAATCCAAGTAATCCAAGCATTAGGATACCGAATCCGTTTGCGCGGAATGGAATTTGTTGAGGATAGAAATAGAGAATGACACCGAAGAATGCGATTCCCAATCCCACAATCTGAACGGCGGTAGGGATTTCCTTCAGCCAGATGATGCTGAAGATTAAAATAATTGGTGTAATGAAACTCATTAAGAATGAAACCAGGGTAGCAGGAAGAAACTGAAGTGCATAATTCAAGGATCCATTCCCGATAGCATAAGAAAAGATTCCCACCAATGCGAGCGGTAGGATATTGCTCCTTATTTCTTCAGTGGAAATTTCCTTCAAAACCAGGAATGGTAATAGAAACAAACCAGCTACAAAGAATCGAATTCCTGCCAATGAAAGTGGACCAATCTCATTTACACCAATCTTTACCACCACAAATGTGGTTCCCCACAAGATCGCTGTGATCAGAATCTGAAGAGTAGCTTTCTGATGAGAATCCAGCTTGGACAAAGCATCTCTCATTGAACCAGAATCCGTGGTTTACATTCAGGAATTATTTCACCAATCAGGGCCACATGTATGCCCTTCTTCTCCATTAATTTAATAAATGCTGTGGCATTTTTCTCATCCAAACTGACCAGCAAACCTCCTGAAGTCTGCGCATCATTCAACAGTAAGCGAGTTGTAGTAGATATATTTTTTGCGTATTTAGTAAAAGGATTTGTATAGCTCTGGTTATTCATAGTCCCGCCCGGAACGATTCCTGAAGCTGCTAAAGAATATGCATTCTCAAGGAAAGATACAGAATCCGCTGTAATAATTGCGCTTACATGTGAACCCCGCACCATTCCCAATAGATGCCCCAGTAATCCAAAACCAGTGATATCTGTGCAAGCATGCGCTTGAATCGTTTGTAGCAGCTCAGCACCTGTGTTATTCAATTGAGCCATCACGCGGAAAACTTCTTCTGAATCTTTTTCCGAAGCTATTCCCTGTTTGATCGCCGTTGTGATGATTCCTGTACCGATTGGTTTGGTGAGTACCAATTTATCACCAGGTTGTGAATTTGCATTTGTAAGGATCTTTTTTGGGTCAATAGATCCAGTAACAGTCAATCCAAATTTTGGCTCTGTATCATCTACGGTATGTCCACCAATGATTGCGATCCCCGCTTCAGCCGCTTTGTCATAAGCGCCGCGCAGGATCTCCTCTAATACAGAAATGGGTAAACGGTTGCTTGGAAAACCAACAACACTAAGCGCAAACAACGGGGTAGCACCCATCGCATAAATATCGCTGAGGGAATTAGCGGCAGATACAGCACCAAATTGGTAGGGATCATCTACGATCGGTGTAAAAAAATCAACGGTTTGAACTAACGCAAAATCTTCATTTATTGAAAATACAGCAGCATCGTCGCCCGTCTCCGTTCCAACCAGGATCCTGCGGTCAGATGGGATAGGCATCTTCGCCAGGACCGATTCTAATAACTGAGGCCGCATTTTGCACGCACACCCCAATCCTTGTGTATATTGAGTTAGGCGAACTTTATCTTTCTTAACCAAGGTATTTGCTTTTGGACCGGATGGTTTAAGTTTATTAATAACATGAATGATCTCATTTGCCGCTAGTTTTATATCTGCATCAGTTGTCATTCTGCCTGTAGAAAAACGGATCGTTCCCATAGAAATTCCAGGAGGGATGTGCATTGCCTCTAACACATGTGATATATCCACTTGGTCCGAATGGCAAGCCGCACCCGCCGATGCTGCAATAGTTACTAGCTCGGAAAGAATGAGATTTGCTTCAATGCCTTTAAAGCTGATATTACTAGTATTCGGTAAACGATTTTTCAGATCTCCATTTATTTTCGCCCATGGAAATTCACGCGTAATCTCACTTTCTAATTGATCGCGTATCTCCCTAAAATGATTTGTATAGTCTTCTAGATGTTTATCTACCAAATCGCAGGCTTTTCCTAATCCCACAATCTCTAAGACATTCTCTGTTCCGGCTCGCATATTTCTTTCATGATCTGCACCATGTATGATCTTTTCAATTTCAGTTCCTGTCCGAATATACAGCACACCGATACCTTTCGGGGCATATAGTTTATGACCAGCAATCGATAGTAAATCAACTCCCAGATCATCTACTCGCACCAGTATTTTTCCGACTGATTGCGCTGCATCCGTGTGCATTATTATATTATGGCTATGCGCAATCTCGGAGATTTCCTTAATTGGCTCGATCGTCCCCACCTCATTGTTCGCGTGCATGATCGATATTAAGATCGTTCGTGGAGTAATCGCCGCCTCTATATCTCGTGGATTCACCCATCCTTTTCCATCTACTGATAAGATAGTGATCTTGAACCCATTCTTACGCAAGTAGTCGCACACCTCTAATACCGCAGGATGTTCAATGGCTGAGGTGATAATGTGATTCCCCTGCTCCCAGTTGGCCAATGCCGCGCCTTTAATGGCTTGATTATTTGATTCAGAGCCGCCGCTGGTAAAAATGATCTCATCCATTTTACATCCCAGCATATTCGCGATTTGCGCGCGGGCTCTCTCCACACCTTTTTTCGCTTCGATTCCAAACACATGGTTGGAAGATGGATTTCCAAAATGCTTATAAAGGTATGGAAGCATCGCATCAGCAACTTGTTTGTCAATCGGCGTGGTCGCGTTGTAATCAAGATAAATGGCTTCTAATGGCATAGAATCTCCTAAAATGTTTCTCACATACCTAATTTCTTTGCCTGTGTATCAAATGTACTGAAGAGAAAAAACCAGGGATTTTAATATCAATCTTATCAAGAATTCTTTCAGTAGCATGGGCAATATTTCATCGATTCCCGTTCCTGCAACAATAGAGCGAGTAGATAAAATACCATCCACTGCATCAACTTCTTTAGTTTGCCGTTTGATCACGCCTATCGTTGTTTTAATATTTCTCTTTTGATTGTAAATTTATATCGCGTTCATAAGTGTGTATTTTAATGGATTTTTTGATTGACTATCTCTATATAATGAATATATACAATATTTTCTTCAAGGAGGACTATTTATGAACGGCAAACGGATAGGAGAAGTGACTCATTACTATGATCGGATCAATGTTGTTGTCATCATTCTCTCTCATACGCTCAAGCTAGGCGATCAAATTCACTTCCTCGGACATGGATCAGATTTTTTGCAAGAAATCACTTCAATGGAGTTAGACCATAAAAAGATAAAGTCTGCTAAAAAGAACCAGGAAATTGCTCTAAAAGTCTCAAAGCCAGTTAGGAAACATACTTCTGTGTATTTGATTACGGATTAGGACTCAACCATTTGTCTTTAGCTTTGCTTTTCTCAGGAATATAATCCGTACCCCATATAATCAATATATTGGATGATCCCACCAGAAGTGCTGCCAACCGCGGCTTTCAGAAAACGGCGGTAATCAGGGTTAAAAAAATATAATTTAACTGTTTTCCCCCATGCTGAAAGAATCCTTTTCCATCCAATTTGCTTGATACGGGAATATGTTTCTCCTTTTAAATTCACATCCATTATTTCCGCGGTAACATTTCGAAAACCAGCTTTCTTGAAAAGAGCTTTCCATTCCTCAGCTTTCATGATATCTCCATTATTCATGAATTTATTCATATATGTTCGCACATGCTCAGGTGGAATTTTTTTCCATATAGCTTCATTGATCACTAACATGCCGCCTCGCTTAAGAACGCGAAAATACTCCCTAAAAACAGATTCTTTTTCACTGATAAAAGCATTTACATATTCCATAAAAACCGCATCAAACATATCATCTTCAAAAGGTAGAGCAACTGCGTCAGCAACACGAAAATCGATCTGATCAAGCAAACTAATCTGCTCGGCATTCTTTTTCGATCGAGCGATCATTGATTCCCTTTTATCAACCGCATAAACACTGCATCCAATCTTCTTTTGTAAATGAATAGGGGTAAATCCCACGCCGCATCCGATATCCAATACCACAAATTGCGGATTAACCTGCGCTTTCTTGATCAGCCGATCCGTCGCTTCTAGCGCACCCATATGTTTTGTGATACCGACCTCTGCTTGGAAATCAAAATATAAGTCTTCCATTTTCTCGTTGATGTTTTCATTTACCATTTTTTCTCCCTGCTTCCTCCCCATATGATGCCATTTGTTATTAACAGGAACTGACCTAAAAGGATTCCATTATCCATATCATATAAATTTAGCCATCAATCCGATGTCTAGTTCTAACCATCGGTTCAACAATGATCACAGGATTCATACTCCCATTGCTTTTCTATCCCTCTCAACTTCAATTCTTACTCATCATTTATATTCTTTGAACATTTAATCAGTCTAAATAAAAACTGCCGACAGTTTCTATATCATCACTGACAAATTGTGGAAGGTCTGAATGACCCATTAATTGCCGTAGCGCTTGCATTTCTCCGTTGTGGTACCAGTAATGATAAATAACACGGAAAATCATCGTGCCCAAATTAAAGGGAAGCTCTTTTCCTCTAACAATCATATGATCAAGCAGGTTGCTTTCGCTCAATCGGCCTAAAAATTCATCCGAGGCATGCGTAATCTTCTCCCAGTATAAGATCATCTCCTTTAGAGACGGTGTGCTGGTTGGTTTTCCGAACCCTACCTGTTCGATTATCTCTGGAATAAGTGTTTTTCCCTGCGCCCTGGTCAGCCAATAGTATTGTTCATGCCAGGCCAAGTGTCCGACGATCCAACCAATACTATTGATAGGTACCAACCGCTGTCTGCCGTCTTTTTCAGATACACTATAAAATCCTTTTTTGAATTCAGAACGTGCGAATTTTAATTGATTGATTATATTCAACATCATATGATATTTCCTCCAAAAGATATATTATTTGATATCATATTATCTTAAATATTTACATATTGCCCTGAGGATTTGAAATGGTCAATGTTCTGCAATTCGATAAAAAAGCGTAGAATAAAAAAGTTGTCGGAAAAGATCGCTGGATAATTCCTGTATCAAGCGAAGAAATCAAATTAGCTAGAGCTGGAAAATGGCAGGTGCTCCTCACTCCCTGTAAACCCGTTCCAAAAGACTGGTTCCCAACAATGAAAGATAGTGATGCACTTTGCCTGGCATCTGGTGGTGGACAGCAGGTACTTATCTTTTCTGCCGTTGGCGCCAATGTAACATCATTTGATAATTCGTCCAAACAATTGGAACAAGATCAATTCGTGGCTAAACGGGAAGGTTTAGAGATCAGAACGATCGAAGGGGATATGGCTGATCTTTCTGTACTAGCGGATGATTCATTTGATTTCATTTTCAATCCAGTGTCAAAATGTTTCATCCTAAAATTACGACCAGTTTGGAATGAAACATTTCGGGTCCTCCGTAAAGGAGGGACAATGATAGTTGGTTTCGTCAACCCTGTAGAATATTGTTTTAACGGTGAGTTAGCGAAAAAAGGTGTTTATCATATCAAACACTCTCTACCATATTCAGATTTAACTAACATCATCGAAAAAGAGCGAATCCGTCTATATGGGATAGACGAACCAGTCGAGTTCAGCCATACGCTTGAAGAGCAAATCAGCGGCCAACTAGAAGTTGGATTTCATTTGATAGGATTTTTTGAGGATTATTGGGCAGAGGAAAAAATCAAAGATTATATGCCTTCTTTTATTGCAACAAGATCAATAAAACTATAAAGATTCACTTATTGCGATAATAAATTCTGGATGTCCTCTATTGAAAACAAGCTGAAAGTATTGTTTTCGCTCTTAACTATAAGGTTCCATTTTTCGAGTGCTGTGATGAGGGGAAACCAACAAGAATAATCTTACTCATTTCAATAACACATTTGGTTCTGAGATAATATTTTTCAAGTCGGATAGGAATTTCGCTGCCTGGACGCCATCCAAAACCCGATGATCTGCACTAAGATTAAAAGTAATAATTTTTTGAATAGCCGGAATGTTGTTATCTGCAGGTATAAAATACCGGTTCATTTTTCCGACTGCCAAAATAGCGGATTGAGGGGGATTGATAATTGCTGTAAACCGATCAATTCCATACATTCCCAAGTTTGAAATAGTGAAGGTGCCATTGGAAAGATCTTCTGGCTTGAGTTTCGCCTTACGAGCCCGTTCAGTTAAATCAATAATTTCTTTGGAAATCCAACGAATATCCTTTCGATCTGCATTGTGAACAACCGGGACGATCAAACCATCATCGAGTGCAGTGGCTATTCCTATATGTATCTCTCCAAGGATTCTGATCTCCATTTCTGAAAATTGGCTGTTTAAAATCGGATTTTTTTTCAGTGACAAAGCAACTGCTTTTGTAATGAATGCCGTCAGAGAAACCTTCTCACTCTTTTTTTCTTGCTCCGCATTCATTTCTTCCCTTAAATTTTCTAATGCATCCATGGGAACATCAATCTGCAAGGTCATATGAGGGGCTTCTTGCATACTTCGCTGCATATTCTGCGCAATTGCTCTTCGCATACCAATCAGCGGGATTGTGTTTATGATTGAAACATCACTACCTGTAATAGTTTTAGTTGATGAGAGTACCTTTTGTTTTACATCATCTGCTTGAATACGTCTTTCCGGACCGCTTCCGTTGATTTCAGATAAGTTAATATTTTCTTCAATTCCAATCCTTCGAGCAGCAGGAGTAGCCTTGATCTTACCTATTAAAACTTTTTTCTGTGAAAGAAAATTTTCCACATCTACTTTTGTGATTTTCCCATTGTCTCCTGTACCCGTTAATGCATCAATATCGATTGATTTCTCTTTGATTAACTTCATTGCAAGAGGTGTTGCAGATTTCCCGGCCTTTTTTTCAACCTTCTTGGAATCCTTTGATTTTTTTTCAGTCTTTCTAAATTCCGGGAGTTTCTCTCCGGGGTGTAGGATATACGCGATTATCTCTGTGACTGGGACAGTTTCACCGATCTGATATCTGATTCCTGAAAGGGTACCGGTCTCCGGTGCTTCCACTTCCATTGAGATCTTATCCGTGCTTACCACAGCAATCGGATCTCCTTTTTCCACATTATCCCCTTCCGCATGGAGCCATTCCAGAATCTCGGATTCTTCCTGTGTAAAACCAAACTTTGGCATGATAATTTCTTTTGGCAATCCGGGTTCCTCCTAATACACACTGTTCACGAGTTTTCTGGCTTCTTCTACAATATCCTCTATCTGTGGTACGGCATGGTATTCGAGAGTGCGGTTGTATGGAATAGGCATATCCAAACCAGTTAATCTCCGAACTGGCGCATCTAGATATCCAAAAGCATTACTTTCCATAATCACTGCTGAGATCTCTCCGCCAAAACCTCCTGTTTTTACGGCTTCATGAACAATTAATGCTTTCCCCGTTTTTATAACGGACGCAGTAATAGGCTCCTCATCCAATGGTTTAAGAGTTCTGGGGTCAATGATCTCTAGTTCAATGCCTTCCGCGGAAAGTATTTTCGATGCTTCAATTGATCGGGGTACCATGATTGAAGTCGCAATAACACTTAGGTCTTTTCCTTCACGAACAACCTTGCTTTTACCTAACGGGATAGTGTACATTTCTTCAGGTACATACCCCTTTGTCTTGTAAAGCAATTTATGTTCAAAGAACATAACTGGATTATTTTCTTCGATCGCAGATAACAATAACCCTTTTGCGTCATACGGAGAAGATGGCATAACCACTTTCAAACCAGGTACATGTACAAACCAGTTTTCCAAACTTTGTGAATGTTGTGCAGCTGCACCAGTTCCTGATCCGCCAGCTAGTCTGATAACAAAAGGCAGCTGTGCTTTACCTCCAAACATGAAGCGCATCTTAGCCCCTTGCATCACGATCTGCTCCATTGCGAGGACTATGAAGTCACTAAACTGGATTTCTCCAACCGGCCGCATTCCTGTCACCGCTGCACCCACACAAGCGCCAGCTATGCCTGCCTCTGAAATTGGTGTATCAATGATCCGATCAGGACCAAATTTCTCCAACAATCCGGCAGATACTCCGAAAGCTCCTCCATACACACCGATATCTTCCCCTATCAGGAATACATGTTCATCCTTCTCCATTGCCTGCTGCAGTGCTTCACGCAGCGCTTCCATATAACTTATTTCACGCATAGATACCTTCCATAATAGATGAGATTTCCGGTTCCTTGCTTTGTTCCGCGAATGCGACTGCTTTTTGTATATCTTCCTTCGCTCTACTTTCAATTTCCTTTAATTTTTTTTCACCTACATCCAATAATTTAGCAAATCTCTTAATGGGATCTTTTTTCATCCACTTTTTTACTTCTTCCCTAGTTCGGTAAATCTGTCGATCACTTTTTGAATGTCCTTTATATCGATAGGTGATGGCTTCAATTAATGTGGGACCTTTTCCTTTACGAGCGCGCTCAGCAGCCTCTCTAACCGCTTTGTGAACTGCTATCACATCCATACCATCAATTGTTAAACCCTTGATACCATATGCACTTGCGCGATCACTGATTTGTTCAATCCGAAACGCACGTGAAAAAGCCATAGACATAGCATATTGGTTATTTTCACATAAATAAATAACGGGTAAATTCCAGATGCTGGCCATATTTAATGACTCATGAAAAGCACCTTCATTCGCAGCACCATCACCAAATAACGTAAGCACAACCTGGTTGGTTTTCCTCATTTTTATACTTAAACCAACTCCCACGGAGATCGGCAGATTACCCGCCACAATACCCTGTGCTCCTAGATTATTTGATTCCACATCCGCGATATGCATCGATCCGCCTCGTCCGCGGCAATAACCAGTTTCTTTCCCAAGAAACTCTGCCATCATGCGGTTCAGGTCTCCACCCCACATAAGAAAATGACCGTGTCCGCGATGTGTATTTAATAAATAATCGCCCTCATTTAAGGCGGGACCTGCACCCGCGGCTATTGCTTCCTGCCCTATCGAAACATGCATCGTTCCATGTACCTTTCCGCGAGCAAACATATCTAATGCATTCTCTTCAAAAGTACGCGTCAAAACCATTTTGTATAACAATTCCTCTGCTTTTTTCCTGTCGAACTCCCCGCCAATAAGTCGTTCCTCAACCTTTGCTTTCGCCATTAAACCTCCAGAGTTAATTGTTCAAGAATAGGCATTGCTGCCATACTGTCAGTAACTAAAACATCAAGCCAATTTCCATTTAAAATCGCTTCAATTGCACGCGATTTTTTTAATCCAGCCGCAATTCCAATTATTTTGCAGCCATTCGAACGAAGGCGTTGGATATCAACAGCCATGACCCGTTTATTCAGTTTGATATCCAGAACTTTCCCATTCGCGTCCAAGATCAGACCACAGAATTTACCCACCCCTCCCTGTGTTTTTATTTCAACCACTTCCTCTTCATCTAGGAAGCCCGACCGGAAGATGCTGGAAAACAATGGATCTACTTCTATAGTCCCAATTCCTAAAAAAACAATATTCGATTGATATCCCAATTCCAGGGTGCTTCTAATCTGTTTTTGTTCCTTCATAGATCGGCATGCGGTTTCATTATCAAGAAATAAAGGAGAGTATAAGATTTGACAACTGGCATTTAATTTACTTGCCAGATTGGCCGTTAAATCAGATCCATCTATGCGTTTATCACTTTTCCCTCCAGAGGCACCAATAACTTGAACAACCTGAATGTCAGAGTATGGTAGAAATGGAAGCGCGTTCACCAATTCAAATAATGTGGATCCCCATCCGATGCCGATAATCAACCCATCAGATAGATTTTGTTGCAAATAAGTAGCCCCTAATCTGCCTACCAGGTTTAAGTTATGTAAATAATCGGATAATCCGGAATTAATTACATAAGCCGCATTAAGGGAATATTTTTCCTTTAAGCGGTATTCCAACCCATTGTCTCGCTGCAGTGGGTATTTAATGGTAATCTCAATAATTCCTAATTCTTCAGCCTCTGTTAACATTCTTGAAATTGCAGAGCGGGAATACCCAAACAAGGAGGAGATTTCTGCTTGCGTTTTTTTCTCGTTATAGTAAAGAGATGCAATATCAGCTAATAATTGCCTGCGGGTATCAGTATCCATACCCTTTCCTATTCAATGACAAAGATAATATAACACACAATTTCACATTCGTTAATTTAATTCACATATGTGATTTTTTGTTAATTGTGAAAAATTATACACGAAAAATGTATGCCTTTTTAAATTAACCGTCTCATCACAAATGTTTATACTTACAAGATCAATTTCAACCATCCATGATAGTATTTATCTATCCATTTATTCCTTGATACCCTTGCCATTAATACAATATAGAAGATTATCCTATGCCCTTATATGAATATCACTACAACAACTGTGAAGAAACGTTCGAACAAATCGTCAGCTTTTCCAAGGCGGACCTGACCCCAAGCTACCCATTCTGCGGGGACAAGGACACCCGCAGGAAAATCTCCATGGTCGCTTCTTTCGGATCTTCCTCCTCGGGAACAATCACCTCATCCGGCAGCAGCTGCGGTTCATCCGGTGGGTTTACCTGAGCTGGTTAAATTCTTACCGGCCGTGCGTCGGTTCTTATAAAGGACGAAAAGAATGAAAATCCAGAATGATGAAACAAAAGATAAGCTCATCCAGCTCTTGAGGAAGATTGAAGGTCAGGTACGCGGAGTGTAGACCATGCTGGAAAAAGAACGGGACTGCAGGGAGATCATGCAGCAGCTCACGGCTATATACTCAGCGGTCCAGTCCACCAGCCGAGTCTTTTTCCGGGATTACTCGGCCGTCTGCCTGTTGGAGATGGACAAGTATGTTCAACCCAACCCAGAGCTGCAGACCAAACGGGAGAAGATGATGCGGGAGATGATCGCGCTGCTGGATAAGACGCCGTAGAAAAATTAAGTTAGGTTATTCTTAGAAAACGGAAAGCACGATCATAAAACCCGTTGCTCAATTTATCGAGTTAGATCATCAACGCCCAAACGCACGCACACTTGGATGTGTACGCAGTTCGCAATCTTATGATTGTTTTATCAAATATTTAGCACCTTCTCCCTTCTCATAAAAAAGAAGTTATTCAATCAGAATAAGTGCATTGATCCTATCCATATTCATTACTGCGTAAATTATGTAAATTCTTTTTACAAAGCAATCCTTTGAAAAAACCTTTGATTGACATTTACTCAGACCTTCCATAAACTATTAACATGCTTGCCCGTGTTTTTTCATGCGCTGTAATTGGACTGGATGGGGTTATTGTGGAAGTAGAAGTCGATACTTCTCAAGGGCTTCCAGGGATGGATATCGTCGGGTTGCCTGACACAGCAGTTCAGGAATCCAAACAGCGGGTGATGGCAGCCATCAAAAATGCCGGGTATACCTACCCACGAAAAAGATTGACTGTCAATCTCGCCCCAGGATCTGTCCGGAAAGAGGGACCTGTTTACGATCTCCCTATTGCTCTGGGTGTATTAGCATGCATGGAAATTTTTCCCACAGATGTCCTGAATGACGGATTGGTAATCGGAGAATTGTCTTTAGATAGCTCTGTACGTCATGTCCGCGGCATCCTTCCAATGGCTGTCATAGCTCGCGAAAAAGGGTTCAAGCGAATCTTCGTGCCTCAGCAAGATGCGGCTGAAGCAGCTCTCATACCCGAGATTGAAGTCATACCAGTGGAATCATTAGCCGCACTAGTCTCATTCCTAAATGGTCAGGAAACCATTTCTCCGCAGCAATTGACTGAAGTGGATAGTACAGAACCTTGGGCATTAACAGATTTCAAAGAAGTTAAAGGCCAGGAACATGTCAAACGCGCCCTTGAAGTTGCCGCAGCGGGAGGACATAATGTGTTAATGATCGGACCTCCCGGCGCTGGTAAAACTCTGCTTGCCCGGGCACTTCCCGCCATTTTACCGACATTATCAATTGAGGAAGCGTTGGATGTAACTCGCATATATTCCATCACCGATCTTCTCCCTTCTGACACTCCTCTTATCACCGCACGCCCATTTCGGGCTCCACACCATACTATCTCAAATGCCGGCTTAATAGGCGGTGGTAATTGGCCGCATCCTGGAGAAGTTTCATTAGCTCACCGCGGAGTCCTTTTCCTCGATGAACTGCCCGAATTTGGGAAACACGTTCTTGAAGTTCTCCGCCAGCCCTTAGAAGATAAAACAGTAACCATCAGCCGGGCAAGAGGTTCGCTTTCCTTTCCAGCCAATTTTCAAATGATCGCGGCGATGAATCCCTGTCCCTGTGGCTTTTTTGGCGATCCATACAAATCCTGTTCATGTTCGCAATCATCAATCACCATCTACCAGAAGCGGATCTCCGGTCCGCTTCTGGATCGTATAGATATCCATATCCAGGTGCCCCGAGTTGATTATGAAAAACTAAGTGACAATCGGTTTGGAGAATCTTCATCCTCGATTCGAGAGAGAGTAGAAGCAGCGCGAATGATCCAGCGCGACCGGTTCAATACCAGCGAGAAATCAAAGAAAAATCACCGCATTTTCTGCAATGCGGATATGGGGAATGCGGATATTCGCAAATTCTGCAAACTGGATGAAGGATGCAGCACACTCATGAGGGCCGCCATGAACCAATACCACCTTTCTGCGCGCGCCTATCATCGAGTGTTGAAAATAGCACGTACGATTGCTGATCTGGCTGACATGGATAAGATCTCAACCACACATCTCGCGGAAGCTCTTCAATACCGGCCCCAGGTTATTTAATATTCATGATCTATTGACGAA
>SDBT01001283.1_pt1 | contig 43783 bp, 44 predicted proteins | sample 2277101 | NCBI WGS metagenome assembly SDBT01 (sample SAMN10404973, study PRJNA504765) | marine sediment metagenome | isolation source: marine sediment core GS10_PC15, 103 cmbsf | place: Arctic Ocean: Southern Knipovich Ridge | collected 2010
CTTTACAACATTCGCAACAACCTTAGCAGCCTGAATATTATTCCTCTGAGCGTCCTTACCTCTACTCCTACTACTTCCTTCCCTTAAAATTAAAACCGGTTGCCCGCCAATCTGAGCGGGAATCAATTGTGCCATATTTATTTCCTCAATATTATTTTCAAAACAGCTTGGGAAGTGAATGATTTAAACTTTATGGTGTCATATCTTAAAATATAAAGTAAGAATCAAAGAAAGATGAGTTTTTTAATGTAGGGTCGCCTTATTTTTGATAAGCAGAACATATGTATGAAGAAGTGTTTCCTGTTTTAATCTTCTCTATAGGTGTGGCACATAAGGGGCAATGTTTTCCCGTTTTGTAGGCAACTAGGAAGTCTTCTTCGGAAAATCTACCGTTGTTACCATAGAAGTCTCTCTCGTGGATTAAACCACCCTTCTCTATGCTTTTCAAGAGTATTTTCTTAATTGAAAAATATAAGGATTCTACTTCTTGAACAGTTAATGTGTTCATCTTTCTATTGGGATGAAGCTGAGCTCTAAACAATATGTCTTGAACATATACATTGCCTATCCCCGCCACTCTTTTTTGGTTCAAAAGAAATGATTTTACTCGCCTTTTTCTGCCGTTAAGTATTTGTTTAAAATATTCTAATGTAAAGGCTTCATCTAAAGGTGATAAGCCAAGTGCATTCGTCAGTTTATGGGTATTTAACTGCTTCTTATCAAGGAGATGGATGTATCCAAACCACCAAAAGTTTATGGTGAAACCTGAACCATTCATGAAATGGAGTTTAAATTTATATTTCTCTGGTAAAGTATCTCCAGGGGAAAAGTGGAGTAAATCACCACCCATGCCTAAATGAATCAGTAAAAATTGTGCGCCGTCTAATTCTAGGAATAACCATTTCCCTCTTTCTTTAACAGAAAGAATTCGACGATTCATAATTTTCTCCATAAACTCCTCAATTGAAATGTTGATGTTTTTAGGTTGAAAAATCTCTGTTCCTTTAACCTTATGCCCTATCAATTCCTGATTCATCTTTTGACTCAATAAAGTGAGTTCAGGTAATTCAGGCAATTATAATCCTCCAGAAACTAAAAATGATAATTTTTTAAAATTGTTATTAATATAATATATTTGGTCAAATTATAATGGTCAGTGAAACGTTTTCTTTGGTCCATTTCGAGAAGATTCATTTCTTAAAGAGACAGTGACATTATCTCTTGTGAAGTTAAAGGAATAAAAGTTGGAAACATTAGGGATATTGTTTATTTAATATATAGTAAGAATCATCATCGGAATTAGAATGAGAAGAGAAACTTGTATCAGAAACTGAAGGTTGATAGGGGAGTATTGAAATTGTCAGGGTTTAATTCACATTTTAAGGTTTGTGTGGCAATCGTAATCTAATTATTTGTATATTGTAATCATAAAGTTACTTATATGAGAAAAAAAAATTCTAGGAAAGTTTATCTCTACTTATTTTAAATTTAAAGAATTATTGAGCGGGGAATGTAGATTATGGGAATAAGAAGGATAAGTATTGTAAAGAGAAAAAATTATCCACAAGTTAGTAGGTTCGAAGAAAACTTCGAGATTAGAGATCAAGGGGAAATATGTGTAGCAATAGGGGGAGATGGTACCTTCCTTGAAGCTGCGAGAAAGTTTGATGTTCCAATTCTTCACATTAGAGGTGGAGAAAAGGAGAGTCTTGGTTTCCATGCAGATGTTACCCTTGAAGAAGTAGATGGTATAATTAGGGATTTACAAAGTGACCTGTATTCAATAAAAGAATATCCCAAAATTCAAATAACGCATAAAAGTGGGGTTACTGATGCTGTTAACGATGCCATTTTTTTCCGAGGAAACCCAAAGAGTGTTTATTGTAAGATCTATTTTTATGATGAAAAAGGAAAGAAGGCTCTCATTTACCCAAGTGATATAAAGGGGGATGGAGTGATATTTTCAAGACAAATCGGTTCAACTGCGTATAATTTCTCTGCGCATGGTCCTATAATTTATGAAGTAGATGTTATTGCCATAACACCCATATCGGCGAATTTCAAATTCTCAATTATAAGCAATAAGAATTTCTATGTAAAAGTGACAAAGAATATTGGTTTTCTTCAATGCGACGGAGTCGAGATAGATAGATTATCAAAAGGAGATGTATTTACGGTCAATCGTTCTAAAAAAGTAGTTAAAGTCATCAAACTTAAAAATATGGAAGGTTTTTCAAGGAAACTTGCTAGACTCCTTAAATTCTAGAAAGTATGAAAAAGAGGATTTTTTCAAGTTTTTGCATTAGGACATGTGTTCGAGTAATGACTATAAAATGATAGACTAAGATGAAATTTCGAGTTATCCTTTTGTAACACCTATGGGAGTTAATCGAGCGACTAATGTGGCTATGTTCAAATCATTACTCACCTTTGCAACGCGATCAATGTCTTTGTAAGCTTCAGGTGCTTCTTCTGCAATAATTCGTCCACTTGCAGCCTTGATAAGGATGCCTTTCGCTTTTAACTTCTGTTCTACTTCGTATCCTCTAAATTGCCTTGTAGCAGCTCTTCGACTTAAGATTCGACCAGCACCATGAGCTGTTGAACCGAAACTTAAGTCCATACATCTCGAGGAACCTACTAGGAGATATGATGCCGTGCCCATTGACCCAGGGAGTAGAACTGGTTGACCTACAGAGCGGTATGTTTTTGGGGTATCTAGATGTTCAGGTGGCAGAGCTCTAGTAGCTCCCTTCCGATGAACGTAAACTTTTCGATTAATACCATTGATGTTATGATTCTCTATTTTCGCCATATTATGGGCTACATCATAAACTAAATGAAGACCTAAATTTTCAGGTGATTTGTGAAAAATATTCTTAAAGGTCTGTCTTACCCAGTGAGTTATCATTTGGCGGTTAGTCCAAGCATAATTAGCAGCACATGACATAGCGACATAGTAATCCTCTCCTTCTCGACTATTACCGGGAGCACATGCGAGTTCTCTATCTGGAAGAGCTATATGATACTTGCGAGAAGCTCTTTCCATAACTTGAAGGTAATCGGAACAGACTTGATGACCAAAACCTCGGCTTCCAGTATGAATCATAACTAGGACTTGGTCTTCATATTCGACACCGAATTGTTTTGCAACCTTCTCATCATATATCTTATCAACAAGTTGAATTTCAAGGAAGTGATTGCCAGAACCTAGGCTTCCTAACTGAGGTATTCCCCGTTTTTTAGCTAATTTCGATACTTTTACAGGATCTGCTTGAGTCATGCATCCATTTTCTTCACATCTTTCAAGATCTTCAGCCCACCCATAATCTTGACCGATTGCCCAATCTACGCCTTCAGACATAACTTTGTTCAATTCGCTCTCAGTTAATCTAATTCTCCCACGGCTTCCTAAACCCGAAGGAATGTACTTGAACAAAGTATCTAAAATGTGGGGTAGTTCTGGATATACTTCTTTTCTGGTGAGATTCGTTCTCAGTAAACGAACACCACAGTTTATATCATATCCTACACCGCCAGGGGATATTATACCCTCGTCATAATCGAAGGCAGCAACACCACCAATAGGGAATCCGTAGCCTTGATGACCATCGGGGAGGGTTATAGCATATTTATAAATACCGGGTAGACAGGATATGTTAATGCATTGCTGAAGAGTTCGACCTTGAGTGATGGTATTTAAAAGAATTTCATCTGCATAAATGCGTCCAGGAACTTTCATTTGCGATTGGGTTTCTTTAGGGATTTCCCAAATATTTGAATCGATTTTCTTCAAAGGAATTTTTCTTTGGTTCTGCATTTTCCATCTCTCTGAGTTTATTGAATTGATATTTTTAATTTAGTTCTACCTGAGCATATTGACTTGGATAAATCAAGTTAATACTTGAACTTAAAGTTATAATTCGTCTCTCTTAGTTGTTTCATAAAATTATAAAAAGTAGTGTTTAAAGTTACGCTTTTTTTTTTTTTGCATTATCTCAGTTATTATTAAGATAGTTTGGTGATAACTTGGATATAACGTCTAAAAAAAATTTTTGTGAATATTGTATAATATTACTGTCGGTCACAGATTCCTCCACCAACAGTTATAGTTTTACCAGTCACGTAATCAGATAGATCAGTAACGAGAAATTCTATTATTTTTGCAGTCTTCGATTGTTCCTTTTCGTCTCAAAGGGTATTATTTGCCAAGTAACTCCGGTCACCTAGTCTACCAGTTCGGATTATTGCTGGTGCGATGTAGTTGACATTGATATTGTAGGGTCCAAGGTCTTTCGCTAAAGTGCGAGTGTAATAAATGATTGCTGCTTTTGCGGTTCCATAAGGGAAGTATTTTCCACTGGCGACTAATCCAGCTGAGGATGCAATGGTTACGATTTTTCCAGATTTTTATTTTTTCATGTATGGGGTGACTGCCATACATGTATAGATGCAAGGCATCAAGTTATTATTGAGTACTCGTATTAATGTATCCTGTGGACAATTCGATGGAGTCGCAGTTGTAACAAGATCCTTAGCACCAACTTCAAGCTCATCTGCAAACTTGGTTGTTCCTCCACTGGCATTACAGATGACTATATCAATTTTCCCCATCTTACTAAAAATCTGATCTACTGCTCACCTATTATAAAAAAATGAATTAAAACATTAATTAATCTTAAATTTCTTAATTTCTCATTAATACAGAGAAGAGATAAGCATAATTAAAAGATAGTTATGATTTACAATATTGATTCATTTGCTAGTTAAAGAAAAAATAATTTGATGTTGTTAAATTCATTCAAACTTAGTACTAAAACTAGAAGAATAAAGCAATCAAAAAAGGGATAAAAAATATATTGTTTCTAAATAATGATGAAGAAAAGATGCTGCAAGGGGAATATGGTATCATCGTCCAAAAGTCAATGAAAATTCTCGTTACGTTAGGCGATGTCTTCGGAGCTGAAAGAATGGTTAAAGTTAAGAGTGTACACGTAAGTGGAATCTCATATAAGAATATTGGAGACCCAGCTTTAGAGTTTTTAGAAGAGTGGGCGAACAATGGAGCTAAAACACGAGTCCATACCACAATAAATCCTAGCGGTATGGACATGGAACGTTGGAGAGAATTTGGAATAAATGAAGCTTTTGCGAATAAACAAATTCGCATAATTGATGCATTTAAAAAAATGAAGATATGTAAATCACTCAGTTGTACACCTTACCTTATCGGTAACAAACCACAATTAAACGACCATATTGCGTGGGCTGAATCTTCAGCTGTAGCCTTTTCAAACTCGGTTCTAGGAGCAAAAACAAATAGAGAAGGAGGACCTGCAGCTTTAGCAAGTGCTATTACTGGAAGGACATCAATGTTTGGGTATCATCTAGATGAAAATAGGAATCCAAGCCACGAAATATACATAAATGAACCGGTTAATGGTGTGCTAGAATATAGTACTCTCGGATACCATGTAGGAAAGAAACTTGGACATTGCATACCATTCTTTAAAAACTTGAAAAAACCAAACATAGACGAGTTAAAGGCTCTAAGTGCTGGTTTAGCCGCTTCGGGTTCAATTGCGTTATATCACATATATAATGTTACACCGGAAGAGAAAAAATTCAGAGAAAATAGCTACGAAAGAATCGATGTAAGAAAGAGAGATTTAACTGAAACTCTAGCAGAGCTCTCTATTGAAGAAAAAAATGAACATATTTGCATTGGTTGTCCACAATGTAGTATGAGAGAAATTGCTCAGATAGCTCGCAAAGTGGCTGGTAAAAAAGTAAAGCGTGAACTTTGGGTTTTTACTTCGAGAACAATATGTAAAGAAGCTAAACTAAAAGGGTATGTAGATGTAATAGAACGAGCAGGAGGAAAAATGATCAGTGATACATGTATGGTTGTATCACCCATGAAAATGATGGGAGTACGAGGAGTAATTACAAACTCTTGTAAAGCAGCACATTACATCCCAAACACTTGCGAAATCCCGGTGGCTCTTAAAGATATTAATAATTGTATAAAGGTCGCACTTGGAAAATGAAAAAACTAAAATTATATGGTAGAGGAATCATTCCCGGAAATGTTCAAGGAGAAGCTATAGTAACGTCTCAACCTATCTCCTTTTTTGGGGGACTTAACCCTGAAAAAGGGATTATTATAGAGAGAGGGCATGAACTAAAAGGAATGTGTGTAACAGGAAAAATACTGGTCTTTCCACGGGGAAAGGGAAGTACTGTAGGGTCATATGTAATTTACGCAATGAAGAAGAAAGGAACAGCTCCTGCCGCAATTATTAACATTGAAACCGAACCGATAATAGCTGCAGGATGTGTAATAGCAAACATTCCCTTGATAGATAAATTAAATGAGAATCCAATAAAAGTCATAAAAACTGGGGACTGGGTCAAAGTTTTTGCAGATGAGGGTATAATAGAAGTGAAAAGACAAGAATAAATAGAGTTAGAGTGACAAGATTGGCACTCTAGAGAAGTATATAAAACTCGTTTGATTAGATATGGTTTATTTTTTTTAACAAGTAGAAGATGGCTCGTTTATGATTTGTCAACCGCCATCCACGTAGTTTAGGGTACTCGTAGTCACCCTCATCGTTAAAGAAAGGACGAATTAAAAGATCCGAACCAACATTTAATGCCATTTTCATAATTTCAGGGATCATTTCTGGGGGGGGACGAATTGAATAAAGTAAATCAGCTCCAGCATAAATCATCCATTGAGGTTCAAAGATATCATCATAGACAGGTTCCAGTTCGACATATTCCTTTTTTATAGTTGCAAGTTTAACCTTGTCAATATCCGTAACGATTACATTGATCGACGGCAACAATTTCTTTAGACGTATAGCCACATGTGGATATGCACCGATACCTATTTCAACTATTCGATCAACGTTACTATAATTCTTTATGAAAAAGTCGACCAAGTCTTCGGTATCAAAAAGTTGCAACGGGGATAACCCCCAAAGATTATATATAAAAAAAAGGGGAGGATTATTGGAGCTCTTTCGACCACTTTGGTTCAAAGAGAGGTTTTTCTCTATTGTTTCTCTCTCTTGCCCGACGGAGTTCTTCAAGCATAAGTTTCTGCTCGAGACTAGCTACCATTAATCTTGTTCGATTAACTACATCTGGATTGACACTTACACTAGTAGCACCTTCTCGGAGTAGAAATTCGAGGTATTCAGGGTAGTTGCTTGGAGCTTGACCGCATATACTTGTAGTAACGCCATGTGCTCTACAAATCTGGATTACATGGGAAATAAGCCTCAATACAGCGAGGTTTCTTTCATCATATACTTCTTGAACAGCAGCGTCATTTCGATCTAAGCCTAAGATCAGCATGGTATAGTCATTTGTGCCAAAGGAAACACCATCGATTCCCTCTTCAATGAACTTATCAATAAGGATTCCCGAGCTAGGAACTTCCACCATAATCCAAAGTTTAAAGTCTGGACCACGCACCAATCCCTCCTCTTCCATAAGCTTCTTAGCTATTCTAAATTCAGAAAGAGTACGAACAAATGGTAGCATTACATATAGATTCTTCAAACCATACTCTTCACGAACCATCTTGATGGCTCTGCACTCGAGACGGAATATATCAGGCTCTTTTGTGTATCGAAAACATCCACGGTATCCAATGAGTGGGTTAGGTCCAACATGTCCAGCATCAACTTCGTATTTCTGACCACCAGGTAGGCTTAGGAACTCGTCAGGTTTAAAATCTAGAAATCTATACACTACAGGACCTGGAGCGAAGGCTTCTGCTACTTTTCGTATACCATCAGCAAAAGAGGTGATCATCTTTTCGCTACCACCCTCTTCAATGAGAAGCCTCGGATGTTTACCTACACTTAACATAAGATGTTCTGCTCTTAGAAGACCAACACCATCCGGTTTTGACTCATTATAAACTTTTTCAGCTATCTCAGGGATGGAAAGATTCACATAGACCTTGGTACCGGTTATTGGAGCAGAAGCTACAGAGGATATAATTGCGGTAGAAGTTTCTAAAGGTTTAATCAAATCTTCTACGTATCCTTCGTAAACAATGCCAGTCTTCGCATTTACTGTGTAACCAACACCATTTTTTATGACTTCAGTGCCGTTTTCAGTTCCAACTATACATGGAATTCCTAATTCTCTAGAAACTATGGCTGCATGACAGGTCATTCCTCCATCATTAGTAACAATGGCACCTGCTATCCGCATGTAAGGTACCCAATCTGGAGTAGTCATCTCAGTTACGAGGATGTCGCCTTTCTGAAGTTGTTTAACTGCTTCCTGAGTGGACAAAACGACCCTAGCTTTGCCTGCGGCAATTCCTGGACTGGCAGGAGAACCTTTAATGACTATGTTTCGTTCCGTCACAAAGATGCGGGTTTCCTTTATTTCGGACTTGGGTTTCTCGTTCCAAACGGTTTCAGGTCTAGATTGAACAATGAAGATGTTTTCAGGGAAAGCTATATCGCGGTCAATTGCCCACTCAATGTCTTGGGCCATTCCGCCATAATGATTTTCGATGACTTTTGAAATCTCAGCGAGTTTAATTATTTCCTCATCGTTTAAACAAGGTTGGTTCTGTCGCTCTTGAGGTATATTTGCGTGGATAGTCCCCCCTGTTTTAGGATCACGAATATATTCAATCTTCTTTTTAGCAATCTTTCTATCTATGATCTCGACCGATGCTTTATTAACTAAAAAGTTGTCCGGAGTAACAGAGCCGGATACAACAGATTCACCAAGTCCCCAATTACCCTCTATAAGAATCTGATCAAAGTTTCCTGTTACAGGATTGACAGTGAACATGACTCCTGCGACTGTAGAGTTAATCATCTGTTGAACACATACACTAATGAAGACATCTTCATGTTTGAACCCCTTTTCATTTCGATAAAACATTGCTCTAGCAGTGAAAAGACTTGACCAACAACGTGAAACCATCTCAAGGAGTTCATCAACCCCTCTAATATTAAGAAAAGTGTCCTGTTGTCCAGCAAAGGATGCTCCAGGTAAATCTTCAGCGGTTGCACTTGACCTTACTGCGACAAAGATTGTATCAGAACCTGTTTTTTTACCCAGTTCATGATAAGATTTTTTCACAACATCCTGGATGTCTTGGGGGATAGGAGTGGATTCGATAAGTTTTCGAATTTTTTTAGACGCGTCTGCATACAGCTCAGGATTTTTGATATCAGTAATTGTTTCTTTAATGAGTGAATATATCTTTTTATCGATACCAGTTTCTGAGATAAATCTTCTATAGGCGTATGCCGAAAGAGCGAAACCAGGTGGAACTGGAATCCCTGCTTGAGTCATCTCTCCCAGATTCGCATTTTTACCGCCAACTAGTGGAATATCAACGTTATATAATTCAGTAAACCAGAGAATAAGCTTCTCTGATCGTATTTTACTCTCGTTTAATTTACTCAAATAACTTAACCTCTATTTTTTCTTTTAATTTTATTGTTCTTATTACTAAACACACACGTTCTAATTCTAACGGTAGCATACAACAAAGTATATAAAAAGTTTATGTAACAGGATATTTACAAATTTAACAAAAACTTGAATTAGATCGTAGTGTAAAAAAATATTATCCTTATTCTACGCTAAATTTTTATTCGAAAGGTTTAAGTTCAGTTTAATTTAAAATTCTTACTTAAATAAGGAGATAAAGTATGCGGGATAAAAGCCTAGGGTCCTTCATTTTTGTTTCAGGATTCATCGGGGTGATAGGTTATATTTATTGGCTCTTTGGACCAACAAACCCTGAGTGGTTATTCATAATAAATGGTGTTCGTTGGGCCATAGTGTTGCCAATTGCTTGTATTGTTTTAGCCTTACTTTTTGTCGGGATGTGGATAGGATGGACAATGGTTGTTACACCACCAGCAGGTTTAATCGAAGAAAAAAATATGGAAGATGAGGTAGAAGATAAATAACTATGGGAAAACAAGAACCCATAAGAGGGTTAATTAATAGAAATTCTCTATTCAATGCCTAATTGTCGAGCTCGTTGAGTCGCTTTCTCCACTGCACTAATAATGGATGCTTTAACATTTCCGATCTCAAGCTCAGTTAAACCACTTACAGTTGTTCCTCCAGGCGTTGTCACCAGTCCCTTGAGCCTTTTGGGGGACTCTCCAGTTTCAAGAAGCATCTTTGAGGATCCATACAGTGTTTGAGTTGAAAGGATTAATGCAACATCTTCAGGTAAACCAACCTTCATACCACCGGCGGTTAACGCTTCAATAAAGAGGTAAACATATGCTGGTCCACTTCCGCTAAGCCCAGTTACTGCGTTTAAATGTTCTTCATCTAAAAGAAGAACTTTTCCAACTGAGCAAAAGATTTCTTTCGCATATTGTATGTGTTCAATAGAAGTTCCAGGTAAGGGAGCTAGAACAGTCATGCCTTCGCCAATCATACATGGACTATTAGGCATAGCTCTGATTAAAGAAATATTTTTTTGTATATGACGAAGAATGAAAGATGTTGAGATTCCAGCGGCAATAGAGATAAGTAGATGTTTAGGTTTAAGCTGTGCTTTAATGTCATCTAACACCTTTTTCATATCTCGAGGTTTAACGGCTATGACAACTATGTCACTATTATTTATAAGATCATCAGTTTCAGGGTAACAAGTGACTGAATACTTCGCAGATATGTATTCTTTGCGTTCAAGATTAATATCGCTAACCCCAATTTTTGAAGGGTCTGTTAATTTTGATCTTATTAAACCTGAGATTAAAGCTTCTCCCATTTTTCCTATTCCGATAATTCCTATTCTTTTATCAAACGCCATAATTTATCACCGAATTAATTCTTAATGAATTATTCATTTCTCTTCCATATGATCATATTTCATTATTTAACTTAAACATTCTATATTCTATAATAAATAACATAGATAGGAAGTAGTGAAATCTTTTCTAGAAATTTCTCTAATGTTTTAATCAAATCCTAAAGATATACATTGCAAGAGAACATCAATATATCAAAAGTAGTTAAGTTGTACCAGTTTTTTTTAGTGAATTAACACGAAAAATAGAGTAAAGCAGTTACCATATAGCTTCTTAAAGTTTAAAAAAACAGTCATATAAATCAATGATAGAAGGGGACAATACTATAATTTTTGAAGAAGGAGAGGACCTGTAAAAAATTCAGAAAACTAAAAGTTATTGATGTTTAATTCATCTAACACTCTGTAAACATCGTCTTGTTTAGGGGGAATAATCTCTGTTGATGTTTCATCAGCTTTAATCAACTTTCGACCATTTTCTAAACTAGTAATTTCTCCTATAACAGAAGCCATAATTCCCTCATTTTGTAAAGAAGATTTGACAGCATTAACTTTATTCGATTTTAGTACAATGAGCAATGCGCCAGACCCCATTATTTTTAGAGGATCTATTTTGAGAATGTTACAGATTGTTTTAGTTTCATACGATATAGGTATTTTCTCCTCGTATACAGTAACTCCTACATTGGATGCTTCAGCTAATTCCCATAAACCGTTGAGTACTCCCCCCTCAGTCGGATCATGCATAGCATCAATTCCTCCCACTTCAACAGCAAGCATAGCTTCTCTCACAATACTAATATTGTTAATTAAACCTTGAGCTTTTTTTAAAGATGTTGGACTAAGTTTATTCTCCAGAATATTAGCTAAATCGGTTGCTAGAATCGCGGTTCCTTCTATCCCTGCTTGTTTTGTCAAAATTATTTTATCTCCAGGTCTTGCACCACTAGAAGTTACATATGCATCTTTAGCTGCTTCACCAACCATGAAACCGGTAATGATGGGATGATTAAGTCCTGGTGTGACCTCTGAGTGCCCACCTATAACACTTATATTCAATTCATGTGCAGCTTGATCAATTTGATGCATAATTATTCCAAGCAATTCTTCATTAGCCTGCATAGGTAAAAGAATTGAATTCAAAAACCATAAAGGTTTAGCTCCACAAGTAGCAACATCATTAGCATTAATATGAACAGAAAGCCAACCAATGTTTTGAATAGCAGCAGTAATAGGGTCCGTTGCGAGAACAAGAACTTTATCACCCATGTCAATTATTGCTGCATCTTCCCCAATAGCAGGTCCCGTAAGCAGTCTTGCATTAGGAACACCTAAATGACCCAAAACTGTTTTCAGTAAACTTTGAAATGGAACTTTACCGATTGGAAGAGACCCACGTGTACTCAATTTATGACACCAAGTATTTATTCAGTTTTACATCTTAAATAATAATTTACTTAGATTTATAGACGGCGTCTAAATGGATAATATTCCAATAGTGTTATGATATATGAACATTTAAAATAATAATCCTGAAGAGTCAAATCTAATAAGTCACAAGGCATAACTAGAAAAAAGAGCCAGATCAGGTTAACTAACAATATAAAGGTGAAGACTGACTAACCAACCAGACGATTAGCAATATCTCAACCATTTATTCTATATTGAATCTTGTTGAGTCTACGCAGTTAAGTTTCCTAGTCTAAATTATATAATTTCTTTGCGTTTCCTCCAAGGAAATTCTCCATATCTATATCTGTTAAATCTGCAGCTCGAGCTTTCTCTAATTCCCAAGATGGATGACCACATGGTAAATCATCACCGTACATAACTTTATCCTTTCCAACGCGGTTAATAGCCTCCTTTATTTTAGTATGCATCGGCATTCCACTGGTCTCAAGATAGATATTTTTGTTGCGTTCTGCTATAGAGATAGCGGCATTAATGTAAACGATGTGACCATGCCCCATATGTACAAGAACTAGTTTTACATTCGAAAATTTTCTAGCAAGGGGTTCGAAACTCCATGGAAGACTGAAAGGAGGATGTCCACAATGAAGTTGAATTGGGACCCCAAACTCTTCCGCTATTTCGGCTATAGGATAAACTATAGGAGAATCAGGGGTATAACCATCAAAAAGCGGGTGTAACTTTATTCCAATAAAATTTTCTTTTTTGAGAAATGTTCGAAGTACACTTTTACAACGTTGATCTTTTGGGTTTACCCAGACGTTAGCAAAGAGATTATTGGATCCGCTAACAATTTTAGCAATCATGGCATTATTCTTATTCATGATAATACATTTTGAGTAGTTGTATTTACGCATGAGTTTTCTAAGCTCTTGTGCATTCAGACTAACACCAAAATCGCTTGTTAAGCGACTTATATGAGCATGGGCATTAATTATCTCATATCTATCCCACCAATTCAAGTGTATACTCACTCTCCTAACTATTTGATTTTAACCTAGTTCTCTCTTTTATTGAGCTTCTATAAGTCATTACTCGTGGATATGCACGCATGACAGCAAGAGTTATAATCGGAGTGACGATGTATGTAATTAATCCGGGTCCTGGTGTAAAAAATCTGATCAACCAGGTCACCATAGCTCCTTGGCCTAGCAAAAGAGAATAAACTGGAGCATACGCTAATAAGTTAACTACGGCACCAGCAATAACAGCAAGAACAATTTTAACGATGTTCACATTATTGATCGATTTAATTTCACGGGAGACAAATCCACAGGCTAATCCACTTGCAAGTTTAGCGAAAGGTGTGAAAGGTGCCCAGACCGGTGCAAGAAGAAGATCAACAATCAGCCCTCCAATCCCACCTGCAAGACCTCCAATTAAACCTCCGAAGAGGATGGAAGCAGTCCACATTACTGTATTCCCGAAATGAGCCAAACCTCCAAAGGGAAGAGGAATCGCATAGGTCGTGGTTATGGCCATCAGTGCGCTAAAAACTACAATCAACGATACGTCTCGAGTGTCTAATGCACGTAATCTTTGCTTGATATCTTTAATTATCACCATTTTTCAATCATAACCATTAAAATGTAAATGAAATATATTTGAATAGTTCTATGTTAATTAAACTCTCTTAAGAAATTTATCATTCTGAAATCATTGTAGTAAGACGTATACCTTAAATTTTAATATACAGTGCGAGGGGGAGTAACTCCTAAGTTATGTTATACGAAGATGCAAATTTTAACTATACTTACATAAGAAGAACAGCATAGTTATGATTTTGGAAGAGAATAAGTGATAACGTATCATTAATAATGATGAGCAGTCTTAGTGTTTATCACAATCTCACGGGGTTGTAAGCGTCAAGTCTAGTGAGAAATGGATAATGTTATATCATTATTGGAAATTGGAAGAGGCGGAATTATTCCTGTACTGATAAAGGTAGGTATATATTGAATACTGTTAAAAGATTCGGAATATAGAAATGGATTACTTATAGATGCTCCTTGTAGGGTATGAGTAGTAAACCTCTTTAGCGAAGAGGTGAAGAGGAGAGAATATCTGGGGGAGTAAAGACGGTTCTCTGAAGCAATTGATTAAACAATCGTTACACTGCACGTTCTTTAGGAACCTAAAATCTTCATCGTTTAGAATGTTAAAGAGACTCTGTCCTTTTAGAAAACAGGGATAAACAGCACCCAACCAGTCAACATATATAACGTCTTCACCACCCTTACAATAAAAGTTGGGGTCCTTCTTCTCTAAGAAGTTTTTAATGTCTTCAATATATGTAAAAAGGTTAACAATCTCTCGACCGCTCTTTTTTAAGGTATAGATTGTTTCGATACATTTCCTCAATTTTGTGGATGATGCATCTTGAGATAGGGTACCACCGAGATTGTAAGTATTTACATCGCTTTTAGTTGGATAACAAAAACCAAACGGAACGCCTAAGATATTATTTACGTAATCAATAAGCTTCTCCACACCATCTTCAATGAGAATAGGATTCAAAAAAGATAAGGCGTAAGTTCTCAATTCGATCTCCTTCAAGTATTTAAGAGTCTCAATCTGTTTCTCCATGATACCCTTATGTTTTCTAATCTTCTCACAAACAATAGGATCCCAATGGTCAAGTGAAACACTGATCAGATACAAGCCAGCATCTTTCAGATCCATGAGTGTACTTTTATTCACCGTCCCATTAGTCGTCATAGTTGTAATAAGACCTAAATCATCAGCATATTTAACAATCTCGACCACATTAGGATGCAAGGTAGGCTCCCCGCCCGTCATGTAGACTACTAAAAAGTGGTTCTTTTCTAAAAAGTCTAAGATTTTTTTCGCATCTGAGAAACTAATAGACTCTGGCTCACGTCTATGCATGTCACACATTTCACATTTACAGTTACAATTACTTGTCAAAGCAAAAACGGCTGTTTTTTTATAGCCTTTAAGAAACCGTATGGAAGCATTCTTAAGGCTCGTCATATACAATCACACCTTGTTTTTTGTCAATATCTGAAGAGAATTCAACTATAAGGTTTTTGGTCTAAAATTAAAACTTTCTAGGAAATAAAACAACAAATGAATGTTTAACACTTAAAAATTTTTTATCGAATTAAACCATCAAGTAAATTTGAAAATAACATTCTGACAATTCTAAATTGGCTACCGAGATCAAATATGAATTTGCTTTTACCCTTACGTCTTAAGTATTTTATTGGAACTTCAGCGATTTGAAAGTTTTGATTGAAAGCTTTAATATTCATTTCTGCTTCTATCTCAAATCCATCTGACTCTAAATTAAGCCTCTCAAAATCAACCTTTCTTATAGCTCGCATTCCATCAAGAGGATCCTCCAGAGCTATACCAAAAAGTATAAATAAAAAATGCGTTAGTTTAGTAGAAAAATAGACGTATAATTGTTCAATTTGTTTATCTTTCATCTTCTTGAGAAAGGGTACAATATTACCTATTACAAGATCATTATCCTCTAACAAATCTATAAATCTAGGAATAGCATCAGAGGGATAAGTGCCATCACCATCAATGAAGATTAAAAACTCTCCCCGAGCGTAATCAGCTCCAGACCGCATTGCTGTTCCTTTACCCTTCTTCTTCTCTATTAAAATCTTTGCACTAGTTTTCTCCACTTCTGAAGTTGTATTATCATCCGATAACCCATCGACAACTATGATCTCAGAATACGCTTTAATATAGTCAGGGATCTCTTGAATAGTATCTTTAATACCCTTCTCCTCATTCAACGTAGGAATGATTATTGAGATCCTTGGTACCTCGCTCTTATCACGCAAAGTCATCGATGAACCCTTTAATTAATTCTATCTTAGTTCAAAAAAGTAAGAAAAAGATCTATAAATATCTATATATCAATTCGTAAATGTTGTACAAATCAATTCAAATAAACAGATTAACTTCTATTTGTCTTAAAATTCTCTTCTTCACTATTTGAACTTAATTAATCATCCCAGAAAAATTTACCATTCTCCTGAACTACAAACCCGTCCATAATTATTTTACCATTTTTCATAGTCTTGATCATATCCCAATGAATAGCGCTATCATTAACTCCAAGACATTCCTTGTAAGATCTTCCAATGGCTAGATGTATTGTATCACCAATCTTTTCATCGAAGAGAATGTTTTTAGTAAATTTTGTAATACCTCTGTTGGTTCCGATGCCAAGTTCTCCCAATCTTCGAGAACCTTCATCAGTTTCTATCATACTCTTCAGTAATTTCTCATTTCGATTTGCAGAGTAATCAACTATCTTTCCTCGCTCAAACTTCAGTTTTATCCCTTCAACTTCATTACCATAAACAACGGACGGATTGTCAAAAAATATCTCTCCTTCAGCTGAACTTTCGATAGGTGCTGTGAAGACCTCTCCTCCCGGAACATTATGGGTCGGTCCGCCAACTATAGAGTTTCTCCCCTTAATCGATAGTGTAAGGTCGGTGTCTTCACCAATGAGTCTCACTTCGTTGGTTTCATCCATAATCGCCTTTAGCTTTTTCATTATCTTTATCTGTTCATCCCAATCGATTAGAATTGCTGAGTAAATGAAGTCTTCATATTCCTTAAGTGACATCTCAGCATCTTGAGCATAACCCGCAGTGGGATACTGTGTTAGACACCAACGTTTACTCAGTCTTTCTTCTTGAAGCTTCTTTAAAGTTTTAGAACGAAGACTAATCCTCTCGGGATTCACATTACTCAAGCTCTTAGTGTTTGTGTTCGACCTTATTGAGATTATGACATCTGAAGCTTCCACGAGTTTAAAGTAATGTTTAGGCATAGTTGTGATGGTTTCATCATCTGCAATTTCGAAGAATCCTCGCGTTGCCTCTGAAGGTGTAGAGATAATTAGTGGATGACCTCCCACGTGAACAACTTCCTTATATATCTCTGTCGCTAGATCTTGACCTTCATCAACGATTTGGATAATTACATTATCTCCTCGTTTTACCTTGGTGGAAGTATGAACGATTAACTTAGCTAAATCATATAACCTATTGTCCAATTTGCATACCTTCAAAATTTCATTTATTGATTAAAAATTCGAATATTTATCTTTTCATTAAAATTACTGATTTTAATAACTTTCTATAATAAAAGATTGTTCAAAGAAAGAGAGTTTTTGAATACATCTTTGAGTTAAAGAAAAAATAGAGGTATATTTGAAGATGCGTACCAAGTCATCTTTATTAAAAGTGTTTTTTCTACAGATAAAGCCATATTTATTAAAAATAATTAACGTTAGATGATCAATATCAACGGTTCAACGTCTCCTCAATACCATGCTTTAAAAGTTGACTAATCTTTTCAGCATCAGCTTTTCCCCGAAGCTCTTTCATTATTATGCCCATTAGGGGGCCTAAAGCGGTTACTCTTCTCTTCAGAATGAGGTCTTCATTATCTTTAATTACACGAGCTATTATTTCTTTTAACTTTTTTTCAGTAACCATTCTGAGACCTAATGCTTTTACAGCGTCAGCTAAAGTGACAGTTTCATTCTTTATCATCCAGACTAAGAGCTTGGGAATTGCTTCCTTGGCAACAGTTCCTGAGTCAATAAAAGAAAATAGATCTTGAATTACATTTTCTGAGAGAATATTAACATCTAAATTATCTCTTTGCATGCTTCTAAAAGTCTCTGTTAATGTTGCTGCGATAAAAGAGGGAGAGATTCTCGTGGTATTTGCGACAATTTCAAATACTTCATCGTAATCCGAGTTGATTACTTGAGTTGCCAGTTTATCGTTAAGATCATATTTTTTCTTTAAGCGGGAGAGTCGAATCTCTAAGGATTCTGGAAGATTTTCCTTAAGTCTCTTTAAATGGATTTGGGTAATTGGAACCGGAGGCACATCTGTCTCCGGATACATCCTTGCGGCACCGGGGCGTGGTCTCAAGTAATGGGTTACTCCATTAGGAAGGGCTCCCCTTGTCTCGTTTGGTATATACGTTAAAGCCTGTTTAGCCCTATTAAGAACAGCGTTTAATGCATCGTAAACATTTTCAGGTTTATCAGCTACTAAAACAATAGCGTCGTTATCACAAATTTCGAGGAATAATTTAAGCGCCATAACCTCGTCTTCAGTTATACCATAAGCTGGTAATTCATCTGTGTGGAAAATTCCTCCAACTCTACCCCAGAATTTAGCATAGTCAGAAAGTTCAGTTCCAAATCTTAAACCAGAGGTTAATTCAATTCCAAGGAGACCAGAAAATTGGGGAAGAACTGCAGCTAATACAGTATGCCCTTTTTCAATAGCATTCCTTATGACTGAACATTTTGTTTTTTTGAAGATCTTTTCCACATTCTTGAAGGTATATATGAAATCTTCTTCTTTGATTCCTCGGTTTGCTAATTCTTTTATAATTTTTTGCAAGGTTAGCTGTCTTTTAATTTCACTCTTAATAACCTGTGGGAGGATTTTGAGGTTCTGAACACCTTTAACTTCTATTAAACCCCCATCTCGAATAGAGATATTCACATCTTGTCTAATCGTACCCAAACCTCTCTTCACTTTCCCTGTTGCTTTGAGAATTCTACCGATTGCTAAAGCAACTTTCCCCGCTTCGTCAGGTGAGGTAATAACAGGTTCAGTTACAACTTCAACTAGGGGAATACCGAGGCGGTCTAGTCGATAATAACTAGTTAGATTTTCTTCTTTGATTTTCCGACATGCATCCTCTTCAAGACATATAATTTTCAGGGGTATGTTTTTATCATCAACTTTTATCATTCCGTTTAAAGCTATAACTGCAGTTCTTTGAAACCCAAATGTAGTACTACCATCGATAACCACTTTGCGCATCACATGGGTCTCATTTATTGGCGTCGCATGAAGCATTAGTGCAATCGTTAAGGATGTCTCAAGCGCTTCTCGATTAAGTTCATGAGGAGGTTCTTCATTTAAGCCGGAGGCTTCAAAAGTCTCCGTCTGCTTCGACAAGACACGTAGTGTCTCGATATCCCTCATAAACGATCGTTTTTCCCTTCTTAAACTCGAAGAGTGCTGCTGGGTCGACTTCACCTAACTCACTTTGTGTTGGACGGAATCGCCGCGTTAAAGTGAAATCAGGATCATCTTTTCGGAGAACTGAAGGACAATTACAAAACAGCTTATGTTCAGTATCTAATTGTTTATGGATGTACTCGACTACACTTGATGTTAAGCGTAATTTTCGAGTCCAATTTTTAGACCAACCTTTACATAATCAATATCATTAATCATAATTTAATCACCTATAATCCGGTTTATACACCCCACTTGACTCAACTATTTGACCACTATTTATATCTTCTATAAAATAAAACTTGTTTAGTGTTTAGTTCTCTCAATACAATGTGTGTAACCGATTGAAGTTACTTTTCTAACTATTTTAGAAAATGAAAAATAGAGGTGGAGAAAACTATAATTTGATAAAAATGTCGGAGAAGATTAAAATCTATACGAAAAGTTCAGGCGAAGTATCAGCTGAAATCTTACTAGAAAAAAATCCAAAAACTGCTAAAGCAATTCTTGACGCTTTACCTATTTTGGCAAAAGTTAACAAGTGGGGAGACGAAATATATTTTAGAATCTCAGTTACCTTGCCTGAAGAGAACGCTCAACTAGATGTAGAAATTGGCGATCTTGGTTACTGGCCTCAAGGAAATGGTTTTTGCATTTTTTTCGGTAGAACTCCAATCAGTACAAGTGACAAACCAAAGGCTGCAAGTCCCGTAAATGTCTTTGGTAGAATTCTGGAAAAACCAGTAATGTTTAGTAAAATAAAAAGTGGAGAAGAGATTCGAATAGAAAAGAGCTAAATTCTTTTCTAAGTGAGAAAAAAAAATACAAATCAAGACCAAGAATGGGATAGAAATCATAAAATGGTGATAATGCATGGATTTTCAGAGAGTAATTAATTTACTAAAACCTTATTTCTCGTAGAGCGTTCTGTCTGAAAATTCCCCAGCGATGTTTAATAAAAGTAGTTTTTTAGCTTCCTCTAGGACTGTTGTCTGGCTGAAGACCCACATCATCTTAACTAATGCGGTCTCTGGAAGCATATCTTTTAAGGGAATTACACCCATCCGCTGAAGATCTATTCCAGTATCATAAACATTCATGTTGACTCGTCCCCATATACACTGAGAAGTCATACCGATGATAAGACCTTGTTCAATAGCTTTTCTGATCTTGGGGAAAAGATATTCTCCTACGTGACCTAGCCCTGTTCCTTCGAGTATTAATCCAAAGTAACCATTATCCATATACCAGTTAATCATATTCGAATCAAATCCTGGATAAAACTTCAATAATCCAACTTTTTTCTCAAAATTAGGGTTTGTAATAAGATGTTTTTTAGGATCTCTATATGTGTAATCTTCGAGAAGAGTAATTTCTTCGCCTTTAATCCTTGCGAGAGGTCGTATATTTACTGATTTAAATGCATCTCTCCTGCTTGTATGACACTTTCGAACTCTAGTACCTCGATGTAGTACAGTAATTGTATCAGATGCTGTCTCATGCATACAAATCATAACCTCAGCTATAGGCATTCTCGCAGCAGCTTTGACAGCGTTTATAAGATTTAATGTTGCATCTGAACTGGGGCGATCAGAGGATCTCTGAGAACCAACTAAAATTACTGGAATGGGAAGGTTTTGTAATGCGAAGCTTAAAGCTGCTGAAGTGTAAGCCATGGTATCTGTTCCGTGACAAATGACAACTCCGTCGACTCCCATTTGAATGTAGTGGGCAACTGTTTGAGCTAATTTAGTCCAATGGGAAGAGTGAATATTTTCACTTAAAAGAGAAAAAAGAATCTTTGTTTTAATGTTAGCTATCTTTGATAGTTCTGGGACAACAGTTAAGATGTCATCGGATGTTAATGCCGGATGAACTGCCCCTGTTCGGTAATCTACTCGACTGGCTATCGTCCCACCAGTGCTTATTATGGCGACCGTGGGCAATACTGTTTTCTCTTTTGGTTGGTGAGAAAGTTTATAGGTTGGTTTTGTACCAGTTCCAACTTTCATGACCACCATCTCTTGGTGAAGCTTTATTCCTATGTTATATCCATTTTTTAGTTTTAGGACTATGTGGTTATCATCAGCTAACTCGTATCTAGGCATGAGAATACCCTCGAAAAACTCATCATTCCGTGTAATCCGGATAATATCTCCAATTTGAAGGTTTTCTTTCTTCAGAAACTTGAACATATTTCCTTTGTAGCCAGATAACTCTGTACGCATATTCTTCCCTTACCTCAGAAATACAATGATAATAAGCATTATTTAACTATAAAAATTGAGAAAGAAGATAACGTTATCCTAAGAAGGAAGATTCTTGAAAAAGAGAAGGTATATAATTAATATATTTCAATCGCTATATTAAAAAAAAGTAGTCAATTAAGTCTTTAACTATCGATTTTAGTTGCAAAAAAGAGTGACAGCTTAAGTCTTAATGATAATAGTTAATAAGTGTTGTAGATGTAGGAAAGTTTTTCAGATATAACCTAAATTACGTTGGAATATTACAAGTGAATAAACTTGAGGTTAAATGAAATGAATTTAACTGAAACAGAAATAGCTCAAGTAGCGAAAAAGGGTTGCCTTGAAATCATAGATGGATTAATGGCTATTCCTTCTCCTAAAAGGAGAGATGTTAGTAAGCTGAAAGTGAAAATTTGTCGTAAATATAAAATTAAATATCCATCAAATTCTGAAATTATAAAATATCTTAAAACCGATGAATATAGAAGACTTATTGAAATTCTAAAGTTAAAACCTATACGGTCAATCAGCGGCGTTAACGTTGTCACAGTGATGACTAAACCGCAACCATGCCCTAAAAATTCACCGTGCATCTACTGTCCAGGTGGTTTAGCTTCTGGAACACCGCAGTCATATACGGGTAAGGAACCTGCAACGTTACGGGGACTTCAATATGAATTCAATCCATATGAGCAGGTCAGAGGTAGAATTAACCAACTTAAGGCGATAGGGCATGAAGTGAGTAAGGTAGAACTGATAATACTTGGTGGCACAATCACAGCGATGCCATTGGAGTATCAAAGAAACTTTATTAAGAGATGTTTGGACGCCTTAAATGGAATTGAATCTGAGTCACTTATCAAAGCACAAACTTTAGCTGAAACCAGTAGAATTCGAAATGTTGGTATTTCAATTGAGACTAGACCGGATTGGATTAATGAAAGTCAAACAAAGCATCTAATTGAGTCAGGTGTGACCCGAGTAGAACTTGGGGTTCAAACCATCTATGATGATATTTACACGTTAATTAACAGAGAGCATACAATAAAAGATGTAGAGATAGCCACACACATTCTAAAAAACGCTGGTTTTAAGACGGTTTACCATATCATGCCAAATCTTTTTTCAACCTATGAAAGAGACTACAAGATGTTTGAAACATTATTTGAAGATAAACGGTTCAAGCCTGATGCAATAAAGATTTACCCAACATTGGTTCTTGAGGGAACAAAACTTTGCGATATGTGGAAAGAGGGAAAATATACGCCATATTCAACAAATAGAATCATCGATCTCATAGTTGAAGTTAAGAAAATAATTCCAAAATGGGTTCGGATTCAACGGATTCAAAGGGATATCCCTTCTAACTTAATCCTCGCTGGCATTAAGTCCAGTAACCTGAGACAGTTAATACACCAGAAACTTCAACAGAATGGAATTAAATGTAAATGTATAAGATGCCGCGAGGTAGGGCACCGAATGCTCAAGGATAATATTGAGCCAAACTCAGATAATGTGAAGCTAATCGTGACGAGTGAAGAGGCTTCTGAAGGTGAGGACGTTTTTATCTCGTTTGAAGATTTAGTAAACGATATTCTTGTAGGGTACTTAAAACTGCGTATTCCATCAGAGAAGATTCATGGATTAGATGGAGTATCGAAAGCGAGCGCAATAATACGCGAACTTCACGTATATGGACCCATGGTGCCTATTGGTAGTCATAATTCTAAGGCTTGGCAACATAAGGGTTATGGAAGAAGATTGATTGCAGAAGCTGAGAGACTCTCAGTTGAAGAGTATGATAAAGATAAAATTGTCATCTTAAGCGCTTTAGGCACTAAACGTTACTATATGAAATTTAACTACAGCCATGATGGTCCATACATGTCAAAGAAGCTTAACTTCAAATAATGTCGTTTTCACATGGAAAAACTTATTATTTCAGATTAAGTCAATCCTTCTAACAATTTAGTTGGAGAGGATTATAAGTTGGCTTTGGATTCACTTAAAACCGCATTTTCCAACAGAAACATTTTGGTTCTCTCAATATCTGTCTCCTTTCTCATGTTATCCTTTAGTTTATATCAGTCTTTCTGGCCGCTCTACCTTTTAGAACAAGGACTCAATGTTGAGTTGGTAGCTTTATTATCTGTAATCGGAATGTCATCGAGACTTCTCGCACAATTACCTGGAGGAATACTTGCAGACAGACTAGGCCGAAAAAAGGCTTTACTTATTGCAGCGCCTTTGTTTGTAATCCAACCATTAATATACATGTTTGCAACCTCATGGGAACATTTCGTTATAGGACAAATATTCGGTGCATCTTTGTCTCTTGCAACCCCGGCATACAATGCAATTGTATTGGAATCACTTCCCACAGGTCAAAGAGGCTTAGGATATGGGGCTTTTAGAATGGTCTTGAATGTGACTAGAATCTTTGCGGGAATTGGCGGTGTGGTTATAGATATGTTTGGTATAATTCAGGGAATAAATCTTTTCCTAATAGTACAGATCATAGTAAGTGTAGCATTTTTCTTTATGATAGGTCTATTCTTGAAAGAAACACTTTCAGAACAATCAATTGAAAAGAGTACTTTTGTAGAAAGTATACGTGAGATATGGCCAGAGTATAAACAAAATATGCTACACCTTCAAACTGCTTCAAGTCTTTCCCAATTTGCTTTAAATTTGATAAACCCCTTTATAGTGATTTATGTTATCAAAAACATAGGTTTATCATATACAGAATGGGGTTTGCTTCTTTCAATCCAAACCATTATTACAATTATTACAGCAATTCCGGGAGGTATTATTGCTGATAAATTCGACAGAAGATATTGCATCATATTCGCAAGAGCGATGGTACCCTTAACTAACCTTAGTTACATATTTCTAAAAAGTTTTTATCCTATACTGATAATCCGTATATTAGCAGGGATAGGAGCAGGGTTAGGCGGAGGTGCATATGGATTTCTCGGAGGTCCAGCATGGCAATCCCTTCTTGCAGACTCTGTCACTAAAAAGAAACGAGGAAGAATTATGGGACTCATGGGAACTTTAACGGGAATTACTAATCTTCCAGCAGCACCATTAGGAGCATATATGTGGGGAAATTACTTTCCAGAATTGACTTTTTATATTTCAATGATAATAGGTACAACGGCACTGCCAGTCATATACTTTTTTGTTAAAGATCCAAGAAAGAGAAAAACGAAACCTAACGGATAGAATAAGTTGATCCACTTTACAAAGTTCATTTACTCGTCTCAAATCATTCATCATATTCTACGTAATGACATATCTTTGTAATGTGAAATATGTTAATGTGGCGGTAAATTGATATTTGAGTTAAATTAGTTACTACTAAATAAAATTGTGGAGATTGGGTTAAAGTGACGATAATCATCTATAAAACAACGCATTGTCCCCGATGTGCAGAATTAAAGAAGCGTCTTGAAACTTTGAAAATAAATTATGAAGAAAAGAACATAGAGACTGATTCCGATGCTATGACAGATGTATTAATGTTGGGTAAATGGGTGATGCCAATTCTTACAAAAGATGGAGAATTAGTGGATATAGAGACCCTAGAGAAGAAATTATAGACCGAATTTTCTCAAAATTTTTAAGAGTAAGCTTTTGACAATCAAGATCTGCTTTGGTACTAATGTAAAACTTCGATTCGTAGAACGTGACTTAGGTTGATAAAGAGTTCACTTTTATCCTGACGATTAGTCACTTGAGGGTAAGGGTTTCCAAGTGTGGATCGTAGTGTTACAGCTTCCGCGTCGGAGAGCCAAATACCAAGTGGATTTTGAGAAACAGTGACAAGAACGCCTTCAAAACCGAAGGAACGGTCAAGTACAACTAGAACCTTCTGGCCAATCTTGCTTTCAAGTATATGAAATAAAGAAGGAGTTAGCCCTGTAGACATAAGTATCTATCATAAATTTGAAACTCTAATAAAAGCATTATTGTAACTTAGGAATATCTCTCAGTAATACTGTAATGTAAGTAAAATTAAGGATTTTAGAGAGAAATTTATTTTGAAGGATTGAATAGAACATAATGGGAGAATTAAAGTTTGGGTAAAGTTTTCAAACCTGAAGATATTCTGAAAAAAGAGAGACGTATTCCTGACTTATCAAGACCGATTCCTCAGCCTACAAATCTAGAAGTTATTATATAAGATATAGCATCAATTAAAAAAGAGATTTCTAAAATGAAAATTGCATTGAAGGCTCATGGTATTAGATATGAATGAAAAGAAATGTAGCTAAAGAGTTAATTTAACAGGTAGTAGAGTTTTCAGAATTTTAGGATTTAACATAAAGAATTTTGGTTAAGTGAAGTGTAATTCCATTGCTTTTCTTAATGGGTGGAGTTTCCGATACATCTTGAGATCAAGATCTAATATGAAAATTTCGACCATGACATAAGTCATGTTCCCTTCGATAAGGTGTCCACCTAAGACAATGATCTCCTTATCTTTAACGTAGGAGACCGTGAGGTGCGCGTGAATTATTGTTTTTCCAGTCTCACTTTGAGAAATATTACCAGATAATGAAAGTATTTCAAGCGGACCTTCAATAGAAGAATATAATCGATCTGTGCTTCTTATGGGGAAACTTGCGGGAAACCGTTTAACATTTCTCAATTTACCTTTTTCTAAGCTTCCTACAGCTGATACTATCACTCCAGTTTTTACTTCTAGCTTATTTACAATGTTCACTAAACATTCTAGCAAATCTTTACCAGGCTCAATCTTTATGGCAATTGCCTTAATTATTGTTCCTGAATTGATCTTCCAACTCAATTTTTAATCAACTCTAAGTCTTAATCTTTATACTTATTCGATTATATTTATTTTCAGAGGATAAACCATTCAAACGTATACATTGAATCCTTTTTAAGAATTGAAAGAAAAAGAGGAGAAGTAATGATGTTCTAAATGTGAATTATACTTATTTATAGTAAGACATTACAAAAAGAGGGGAAATAGATTCAAACTTTTCATCGAAATAGAAAAATTCTAAGACAAATCAATGATTATAACAATTCGTTCATAGATTTTTTTTAAAAAGATGTGTTCATTAAGATAAAAAATGAATTAAAGAAAGATTACATATAATATATCGAGATTTCTTTATACCGAAAACTTGTCTAAAATTGAAGATAGGATTAACTTATAATAGATATAACTGGAATAGTGGTTACTATCTTCTTCGTCTTCTTCTGCCCCTACCCCGTCCCCTCGTTTGTGGTGCGTTAAGAACCCGTTTTTTGTAGTTTTTAGCGTTTCTCAATTTAGGGCCTGGCCTTTTCTTGGGTAGTGGAGTTAGTTTCGGAGTTTGGTTTCTAACTTTCCCTGCTTTCGTAAGAGAACCATGAGTAGGCAATTTCTTTAACCTCGACTATATGAAATTAGTATGAGTTTCTTAAGAAAACGCTTCTTTTTATACATATTGCTTATAAAATGATTAGTAACTTAATCTAAAAGGATTATATGAGGTTTTTTAAAAAATGGTCATAATAGATGCACATGTTCACTTAACAAAAAACTCCAACACCATCCCTTTCATACAATACACCTCCACCGAATTGCTCAAAGACATGAATAAAAACAGAGTAGACATAGCCATCGTCTGCCCCAACTTTGACCCCTACGCAACAAAAATAAAAAACGTGCAAGCAGAAAATGATTGGATCGCTACAAACGTAAAGAAACACCCTAAAAGACTAATCGGATTCGGACTTACAACACCTGAAACAGGAGAAAAAATGGGATCTCAAGAAGTAGAACGATGCATAACAAAACTCAACATGAAAGGCATACTCTTAACCAGAACCAAACCTCTACCCGCCAGGTACTACGTAGACTATCTCGCAAAAATATTCGAAAAATGTATCGAATTAGATGTGCCAATTCTAATGGATGGAAACCGTCCAGGTTGGAACGGAGATGACATCATATTCATAGCTCAACAATTCCCTGAAGCCACAGTAATAATGGGAAGCATGGGAGGACATAACTGGGAACAATTTGGCGTAGTAGAGACCGCAAGTGATGTAACAAACATAATATTTGATATCTCAGACTGCTACTTCAACCCCATAGCCATAACCAGAGCCATCATGATGATGGGAAAAGAAAATGTTATTTGGGGAAGCCGCGAACCCTACAATTCACAGTCAGCAAGCCTAAAAGAGCTACAACTGACAAAACTAAAACGATGGTCTACACCATTAAAGGAAGTAACTCAAGAAGAATATGAAGCGGTGGTTGGAGGAAATATGGTAAGAATATTGAAATTGAAAAAGGAGGAAATATAAAAATGGTAATAATCGACTCCCACACACACCTACCAACTAAACCTAATCCACGAACGTTCTTCTTTCGGTTAACCCCAAAAGAGTTGATTCAGGATCTGGATGACAATGGAATCGACATGGCAGTTACAATGACGTCTCCTCCGCGTAACACCAAACTTGGGATTACTCAAATTGAAAATGATTGGATCGCTTCAAATGTAAAGAAACATCCCAAAAGACTAATCGGATTAGGTTTTACAAATGTATTTTCTGATACACCTCCAAAGGTCGGGCAATATTATTCATCAGAAGGTGGTGAAATGGGAGCACAGGAAGTTGAACGATGTATAAAAAAACTCAAATTGAAAGGCATCAAACTCCATGGATATGTATGTCCTATATATCCAACGGCACTCAAAAAAATTCTGCAAAAATGTGTTGACTTAAAGGTTCCATTAATTGAGGTACATTCAGCTTTCCATCAAATTACAAATCCGCCGGAGAGAATTGCATTCATCGCAAATCAATATCCAGAACTCACATTTTACCTAAACCACATGGGAGGTCCACACGGTGAGTTACATGCAATAAGTGTAGCAAAACATACACCCAACATAGTAGTAGGAACTTCAGCATGTGACAAATGGGCAATTAGATACGCCGTTAAACAATTAGGAGCACACAGAGTACTCTGGGCAAGTGACGACTATTGTCACGCTATGAGTGTTGAGTTTGAAAAGTTAAAATCTGCAGGTCTTACAAAACAAGAGTTTGAATTAGTTGCTGGAGAAAACATGGCAAGAATACTAAATCTATAAACATTTATCCTCTCTTTTTTATTCAAAAACAATGTATTAGTAAATTTATGTTATGTGTATAATTTTATGGTGAATTTATCTTTGTAAGAGATACCTTTTATTGACCATTCATCATCAGTAATTCTTTTAAGTAATTGAGGTAAAATTTTATCACCTTCTCATCGTATGATTATGTCGCAATCAGTAATTTTGAAAAACAACTCCGGATTCAAAGTTGGCATCCAACCTCCAACTATAATTTTAGTCTCCGGATGTAGTTTTTTATATTTTTTTGAAAAAAGAGCTACAAAAGGAAATTGTGCAGTCATACATGTCAGACAGATAACGTCGGGGTTTTTCTTTTCTAATATTTCAATTGCAGTATTAAGAAAATGATCTATATGTTCTTTAGAATGATTAAACTCGAGATCAAAATCTATAACTTCAACATTGTTGAAATTCGCTTTTTCCAATATAGCAAATAATAATGCAATAGTTAATGGAGGTAAACGTGTAATATTCATGAAATTATAGGGTGGATTAACTAGAATGATTTTCATAAATCATTCATTCTCAAATTGTTTCTTATTCTATTGAAAGGATATTTAATATAGTATATCTCAATGGAGATAAATAAATGTAAATATTAAGATTAGAAAATTGGTAAGAGGATTGAGTATAATATAGGATGTAATTTTGTTCAAAAGATACTGTCACCTGTTAATTCTATTTAAAGGGTAGTCAAAGTAATTCGAGTAGGTGTTGAAACATTTTATTGTGGGGTAAGACTTCACAAATTATAGAAAAGTTATGTTTAGTCCATATTATCAATTCTTTTGTTGTAGATGTGTTTTCTAACTGACGGAGAATACAATGTTGTTAAAAATTGATTTTTTTACCATCAAAGTCTCGTTTAAATTTCCCGAACTCGTCTAAAACTTCCCGTAATTGTTTAGAAGTTAGAACAGGTCCATCTTTACAAATCCTAAATTTACCGATGATGCAACTACCACAAAGACCTATAGAACAACGTATGAGTCTCTCCACACATGTTTGAATTTGTGTGTTATACTTCTCAGAGATGTCGAAGACTTTACGCATCATCGGTTCTGAACCACAAGTATATACCATACCATAATTTTTTTCCTTAAATAAGTCCTCAAGAACATCAGAAACCAAACCTTTGAGACCCATACTTCCATCATCAGTTGTCACAATTATTTTACATTTTTTATTACAAAAGAATTTAAGTTCATTTAAAAAGAGCACATCCGACATTGTCTTTGCTCCTAAAATGAATGTTATGTCAGATTCCAAACCTATCAAATCTTTAACCAGGGGAATCAAAGGTGCAACACCAGTTCCGCCACCAACAAGTATAACTCGTCCTTGATAAGGACTAAAACAGTTTCCAAAGGGTCCTCTTAGTCCAAGTATGTCACCAACCTTCATCTCATGAAACGCTTTAGTCGCTTCACCTATTTTCCCAACGGTTATTCTGGAAAGTCCAAGGGTGTTAATCATTGAAAGACTCATAGGAATTTCATCTATTCCAGGAAGCCAAACCATGACATACTGTCCCGGTCGAGCTCCTCGACAGTGTTTATCATCAAATGTAAAAGATTTTACTGTCGGCGTCTCTACACATATTTCTTTAATTTTAACGATTCTACGTGGATTAATATTTATGAGAGAGACCAACTACATCACCAATATTACTGTATCCGTTTTTACCAAGATAGTATTCAACACCTTTTAAAACCTCACCAAAGACAGAAAAATCTTTGTAAGCAATAGCAGTCCCAATCTGAACAGCAGAAGCTCCCGCGAGGATAAACTCTACAACATCTTTCCAATTCATGATGCCACCACAACCAATGATGGGAACCTTAACGGTCTTTGCTATATCATAAACACATCTGATAGCGATTGGTTTTATTGCAGGACCAGATAAACCCCCAACCTTATTGGAAAGGAGAGGTCTTCCAGTGTCAATATCTATAGCCATAGCACGAACCGTATTTATTGCAACCAATCCATCAACACCAGCGTCCTCAGCAGCTTTAGCTATAAGTTTAATATTAGAAATGTTGGGAGTCAGTTTTGCGAAAACCGGAAGTTTGATTGATCGCTTAACAGCAGCTACAACAGCACCAACAAGATTTGGGTCCTGACCAACCTCCAACCCAACATCATCAACATTAGGACATGAGAGATTTAACTCCACAGCGTTGACGCCAGAAGACTCGATAGTCTTGGCAGCTTCAGAGAACTCTTCAGGAGAACCTCCATAAATACTGCCAATTATGACTTTTACTCCATTTGACTTTGCGATTTTAATTTCATTAATATAATCTTTTACTCCAGGGTTAGGTAGACCCATTGCATTGAGAACACCAAAGCCTACATCAATAATCGTCGGATTCGAGTAACCTTTCCGAGACTGCAAACCTAAGGATTTAGACACAACAGCGCCAACTCCAGCATCCCAAACTCGGCTTAAGCTTAATCCGGAGAGACCTAACACGCCAGAACTTAGCATGGTTGGGTTTCGAAGTTTTAAACCAGCAAGGTTAACGGTTAAATCTGGCCGCATTTATACCACTTTCTTGAGTAACATATATGATTTAGTCTAAGATATTATATTTCACATATTCGTTATATGACTTAAAGATAGAGGTTGGATTGCTTGAAGATCACAATTATTGAATGGCTTATAGGCGTTTTTGCCATAGATGAGGAAAACAAAATTATTGATACCGTATTCTTTCCCAAGAATGAAGAAAAAATGATGGATACAATTATCCAAATTCAGAAGGGGAAGATTGTAGAGGAAGTGTCAAAAATTGTTAGAGATTTAATTGATAAAGGTTATCGAAATATTATCGTAGAGAATATAAATTTAGCTAAAGCGATAAGCGAAAACTTTGATGTAGAGGTCTCCATTGAAAATCCAAGTCAAATAGGAAAATATCTCAGGAAAAATGTTGATAAATTAGCTATAGAGAAAGGATATATAGAAAATCTTGAGGAATTCAATAAGATAGTTCATGAAATTACCACATTATTATCTAGGAAGAACATCCGAGAAAAGTCAAGTAGACGAGACCTTCTCACATCCCAAACTATCCTCATCATAGATGATTTGGATAAAACATTCAATCTTTTCGCTAATCGATTAAAAGAATGGTATGGAATCCACTTCCCTGAATTGAACACCATTGTCAATAAGAATGAAAAATATCTAAAACTTATCGCTTCTTTCGGCAGAAGAAGTAACTTCACATTGGAAAAACTCGTTGAAGAGGAGCTTACACCGGAACAGTGTAAGAATATATTATCCGTAGCAAGGTCATCAATTGGAGCAAAAATGGGGAAAGATGATATTTTAGAGATACAAAACTTTGCTAATGCTCTTCTCACACTATACAACACTAGAAATAACCTAGAGAGTTACCTCGAAGAAATAATAAAAGAAGTAGCTCCACACATTCATAAGCTTGTAGGACCCACTCTTGGAGCTCGGTTAATAGCGAAGGTGGGTGGATTGACAAATTTGGCTAAAAAATCATCCAGCACCATACAGATTCTTGGAGCTGAGAAAGCTTTATTTCGTTCACTAAGAACAGGGACGAATCCTCCGAAACATGGATTGATATTTCAACATAATCAAGTTCATATGCAACCTCGTTGGCAGAGAGGAAAAATAGCTAGAGCTTTAGCTAGTAAACTTGCGATTGCTGCAAGGCTTGACGCATTTGGAGGAAAATATCAAGGAGAAGAATTAAGTAAAGCTTTTGATGAACGGGTTAAAGAAATTAGGGAAAAATATTCAGAACCACCAGTAAGAAGAGGGAATAAAAAAGATGAATATTAAGGTTAATCTCTACAAAAAACTTCAGGGTATCTACCAAATTAGGATAGATAATGGGAGAAGCACACTCTGCACACGCAATCTAGCTCCTGGCAAAAACGTATATGGAGAGAAATTAGTTAAGCATGAAAAGAATGAATACCGTCTCTGGGACCCATATAAGAGTAAATTAGCTGCAGCTTTGTTGAAAGGTTTAAGAACGGTACCGATTCAATCTGGCCATAAAGTGCTTTATATAGGCGCTGCTAGTGGAACAACAGTCAGTCATGTATCAGATATTGTTGGTTCTCTGGGTTGTGTTTATTGTATTGAGTTTTCTTTTAGGCCTCTTAGAGACCTAATGATTAAAGTCTCGCCATTTAGAGAAAATATTTTTCCAATTTTAGCTGACGCTCGTTTTCCGGAGCGATACCGCATGTTAGTAGAGACCGTGGATGGGATATATTGTGATATTGCTCAACCGGAACAAGCAAGGGTCTTGGCGGATAATGCAGATATATTTCTCCAAGATGGAGGCTGGGGTTTATTTGTAATAAAAGCACGGAGCATAAACGCAATAGAGGACCCTTCCAAGATTTTTAAAAGAGAAGTAGATGTGTTGAAGAATAGAGGTTTTAATATAGAAAAGATAATTAGGTTGAAACCATATGATAAAGCCCACGTCTTAGTCTTAGCAACATATCGTAACTAATTCCTTATTATTCTGGATCATTAAAACTATAGAAGAGTTCTTGTTATCTAGGGTTTCCTGTTTAATTTGAGTTATAAATTAAGATTTCTACAAAATTCAATCAATTAGAACAGAATTTCTAATTTGAACAAATAAAGACTCAAAATTGTTAAAATGAATGTTTTAACGATCCCGAAAAAAGAGGACTTTAACAAGTAATATGTAAATCTTAAACCTGAAGATAGGGTAAAAAATGTTTTACAGATATAAGAAATAATATAATAAAATTGATATCTGAATTATCTGATTATACCTCCAGAATGTAAATAATTCTTGGTTCCCATATAATTAAATAATAATATTTTCAAACAATAAGATAGAAGAGACAAATATTTAATTTCGTAAAGATATAAAGTGGAATTGTGAAAGAAGAATGGTTAAAACTATTACAATATACAATATTCATAATATAAAACAAAAAGAAGCAAGACCAGGTTTAAAAGGTGTAATCCTATTCGATGAAAAAACACCGACAAAAAATATTTTCTCAGGCATTTTCACTCTTGAATGTGGAGGAAAACTTGATATGCATTATCATGATCGTGAGGAGATGCAACATGTAATAAAAGGTAATGGAATTCTTCGGGATGTGAAAAACAAGGAGTATAAAGTAGGTCCTGGAACAACTTTTTACTGTCCTGTTGGACCCGAAGGTGCCCATGAAATCAGAAACATAAGTGATGTTCCATTTGTATGTCTTTATGTTTACAATTCACCCGGAGGAAAACGAGTCTCCTCAAGCCTTTTGACTGATAATGAAAGCTAATTCATAGATAAAAAAATTATTGTAATGAAATAGATGGACATTGATTAAAATGGTGGAAGGTAAGGGTTATTGTGCAAGAAAACAGGAGAGAAAAAACCTGAAACAAATAGCAGAATTCATAAAGAATAAAGACAAAATCAGAGTTATCCCAGATTTGATTGATAAAAATGAAGATAAGAATAGAAAGATAAAACAAAAAAAATAAAAAAAAAGAGGGGACTTATCAGATTTCACTCGATTTTTGTCACTTCGACTATTCCGTTGTCAGCGTCAACCTTAACAAAGTCTCCTGTGTTTATGAGTTGACATGGATCCTGATCTAATTCGATAACCGTAGGTATTTTGGATGATATCACGCCGTTAGCTACCACAGTATCGAGTCTATTATTAATGATAGCTGCAGGTGCGAATCCGTTTTTGCAATTCCAAAATAGTATAGCACCACCCGCCGTTGAACCCTTACCGAATGGGTAGACGAGGACTTTTCCTTTTATATTCTCTCCAACGAAATCAGGGGGCACCTGGCCTCTCCCAAGTGTTCCAGTTTGAGGGTTTAGCCCACTCCAAAATGAAAGACTCTTCTTCAGTACAATAGCATTACCTTCAGCTACACCGCCAACGACACCGCGCCCATTGAGTATGAGTTTTCTACCGTTCTTAGTCATTATATTCACCGCCACCTTCCTGTAAGTGCAGTATTTATACATTTTTCTAGACTTCCAAACCAGAAATCGGTCTTTGGATAATGCGCAGGAGCATAGTGAGCTTCCTTAGCAGAGTCTGTCGCTACAACTTTAGGGGTCGGAGTGTATCCACTCCAGCAGACTGTTGTTATCTTCCCCCCAGCCTTCTGGATAATATCGCGTATCCCCATCTGCTCCGCTTGCCATCTGATCATAGGTACAGTTAACAGCCACAGATTAACCCCCTCATGTATTTTCTTTCCTTTTACAAGGTCAGCGACCTGCATGAGCTCCGTTATGCTTAAGTGAGGACATCCCAGGATCACATAGTCCACATCTTCTGATCCGTGAGTTGAGAGGTGTTCCTTGGCTTCCTCAAGCTCGTCCTTACCAAATGTTATTGTTTCTTCAGGCTTGTCTCCTTGAAAGGCTTCTTTCAAAGAAGGTGCTTCAGGTGTAACTCCAACTACATGGTATAAACCAACTCCACCCGAGGTTGCAAGGGCAGCTCCAAGCCCCTTGAACTCTTCAAGACCCACCTTTCCAGTAACTCCATTGAAAACAGGGACATCAATTCCAGCGATTCCACCAGCAAAGTAACCTAAAGCATCATAGTCCGAAGGATTAGAAAGTTTTGTCTCGACATTCACTAAAAGGTTTCCTTTACGCCCCTCATCGGTATGTAAGCCAAAGTAAGGAGTCTTTCCAGTCACAGCGCTAGCAATTATACTTGGAAAGCTTTCTCTGTGAGTTCTTGCACCGAAAACAGAATTTAAGTAAACAAGGCAAGACGATTCAACTGATGAGATGTGACTTCCATTTGTAGGACAGTAACCACACATGTATGGAGCGCATGTTGATGTAAGTGAAATTCCCATATCAACAAATGTTTTCAAACGATCGGGAGTTACACGATTTAAATTTCTTTCAGGATCCCCAGTGATATGACAGAAAGTAGGAACAGCAAATTTACTGTTTATTAAAACCTCGTAGATTTCAGGTTCAAATGCTTGGGGAGTTGGTAAGAATGTAAAAGCTGTATCGATTTCGATGAGTTTTTCTGCACTGTATATATCTCCAAATTTCGTCAGAAATTTCATTGCCCATTCTTTAAGTAGTCCAGATTCACCTTTGTATGCTTTCTCTTCTTCATTAGTTAGATACAAAATAATCTCTCTTGCTTTATCGTAAAGCGTTAAAGATATTTATGACTTTCGACTGCACAGTTATATTTCTAAGATTATTTTTCGGATTCAGTTTTTAAACTGGTCTTATAAAACCGCTTTAAAAACACGTCTCCAGAGATTACTCTCTTCATAGATCCATTCTCAAGTTTAATCATCAAAGCTCCATCTTGATCTACATCAATAGCCTTACCTTTAATCACTCCATCTAGGCCCTCAACTTCTACATATGCATCAAGAGTACAGTTAAGACCTTTCCATTCCTCCAAGATGCTGTCAAAACTTCCATGCATTAGGAGGTAATAATAATTTTCTAATTCTGTGAGAAGAGCGCATAAAAAGTCCTCACGATCAATTTCCTTTTTCAATTCATTTTTTATTGACGTTACAGAAAACTGCAGATGTTTAGGAAAAGATTTCAAATCAATATTTGCATTTATTCCAATACCAACAATAACGAAATTGATTAAACCTGAAAGACTTGTAATAACCTCAGATAAAATACCGCAGATTTTCTTACCGTTAATTAATACATCGTTAGGCCATTTAATTTGAGCGTTCAATTTGAACTTTTTTCTAAGCGTTCTTACAACAACAACTGCTGTGAGGAATGTTAATTTGAAAAGTTCATTAGGTTCGATTTTTGGTTTAAGAATTATTGAGAACCAAAGTCCTCCCGCAGGAGATAACCATCTTCGACTAAGCCTGCCGCGCCCATTGCTCTGTTGTTCAGATATAACAACAGTTCCAGCTCTAATTCCTTTAGATGCCAATTCCTTTGCTATATCATTTGTTGAATGTATATTTTTAAAAATAAAAAGTTTTTTCCCCATAAATTGGGTCTTCAAACCCTGTTTAATCTTCTTCGTCATCAATTAAACTCCTCTAATTAAGATTGAAAATTTATACTAATACATTTATCTTTAAACATAATTTCATGAACATTAATCAAAATGAATTGTTTTTAAGTAAAAAGGCTTAAAAAATATGAATAAGTTGATTATATGACAAAAATTAAGACTTTAGATATAGTTACAGTTGCCTTATTTTCTGCTTTGACCGCAATTGGAGCTTATATTTATATTCCATTACCTTTCAGTGAGGTACCAATAACGCTTCAAACAATGTTCACTTACTTAGCAGGAGCGGTTTTAGGGGGTTATTTTGGAGCCTTAAGTCAAATGATTTATCTTCTCATAGGCGCGGTGGGATTACCTATTTTCGCTGGAGGAGGTTCAGGTCTTTCAGTATTAATCGGTCCAAGTGGTGGTTACTTAATTGGATTTATCATAGCTGCGTTTGTTATAGGTGAACTTAAGAAATTAAAAAAAGGATTCGTGTGGTTATTTATCTGCATGGTTGTGGGTAATATCATAATATATATTTTGGGAGTTATTCAGTTGATGAATTGGACAGGAATCAGCCTAACTCAAGCTATTGTTATAGGGGTTTTACCGTTTATCTTTGGAGACATAATAAAGATTTTGCTTGCGACATATATTACTCAACGTATCGAAAAGACATTTCCAAATCTGTAACTTATATTATAAAAGGGGAAACGATAAGTGTAATAAAGATATTATTGAAAATGAGAGACTTATAATAAGATACAAGAGAGGATTGTGATTAATTCAATGACATTAGAATTTGGATTAACTTTAACAGGGTTAGGGGTATTATCCATGTTTTCAGCCCTTGTAATCATTATAGTGGTCTGTGAAATATTGAAAAGAATGTTTAAAGAGCCAGAAACTAATAATATTTCTCTAGAAATCCTCGGTAAGAAAGTTACTTTAGATAGGAAAATGATAAATATAGAAGAAGAAGCAAAAATTACCGCAGCAGTAATGGCTTACATGAATGATACATCAAATTTGTCTAAACGAATTATTACACTCAAAAGAGGTAGACAACCATTAATTTGGAATATTGCAAGTAGACTTGAAATAGTTGAATTGAGAAAAGGGGAAAATTGATTGAGGGAAAGAAGATTTAAGGTTACCATAGGAGACAAAACAGTCTTAGTTAAGGTTGAAGAGATCACGGGAACAGAAGCATTGACTGTTCAAAAAACCCAAACTAAACCAAGGGTTGTAGAAAGAACAAATGAAGCACCAATAATAGCCATCACACAAGAGCCTAAACAAATACCAAGTGGAACAGGAGTAGTGATAGCGCCAATGCCAGGAGTGATTCTTTCAATAGAATGTAAATTAGGAGATAAAGTTGAAGCAGGAGATATATTGCTAATGTTGGAAGCAATGAAAATGGAGAACGCTATTTATGCACCTAAATCAGGCGTAATTACGAAAATAGTTGTTTCCGAGAAACAAAACGTAAAGTATAGTGAAGTTTTAATGGAAATTAGTTAGCTCTCAATGTGATACTAAGATATGCTGAGTGATTATTTTGGCAATGTTGTAATGATAAGTATAGGATGCTTACTCATCTACCTTGCAATAAATAAGGAGTATGAACCTCTCTTATTAATTCCAATAGGTTTTGGAGCCATAATGGTTAACATACCCTTTTCGGGACTCATGGAAGAGGGAGGTATTTTTCGACTTATTTATGAGCTGGGTATATTAAGTGAGTTATTTCCAATTTTAATTTTTATAGGAATCGGTGCTATGACTGATTTCGGTTCTCTTCTGGAACGTCCATGGCTTATGCTACTTGCTATACCGGCACATTTAGGTATCTTTATAGCATTCTTCGCTGCTTTAGGCTTGGGATTTAATCCATTAGAGGCATCAACAATTGGAATATTGGGTGCCATGGACGGGCCTACAGCTATATTTGTCGCATCCAAACATGCTCCAAACTTACTTGCACCGATTACGGTTTGTGCATATTCATACATTGCATCCATACCCATCATTCAAATTCCAATAAGTAAGTTGCTTACAACACGTAAAGAAAGGTTAATTCGAATGGAATATAAACCACGGTCTTATCCTAGGGCTGTTCGAATAATATTCCCAATAGCTGTAACGTTGATAACAGGTATTATAGCACCAGCCGGGGTTCCACTCATGGGAGCTCTTATGTTTGGTAATTTTTTAAAAGAAAGTGGAGTCGTCAATAGACTTTCTAAGACAGCGGAAAATGAAATATCAAATATTTCAACATTACTAATGGGGTTGACTATCGGTGGAACAATGATAGCTGATCAATTTTTAAGATTTGAAACATTATTAATATTTGGTTTAGGTCTACTAGCTTTTATATCAGCCCTCGCTCTTGGAATCATATCTGCTAAAATTGCATGCATTATTACTAAAGGTAAAATAAACCCATTAATCGGTGCAACAGCAGTATCAGCGTTTCCAATGGCAGCTAGAACAGCACATAGAATAGCAAGGGAGGAAGACCCAGATAATTGGTTACTAATGCAAGCAATGGCAGTTAATGCAGGAGGTCAAATAGCTTCAGTGGTAGTTGGAGGAGTAGTTTTAACATTTGTTACACGCCTATTATGAGGATTCCATACTCTTTCAGAGCTGACACCATTTTTACATAGGCACATTTCCATGTTTTATTCGCGGTCGAGGTTGTATACTTCTCTTACTCATCAGGGCATCCAAAGCTCTAATTAGATGTAATCGCGTTTCTCGAGGATCAATAATTTGATCGATAAAGCCTTTTGAAGCTGAAAAATACGGATTAGCAAATTTCTCTCTAAATTCCTTAATACGATTTTCTTTATATTCTTCTGGTTTTTCTGCCTCAGCAATTTTTTTTCGAAAGATTATATTGACAGCTCCTTCTGGACCCATAACAGATATCTGAGCAGTTGGCCAAGCAAAGACAATGTCCGCCCTTAAACTTTTACTGCACATAGCAATGTATCCACCGCCATAAGCTTTACGAAGAATTACAGTAATTTTTGGTACTGTAGCTTCTGAATACGCATATATGACCTTAGCTCCATGTCTTATTATTCCCCAATGTTCTTGTCTAATACCGGGTAAGTATCCAGGTACATCAACAAAAGTAAGTAAGGGTATATTAAATGCATCACAAAATCTAACAAAACGAGCGATCTTATCAGAAGCATTCACATCTAAACAACCAGCAGATACAACAGGTTGATTCGCGATAACTCCAATAGAACGACCATTCAACCGAGCAAAGCCAACTACTACATTTGCCGCATATAACTTATACATTTCAAAAAAAGTATTTGAATCCAAAACTCGATCGAGAATATTGTATATATTATAAGTCTTTCTCGGATTTGTAGGAATAATATTCAATAACTCTGAATCGGATAGTGCTTCTGCATTAAGATTTATATTAATTCTTGGAGGTTCTTCTAAATTGTTAGAAGGGAGGTAACTTAGGAGTTTCTTGACGGCTTCTAAACATTTTTCGTCGTTCTCTCCAACGTAACTAGTGACCCCGCTAATCTGTGCATGGGTTAGAGCCCCACCAAGTTGCTCTGAAGTAACTTCCTCACCAGTTACTGTTTTGATAACGTTTGGTCCTGTGATAAACATGTTACTTGTGCCATTAACCATAAATATGAAATCCATTAATGCAGGAGAATATACAGCACCCCCCGCACAAGGTCCCATAATAATAACTATTTGTGGAATAGCACCAGATGCCATCACATTTCTATAAAAAATTTCACCATAACCATTAAGAGAAGAGACCCCTTCTTGAATTCTAGCACCACCTGAATCGTTTAATCCAATAATTGGAGCTCCCATTTTCAGTGCTAAATCCATAACCTTACAGATTTTTTTAGCGTGCATTTCGCCAAGAGATCCACCGATAAAAGTAAAGTCTTGAGAATAAACATAGACTAATCTACTATCTATTGTCCCGTAACCAGTTACTACGCCGTCACCGAACACTTTTCTCTTTTCAATCCCAAAATCTGTACATTGATGGACAATAAAGGTATCAAGTTCAACGAAGCTATCGGGATCTAATAGTATTTGTAGTCTCTCGCGAGCTGTTAGCTTTCCTTTTTGATGTTGCCGCTCAATCCTCTTTAATCCACCGCCCAACTTTGCATCATGTATTTTCTGTTTGAGTTCTTCAACTCTTTCCATATTATTCACTACGTTATCTATAGTAGATAACACTAAAATAAATATCTTCCAATTCATTAAGAAAAAATATTTTGTGTCAGATGTTGTTTATTGTTTTCAAAAGAATAAACCGTACCCTTTCGACTTCAAAGAGTATTTATTTAAAAAAACATTAAAGTTAGGAGAATGTATATATTTTATCAATGGAAAGGAGATATGAACTACATAACTCTCTTGAAGGTAAAACTATAGAAGCTATTAGATACCTCGAAGAGTTAAAGGCCTCTGAAGGGATAAATATCAAAGAAATATGCCTTGTTTTTGGTCAATACGATGCTGCAAACATTTTTGAAGTAATTAATAATAAAATAGCTTTAAACTTCATCATTAAAATAGGCTTCGCTGCAAACTACATAGTTGAGACTGGGTAGCGATCTCCACTAAGGAAAATTAAGATAGGGGGGAGAGATATGAAAAAAATAGGAGAAATAACCCATTACTTCTCAAAAATAGGAGTTGCCATCATCCAATTAGGAGGCACCTTATCGATTGGAGAAAAAATCCTCATAAATGGTACAACTACCCATATAGAGCAAGATGTAACTTCAATGCAAATAGAGCAAAAAGACATAATTAAAGCCAAGAGAGGTCAAAACATCGGACTTAAAGTTGATGGTAAAGTAAGGAAGAAAGATAAAGTGTACAGGATATCCTAGGTACCGAAAAACAGGTTAATATACGTAATAGAGAAACATCACACAAAGTTACTCTCATAAAGTCAGAATTTGAAATGTTTAAGAGAAATGATAATATTCAGTTAAAAGGGAACTGCTTGTGAACATATTTCCATTGTTTTCTTCTATCGGAGTAACCTTCATCCGAACCGGGATCGTGCAAAGTCTCATTCCGACCATAATTAATTTGATCCGTATAATCGATGTAGAAAAAACGTCGTTGAAACATTTATTCATCTACAAGAGAAAAGGATTAGTCTTTACTATCTCATCCAGCTTCACAATTATTGTAATTATTTACTTTTTTAAGATTTTCTTGTTCTGATTTATCAGTAAAAGATATTTGTTTATGAAAATCTTTTATGTCAAAGAAAAAGGGAAACTGGTGAAATAAAGAAAATGAGAATGGTTGTCTTCGATCTCGATGGTGTCTTAGTAGATATTGACAGCAGTTGGGAAATGATTCATAAAGCCTTTGGGGTTGACAATGAAGTAAACTTCCAGAAACATCTGAAGAAGGAGATTGATTTTGAAGAGTTCATGAGATCTGACATTCGACTATGGAATAAACCTAAAATAGATAAAATTAAGAAGATTCTTAATAGAGCACCCTTAATGCTGGGCGCTATTGAGACCGTGAAGGAACTAAAAAAGGCCGGGTATAAGATTGCAATTATCAGTAGCGGGATATCAATACTTGCTGAGCGAGTGAAAGAAGAGCTAGGAATAGATTACGCCTATTCTAACAAACTACTTGTTGGAAGTGATGGAAGACTGACAGGTGAAGTGATGGAAGAGGTCCCTTTATTGAAAAAAAATATTGTCTTAAAAAAAATGGGTGAAACTGAGGGAATAGATAGTAAACAGTGTGTAACTATTGGAGACAGTAAATATGACATTCCTCTCTTTATAAATTCTGGGCTAAGTATAGCGTTTAATCCTAAAGATGACTTAGTTAGAGAAGCTGCAGATTTAGTAATAGAAGGGACTGATTTAAGAAAAATATTACCATGGCTCTCAAATAAGAAGGAGATTATCAAGACAGAGCTTTATTTTATTTATTCAAGTATTAAGAGTGCAAAATCAATCGTTAGATCAATAGCCCCAGATAATTTAAAAACACCTTTTGGTTTAATTATTAAAACAAGAAGAGATGTCAGAAGAGTTGAAGTTAAAATAGTAACGATAAAAGGGGTTGAAACGCTTCTCTCAACACTCAATGATCTTTTATCGTGTATTCAGATCGCGGAAGAAGTGTTAAACATTGTTGAAAGAAACACTTTAGGAAGGTAAACCTTTTTAAACCGTAACAGTTAGTTCACCTGCACTAACATCAAACAATTGAGGGGAAATACTTGCCAAGAAGACGAAGAAAAATTCAAGATAAATGGAGAATGAAAACTTGGTATAATATTCAGAGTCCTTCATATTTTGGGGAAGCCTATATAGGCTCAGCACCTTGTAGTAGTCCAGATAAGATGATTGGACGAGTCATTGCAAAAACTCTATATGATCTTACAGACGATTTTGCCCACCAACATTTAAAACTTTATTTCAAGATTACTGAGGTTAATGGGAATACCTGTTCTACAATTTTTAAAGGACATGAATATTCCAGAGAATATCTAAGAGGGCTTGTCAGAAGGAGAAGCACGAGGATCGATGATATACTAAATATAACAACAAAAGATGGATACAAATTGAGAGTGTCCAACGTAGTTCTCTCTTCTCAGAAAGCTAGAACCTCCCAAGTTATCGCAGTTAGAAAAATTATTCAAAGAATTGCGAAGGAAAAAGCAGAAAATTTAACATTCGAACAGTTTGTTCGAGAAGCGGTTTTAGGAAAGATAGCTTCTGACATGTACAATGAAGCAAAGAATATAATACCCATCAGACATGTTGGAATAAGAAAGACAAAGTTACTTGCTTCACCTATAAAGGATGAAATAGAAGAATCTGTAGAAGCTATACCTATAAAGGATGAAATAGAAGAATCTGTAGAAGCTATACCTATAAAGGATGAAATAGAAGAATCTGTAGAAGCTATACCTAT
>SDBT01001284.1_pt1 | contig 43778 bp, 42 predicted proteins | sample 2277101 | NCBI WGS metagenome assembly SDBT01 (sample SAMN10404973, study PRJNA504765) | marine sediment metagenome | isolation source: marine sediment core GS10_PC15, 103 cmbsf | place: Arctic Ocean: Southern Knipovich Ridge | collected 2010
CCTAAGAGCGGCACCAAAATTGAAGAGAGCGGTTTCCTCTTCCATGTACTCTCATCCGATGAAAGCCGCGTCCGCCGCGTCTATATCCGACGTTTAAAAGCGAAAAAGAAGAGGAAGAATGAGTGACTGGGTCTTCTTTCTAATTCTCCTCATCGCCTCCCTCATCGTGCAGGGTTTCTACTCGATGCTAGAGATGGCCTGCGTCTCCTTCAACCGTGTTCGTCTTCAATACTATGTTTCTCAAAAAAGTAGACGAGCAAAATGGCTCAGCTCGCTCCTGAACAATCCAATCCGCCTCTTTGGAACGACCCTTATCGGTGTCAATGCCGCCATGCAGTTTGGATCAGAATGTTCACGCCGACTCTACTCTTCGTTAGATATCAACCCAGATTTGGCACCAATAACGCAGGTGATTTTGGTGTTGATTTTTGCCGAACTGGCCCCCATGTTCGCAGCGCGCCGCTATGCAGAACACGTTACGATGTTGGGAATCCCCATTCTCTACCTAACCTCGATCGTTATGAGGCCATTGGTCTTCATTCTCGATCTGATCTGTCGCTTCATTAATCGCCTATTTGGAGTGAAAACATCGCCGGGTCTCTACTTGACCAGGGAAGAGCTCCAAAAGGCGCTTGAAGAGCGCGAGGAGACCCCTAAACAAGAGTTCGATCCCATCTTAGCAAACATCTTTTCCCTAAAAACAAAAACCGCCAGAGATCTGATGGATCCCTTAGCCGAGATGAAATCTATCTCTAGCGATGCGACAGTCGGCGATCTTAAAGGGCTGCTGGGTCTCCAGGTCTTTCCCTTCGTTCCAGTTTACCACCACAATCGAGAGAACATCGTCGCCATCGCATACCCTCGCGACATGCTTCGACTCTCCGATGAGATCCCCCTTCGAGCCTACTCCCGTTCACCCTGGTTCATCACCGAAAAGAACTCAATTCTGGAGATTATGAAAGAGTTTCGCCTCAATAACCAGAGTCTTGCCATCGTTCTGAGTGATCAAGGAAACGCCGTAGGGACCCTCATGCTCGATGCCATTGTAGATGAGATTTTTGGTCAGCGCGACGACTGGATCTCATTTGGGGAGTATGCTCCAGAGAAGCGTAAGATCCTTATCGATCGATCCTTTCCAGGGGAGACACGGGTGAATGATATCAATCGATGGCTCAAAATCGACCTCCCCGCGGAAGATGATGAGACCCTCGAAGAGCTCATGGAACGCCATCTTGCACACCACATAGTTAAAGGCGAGAGCGTCCGGCTTAAGGGATTTGAGCTCTCCGTTGAAGAGAGCTCACTCATAGCTGGACCGACCATCCTCATCCGCTCCCTAAATTGATATTGATTCTTTACAGGTAATGCTCTAACTTGGCTGTAAATTTCCCGATAAAGGAGTTGTCATGACAATCCCTAGAATAATAATAAATCATGTTTTGGATCTCAGTACAGGACATTTTTTTTTAGCCTCCTCATGACGTACTCTTCTTCATACTAATATTCAATAACTTAATCAAATTGCAAAAATTATTAAGCTTCCTTTGGTTTTTCACTGCATGAATAAGACCGATCGAACGACTACTGAGTTCTTGCCCTTTCTGCTTTTTAGGAAAACTCTGGCTTTTTAGTTTGGGGGAAGCTGAAGAAACATATTGTAGTACTTTGAATATCCTGTGCCCGGAGGAGCTATTGAACGTGCTCCTTTGGATCGTAGAAAAAGAGCGATATCTCTATCTCCCAACGCAACAGCTACTTGAAAAGGTGTTAATCCACTTTTGTCGACCCTATCTACCTTAGCCCCCCACTTCACTAATAACTTCAAAATTTCTAGTTTTTTTCGAGTGTCTAACTTGGCCTTAATAATAAGCTGAAGTGGATGATGACCATTTCCTGTAACGCGATTCGGGTCTTCTCCATTTCTCAATAATGCTTGTATCTTAGCAACACCCTTTGAGCCTCTCATATAGGGTCTATAAAAATTGTCTTGAAGCAAAGCGTTCAAGTTCGGATCTGCTGCTCCTAGATCCTTCATGAAACAGACCAGAGGCTCATAGTTACCTTTATCCGCAGCTTGCAATGCTTGGATATACAGTTTGCGAGCCTCTCCTTCACTTTGCAAATTTTCTGGCCAAAATGGATGTGGACATTTCCACGCAAGAAGACATCGGTCTGCAACTAATCTAGAAAAACGACCGTTGCCGTTCTCAAATGGATGAATTTGAACGAGACGATGGTGAATTCTTGCACTTTTCTCTAAAAAAGTTAATTCTATAGGTTCAGTTGACCACGAAACCACTTCTTCGCAAAGCTCCGTTATCTGTGAAGGAATTAAACCCGGAGTCACACCTATTGAGGTAACAGATTTTCTTTGTTTTCCAGCCCAAGCCCAAACCTTTCCAAACATAGAACGATGAATGGCTTGAAGCTCTCCATAATGAAACCAAATAGAAATGTCCTGAAGAGGTATGCGAAGATATTTTCTCTGAGCATGAGAAATATTTTCGGCTTCTACACGATTGAGATCTTTCATATTTTGCACCCAGGAAATGAGAAGATCACTGCTATCAGATATTGGAGTTGCATCCTCTGGAAATTTAAAATGCATGAAAATTCTCTATTCCTCCCAAAGTTCTGAGCCCGGACCTTGTAACAATCGATCTTCTTCCTGCGTTAGTAACTCTCTAACTAACTTAGAATCGGGCTCCTGCTCTTCCAGATTCATCGTTCCCTTCAAGTAACGCATGTGATTCTCAGCCTGCTTTCTCGCCTGTCTACGTCGGATCGCATCAACAGACTCTACTAGCATAGGAACCACCACAAGATCGCAAAATAAAGCGTGCAGAATTTTATTGAGGGTAAATAAGTTCGCATTCTTTTCCCCATTTTCAATCCGAGAAACCGTCGATTGAGGTACACCAGCTCTCCGACTTAAAATCTTTTGAGACATCCTCAACTGAGTACGGATCATTTTGATCAAGGGTCCGATAGAAAGTCCTCTAGAGGACTCCTTTGCTTTTCTCGCCACTTGCATAACCTCTTCAATAAGAAGCTTTTCTGAAGAACTAAACGATCCCATCTGTCAAACCTTTTTTCTTTAAGATAGCATAAATGCTATTTAAATCAATGATTTAATGCCAATAGAGCATATTATTTATAGTTTCCTATAGTACGAATGCTATTTTAAAAACTTCATTGAAAGGTTCTGAATGTGTTTCTCCACCCCATTTAGCAAGAGTAAGAAGATAGAAAGGGTGGGGTTTACTTATAGATCCGCCCTGGATGCAATCCCCGCTGCCCCTTTGAGCTTCAATCCGCTATGAGTGTCTCTTCAAATTCATTCCCACACCTATAGAAGATATCTTTTCCCCTAATAAGATTTCTTCGGCCTGCGCAACTCTATAAGTTGACTCCTGCCTCCAGAAAAACTTCTTAGGGAAAAACCTTAGCTTCTGCTGTGGAAAGCAACTTAAAGAGACCCTCTGTAAAATCACTTCTCCCTCGGGGGCCCGTACCGTTAGTACTGATGCCCCCTCGTTCGAATCGATTTTCCAGTAGCGCCTTGAAGCCATCGACTGCTCCAGCCACCCATTTACCAAACTTTCAGTTTGGTATGGCTGTTCTTTCGCAGGACAATTCTAAAATGGCCTCAATGGTTGTACTGCGGAGGGAGATCCATCCCAAACGAAGTTTGACGGATGGGCGAGCGTAGCAGCCCGCGGCTTCAAGGCGCTAGAGGAAAAGTGATCCGAAGGAGTGGGGCGACAGTACTGAAGGTACGGACCCCCGACGGAGGGGCGCTTTGGCTCAGCGGATTGAAGCTCAAAGGGGCAGCAGGGGATGCAATCCCCGACGGATCTATAAGTAAACCCCACCCTATATTTCTAAGGTTCTTGACTAGCAAAACAACAGATTCCTGTTCGTTTTTCTAATAAATTCCTCAACAGAACCTAGTCAAGAGTTCTCTTTTTTTGACATGATTACTAATTTCTCCAATTCTATATCCTCTCGACAAATTCAGGACTTTTTCATTTTGCCCTACACTCCCTAAATTGATATTGATTCTTTTTAGGTAACGCTTTAACCTGGATGCAAATTTCCCGATAAAGGAGGTGTCATGACAATCCCTGGAGTAGTAATAAATCATGTTTTGGGTAGTAAAATCTATGCAGAACTAAAGAAAAAAACTGGCTCTGATTTGAACGATGATGAACTCATAGCGCAGCTGTTTAATGAGACGGGGAAACAGTTTGAAGTGAAAGGGAAATCTTTTAATTTCAAGATAGAGTTTAGTTGCAATGGGAACAGTATCCCTTCTTCAGTCTGCTTTTTGATCAATAACGGTGAAAAACTGCTTCGCAAGACTGAAATAATTCCCTCAGAATGACTTAAGCTTTCGTGCACATGCGGCGATGATTTCGGCGCCCCTTTTGATCTCCTCTTCACTATTCATTCTGCTAAATGAGAAGCGGACAGAGCAGCTGGCGCGCTCTTTAGAGAGGCCCATCGCCATCAGTGCCCTAGAGGGCTCCAACGCTCCAGAAGAGCAAGCAGAAGTGCTTGAAGCTGCAACTTTTGCCATATCTAGAGCGATAATGAGAGACTCATTGTCAACATGGGGGAAGTAGATGTTGCTTGTGTTGCCTATCCGCTCTTCACCACCATTAATTTCGATCTCGGGAAGCAGTTTTTTTAGCTGCACTTCGAAGAGATCTCGGAGAGCCTTAACTCTGCTGTAGACCTCATCATTTAAAAGAGAGAGCGCACCTGCCATCCCAACGATGGCTGGAAGGTTTTCAGTCCCACTGCGGAGCTTGCGCTCTTGCCCTCCTCCTACGAAGAGAGGAGTGAGCTGTAACCCTGAACGGACATAAGCGAAGCCGACACCCTGAGGACCATGAAACTTGTGGGCAGAAAATCCCATCCCCACCACTCCCTCAGGAATCGTGATCGCCTCTTTGCCAAGAAGCGCCACGCCATCGATGATGAGAGGAACCTTTGCAGCTTTGGCAACGCTAGCAATCCCTTTAAGGTCAATTTTATGGCCCGTTTCGGCGTTGGCAGCAGAGAGGACGATCAGCTTGCTCTCGGGGCGCAGAGCCTTCTGGAGAGTCTCCGGCGTTGCAAGCTTCAAAAAGGTGACCTCTGCGCCACTCTTACGCAGCTCAAGAAGCGTTCCATATAGGCAGGGATGGTCGATCTCGCTTCCGATGATATGAAGGCCAGGATCGTCGACCAAGCCGCGGATTAGCAAGGTCATCGCTTCGGTGCCACTTGAAGTAAAGAGAATTTCTGAGGATCTCACTCCAAGAAAATCAGCAACACTCTTCCGCGCCTCTGCGAGGATTTTTTTAGCCTCCTGCCCCAAAGAGTGAATGCTTGAGGGGTTGTGTGGAGGCGCCGCAAGTTCCTGAGCTATCGCTTCAATCACTTGGGGATCTACTGGAGTTGTCGCATTGTTATCAAAGTAAAGTGTCATGCTCTTGTTTTGAGACTTTAACCATGAGAACGGTAACATTATCTTGCCCCCCTTCTTCATTCGCCCTTTTAACAAGGCTACTAGAGGCGCTGCTCAAGTCAGGAGAGTGACTCAAGATATTCCCGATCTCATCATCCCTCACCTGGTCTGTGAGGCCGTCTGTACACATCAAGTATATATCATCAGGGGTTACCGGGGCAATATGGATTTCCGCTTCCACCTCGCTCTGCGTACCGATAGCGCGTGTTAAGACATTTTTATAGGGATATTTTATCGCATCACCCTCTACCACTTGACCTTGGGCGATCAGCTGGTTCTTTAGGGAGTGGTCCTCAGTTAGCTGCTTCAAAACACCCTTTCGATAGCGGTAGATGCGGCTATCGCCTACATGGCCATAGATGATAGAGTGTTCATGGAAGAGGAGGGTACAGAGAGTGGTTCCCATGCCTTTGCACGCCACCCTCTTCTGGCCGAGATGATGGACCCAGCTATTTGCATTCTCAATGCATAGACGACTGAAAGAGGAGAGTTCAAAAATATTCAAATTTTCATCTGACATCATGAAGCGCTCTTTTATGGAGGTGCATACGAAACCGACAGCTTCTTTTGCAGCGATCTCTCCCGCCTTATGCCCCCCCATTCCATCAGCGAGAACGAAAAGGCCATGCTCCTCCACCATTCGCAGAGCATCTTCATTATTGCCGCGAACAAGGCCAACATCCGAAATTCCACAAGAGCTAAGCTTGAAAGCGCAAGGATTCCTGAGACCCATCCAAACCTCAACTTGAAAATAAAAATATACGAATAACACTAATCGAATTGAATGTCATGTGTAAAGCAATGGGAGCGATCAATGAAGATTGCCGTTCATAGAGAAAGCCAAGATAGAGCGATAGGACAAAGAGAGAGGAGAGAATGGGGAAATTACTCACACCTTGAGAGGGGGAGAAATGGAATAGAGAGAAGATAAGAGCAGAGAGAAGGAGAGCTCCTCTAAAACCGAGTTTCTGTTTGAGATAGGTTAAGAGAAGACCGCGAAAGACAATCTCTTCGATGATTGGTGCGACGATGACTGCAGAGAAGAGTGCGATAGAGAAGAGAAAGGGCGCTTCTGAAGCCATCTTTAGAAAGCGGATAGCGACCTGTTCAATACCGATCACACCTGTTAAGAGATAGGTGATAAATTCGACGCTAAAACTCACCAGAGCGACAAGAGGAAACGCAACAATCCAGGTCGCTACACCTAACCCAAAATCTTCAAGTAGACAGGTGAGACGGAGACGTTTAGGGTGGATCACAATGCGCCCTATCGTCTCTCGATCCTGAATCGAGGAGAAGAGGAAGAGATAGACGATACTAATTGTCAGAGAGAGCACTTGAAAAATTGTCATGAGGAGGGCGGGAGAGTCGCGCAGGTACTCTCTAAGAGGAGCACTGATCAGCCAGAGACCTATAGGGGCAGCAAAGAAAAAAAGGAGAAGATAGCCTATGAACCCCAAGAGTGGGTATTTAATTCTCAGGACGGGGCGGGGAAGCTCTTTAATTCGAAAAAAATGCAGCTTCTGGGCGATCCACGAGACGATAACCACAAAAGCGGCGAGCATACTAAAAGTGCTAAAGAACGCTTCTTGCATCAACTATTTAGTCTTCGATAGAAGAATATACTCTTCGATCCTACCACTCACTTCCTTGGCAAATTGAGAGTGTGCCAATCCCAAGGGGGATATATTGAACGACATCTTCTTCCATCGAAGGGGATTTGACTCGCTCAAATTTGAAGGTTTAGGGATCAGATAGCTCTGGTGCACGAGTTCCTGAAGAATCACCTCAGGCTTGGAGCCGCGCAGATCAAAGATACGGACTCGCATTGTTAGAGTTAATTCAGAAGAAGGGGTGATCTTGTCCATGAAATTCCCTTTGAGGGGCTTCGCATGGATATCGTGTTCGACAAGTTCAGTAAAGATGACAAACTCATGATCTTTGAAGGCATCTTTTATCCAGTCAGTAGTCGTTGAAAAGGGGTTCTGCTTCTCACTCAGGTTAGTGACGAGGAGATGCATTTCATCGGGAGTTGTGAGATAGAAATTGTTCCGTTTCAATACTCTATAGCGGATATCTTCAGTAAACTCTTCAGAAAGACTCCAGCCGATTTCAGCACCACTTCTGTCAAAGACAGGGGTCAAAGCAACGATCGGTTTCGCTCGGCCGTCATCATGGAAGCGCGCATATTGATCAGATGCACTAGTATTGTTGCAGCCCCATGCTGCGATGCAGAGAAAAGCAACCATTCCAAGTCGTCGTAACATAGTCCACGCTCCCATTCATTTGGCGTTAAAAAATAAGAATAGCCGATCTGGGTTTATACTCAAACTTTTTCTTCTGCCTAAGTGACCAGGTCTACCTTCTTATTGGCAAATGATAAATAACAGAGTTTTCTAGCTATAATTTTTATGGGATCTATTACCATTGGGGTTTCCAATGGATAGCGACACTCTATCTGGGACAATTCCGTACATCCAAGAATGGTTGCCTGGATATCAGGATTCTCGCCCATAATTCGCGTGATCATCTCTGTTAGCAGGGTGGATTGCGCTGAGTTTATCTCTCCCCTGAGGACTTCTTCGATGATAGTATCAATGACTTTCTGATCACCGCTATCCGGGTAAACACACGAACAAATGCGTGTGTGAACTCGGTTTTTCGTAGATGTTCCGGTACATAATACGAGAACCTTCTCTATCTTTTGAGAGAGAAGGTACTCTTCTATCTCTTCAATCAAGCTAACCAGTTGAGCTTGTTTGATGACCTTCGTGGAGGGCAAGAAAGCGTGCAAAGTGTTACAAGCAATGGCGATTAATTCTGTTCCACCCCTTTCGAGTCGTAGCAACGTCTCTTCTAGTTGCCTTCGAATTAAATCTTTCTGCGCCTTCGGCAGAGAAGGCGCAAGCATCTCTGCAAATGGATAGCTGATCAATGTTAACATTGGAAAATCGGCATCGGCTTTGCACTGGTACTCTTGCTGTAACAGATCGAAAACCGTTTGACATAAGAGTAGTCCAGCCTGAGGTCCAGCACCACCAACAATTCCTATCGACCTTTTCATGATACCTCCTCAGCTAATGCTTCTCTCTTCTGACGTGCCACAAGCAGCTGACCAAGCCAAAAACCGCCAAATGATGAGGCGATTGTGATGACTTCCCTGGGGAACGATAGGGGCCAAATGCGGAAAATTGTGAAGCTGGCAGCTCCTAAAATCATCGATAGGATGGCAGCACGCTGTGAAGGTCGTTTGCAAATGATCGCCATGAGTATGGGCACAAACAGTATGCTCACTGATAGCTCGTAAGAAAAGACAAGCATAGATACGACGTTATCAAAGAGATATGAGACAACGACGGCAACCATTCCCGTAGTGAAAGTGATGATTTGTGCCGCGATGAGACCTCTACCGCTCTTTTTCGCTGACCGGAAATCAAAGGAGATGTTCGAACTTATAGAACAGAGGAGAGAGTCTGCTGTGGAAATTATCGCCATCAATATTGCACAAGCAAAAACCGTCGTTACTGCAGGTGTTGTGATCGCACTTACCGTTGTCATCAGAACGCTTCCTCCTTGCGCGACGGTGATGCCCATGTTGCGCGCCAATACACCTAAATAGATCGGCAGTAGCGATAAGATGAACCAACTAGCGGCGGCAATGATCGTAGCTCTAGTGACGGTTTTTGCGCAGCGTGCGGCAAAACAACGTTGCCCCATATCTTGTTCGATGAAGATAAATAGCATGGGCATAAACAACCACCCTACCCACGGCACGCCGCCAGAGGCCGGCAGGGTAATCGGAGTTGATGAAGTCTCGAATGTCGGTATTCCGATGATGACCATGACTAAGATGAGGAGAAACGATCCCCCAATGAATAGTGCCTGGAAGATGTCGGTGTTGACCGTGGCTTTAAACCCTCCCATCACAGTATACAATACGATGATAAGCCAAAATCCCAGAAAGATAGAAAAGTGATCAAAACCGATAGAACCGAGGAATTTTCTCATGGGAATCGCCGTTGCACCAACGAGGATTAAGAACATGGAAGCTATAGACAACAAAGACGCTACTTTGCGCAGAACTTTCGATTGATAGACCGTTTCAAAAAGCTCAGCTATTGTTGAGAGATTTCTCTCTCGCAGTTTAGCACCGAACCCTGCTGCGAGAAGAAGTAGACCGATGCATCCACCTAATGGATAGAGTATGACAATCCACCCTTGCTTGTACGCCTCTTCAGCAGCACCCATGACCGTTCCACCGCCGAGTTGTGTCGCTAAAAGAGTGAGTGATAAGGCCATCCAACCTAATGATCTTTTCCCAAGAAAGTAATCTTGCTTGTTTTTTGTAGCTGAGCGAGCAAGCTTACCAATGATGAGGTAGACGATACCCATGCCCGCCAGAATGTATAAGAAGAGTTTCATCTCCATTTTTCAAATTCCATGTAATATAATTAATTATATATAAGCAGTTTAAATGCAGCCGAACAGTTCGGTTACAAGACAGATTGACAGCAGTTTTGAGCTGTAACTAAGAGAACAGAAGTGCAAAACTGCTATTGCAAATTATGAATGGCTTAAATGGAAATGATGATGAGGGATGGAGAAAATGAAAGAAGGGATTACAGACGCAAGAATGCATCTTTTTTGTGATGAAACTGCCGCAATGACCTTTGCTTGGCACACTTGTAAGTTCATGATAAGATTCTCCATATTTCAGATAAATATCAAAAAGTTAAACTTATATTAACATAACAGATACTTTTTTTGCATACTATTTTTCTAAACAATTTAATGTGAACTACTTATGACGATAGAAGTGTAGGGAGCGAAGGTGTAATGCGGCTCGGTAAGAGCTTCCTCTTTCAAGGGGAGGCTCGTGTCGATAAGGCGGCTCCATTTTTTTTCTGGAAGCGTCCAGGTAAAAGGGCTAGGCGTGGGATTAAAAGCGATGAGAAGACTCTCATTGATTGTATAGGCGAGAAACGACCCATTTGCCTCCTCATCATGCCACTCAATTCCCCCCCCTTTGAAGTGGGTTTTGCGAAGCTGGATGAGCTTTGAGACAAAGTGGAAGAGCTCACGGTTTTTTTCGAGTTCATCCCAGAGAAAATAGTTGAGCTCGTTATCTTGGCTCCAACTATTATTATTCCCACTTTTGGTGTGGCCATACTCATCTCCCATCAGAATCATAGGAATGCCTCGAGACATGAGAAGAATGAGAAAGAAATTACGGAGCTGCTTCTCCCGCAATTCAGTGACTTCAGCATCCTCTGTTGGCCCTTCAACGCCGCAGTTCCAGCTGATATTATCAGCCGCGCCATCCTGGTTCTGCTCTCCATTGCGTTCATTGTGCTTACCATCGTAGGAGACGAGGTCGCGAAGAGAGAATCCGTCGTGAATGGTGATATAGTTGTAGCTCTTATCTGGAGATTCATAGAGATCTATCGAGCCAAGAACTCTCTTTTTGACAGCTGCGCGATCGCCATCTCCGCGGATAAAGTGGCGCATCTGGTCGCGAAACTGGTCGTTCCACTCGCCAAACTTCCAAGAAGGGAAGGAGCCTACCTGGTAGAGGCCGCCTGGATCCCAAGGTTCAGCAATAAGTTTAGTAGGAGCAAGCAGGGGATCGCGTGTGATCTGATCGATAAGGGGAGGGCTCTCCATGGGATGGCCATCGCGCCCCCTCGTTAAGATAGAGGCCAAGTCGAAACGAAAACCATCGACGTGATATTCGGTGACAAAGTAGCGAAGTGAGTCCACTATGAGTTTTTGAACGATCGGATGGTTGCAATTGAAGGTATTACCGCACCCAGAGTCGTTGATATAACCACCCTCATCCATCCTGTAGTATATAGCATTATCAATCCCCCGAAATGAGTAGTAATAATCAGAGTAGGAGCCTTCAGAGGTGTGGTTGTAGACAACATCAAGAATCACCTCAATCTCATTTCGGTGTAACTCTCTGATCAACATTTTAAGTTCATTAGCCGTACCGTAGGGGCTCATGGTGTTGAAGAAGTGCGCCGTTGAGTAGCCCCAATAGTTAAAGAGCTGCTTTCCACTCTTGGGATCGACCTTGAGATTCTCTCGTTCATTGAAACTATGAATGGGTAGAAGTTCCACAGCGGTGACTCCCAGCTCCCTTAGATGGGGGATTTTTTCAACCATTCCCAAATAGGTACCAGGATGATTAGCTCTGCTCGAACTATCATTGGTAAATCCTCGAACATGCGCCTCATAGATGATGAGCTCTTCAAATGGAATCATAGGGCGCGAGTCATTATCCCAATCAAATGGCGTCTCAGGTGCGATGACTCCTCGGGGAGGGAACTTGCGGTCATTCCACTTCGGGCTGCTATTGAGCCGTTTGGCATAGGGGTCAACTAAGTCCATCTCTCCATTAAAGAGGTGGCCCTTCTTAGGTTCATAGGGACCGTCACAGCGATAGGTATACTCAAATGTTTCAGGTAGCCCCTCTTCTACTACCGACCAGATATCTCCAGACTTTTCAAGAGGCCTCTCTCTGAAGGGATCCTCTGCACCTAGCTCAAAGAGACGCAGCGTCACAGACGTTGCGTTGTGGGAAAAGAGAGCGAAATGGAAGCCTTGAGCGGTCTTTGATACTCCAAACATGCTCTACTTATATGATCTCAGCTTTTTCTTTTGCAAGGCGTCAATTTAAGTTATTTATCAAGAAAAAGAAGACCTTGTCCTTCAGGGCGGGGTTCACATTAAGCAATTAAAATAATTTCTAATGGGTTGTGCGGAAGGAACTCTTAAGCCTTTCCGAGGGAGCTGCTTGGATATATCGGGGATGCTATCGGAAAATAGATGCAAAAGATTTTTATGGAGATGGTGGAAAATACAGGCTTCGGGTATAATCAATAGTGGAATGGTTTTTTGTTGCTATTATTTTGATAACTTGAAAGACTCCGTTCTTTGTATGCGAAACGAATATAATGTAAATCACTAAGGAGGCAACATTAGATGTCACTGGAAAACGCTAAGGCAAACCTGAGGGAATTTGGAAAAGAACTCAACCTCGAAGGTCTTGCATTTGATGAAAACCACACCTGCATTCTGGGGATTGATAATACTTTCTCCCTTCACTTGACATATGAGCCCAACTCAGACCGTCTCTATCTCTACTCACCGATTTTAGACGGTCTTCCAAAAGATGATAAATTAAAGCTGACCCTATATGAAGCTCTCCTTGAAGGATCGATGCTTGGCGGTCAGATGGCTGGTGGCGGCGTTGGTGTTGCTATCAAAGAAGAACTCATCCTCATGCACTGTGTCCTTGAAATGGGATCGGGTGCCGACGCCTCTTCACTGCGCCGCTTTGCTCCTCTCTTTGTAGAGTCAGTAGAAAAATGGCGTGAACGTGCGGTCAATATCATTGAGGGACGCGACTCTGGTGCGACAGGTATCCCCGGTGGAGGTCCTGGAGCCATTGGTCACCAACCAGGGCAGCCAGGAAAAGATGATGAGCCAAAACCTGGCGATCGTTTCATCAAAATCTAGTGAGAATTGCAGGCTATTGTAAGACTCTTTGAATAGTTGAAAGAGGAAGCAGAAATGCTTCCTCTTTTTTTTCGATTCCCTTCTTTATCCTATTGACACTTGAGATCACTGTCGAGTGGTCGCGTAAAAAGAAGCGACCGATTTTGGGGAATGACATCTTCAGATGAATGCGACAGAGATACATCGCAATCTGCCTAGGAAGAGCGTACTCCTTACTCTGAGCCTTTCCGAGGATATCTTCGATTTTTATTCCAAAAGTATTGGCAACAATTTTGAGCAGTTTGTCAGCCGTCAGCAGATCTCTCGACTCCTCATCGAGAAGATCCCTCAGAAGGACCTCTGCTATCTCTACATCGATCGTAGGAGCATTGGAGGAGAAGCGGAGGGCTAGAGCCTCTAGTGCACGAATGAGCGAGTGGAGATTCTTAAAGTTAGAGATGAGATATTGCTTGAGGAGAGGATCGATTGGCAGGGAGAGAGCTTTAGCTCTTCTCTCCAAGATCAGAGCTTTTTCCATGAATAAGGGGGGGGCGACAGGAAGGGTGATGCCCCATTCAAAGCGGCTGATGAGTCGCTCTTCAATCTCCTCTAGATTACGAGGGGAATCATTAGCAGAGAGAATGATCTGCTTTCCAGAAGTATGAAGATGGTTAAAAGTGTGAAAGAGCTCCTCTTGAGTGGCGGCTCTGCGGGAGAAGAGATGGACATCGTCGATGAGTAGGACATCAACTTTGCGGTAGCTCTTGCGGAACTCTTGGAGCTGCGTTGAGCGAAAGGCGCGGATGACATGTTCTGTAAAGGTCTCGCTGGTGACGAAGAGGGCCTTCTTACCTTGCTCCTCAAGGGCACGGGCCGTAGCCATCAGAAGATGACTCTTGCCACTCCCTTTCGGACCGTAGAGATAGATGGGATTATAACTTCCCAGTTCTAGCGTGGAGTCAGCCAGTTCAATAAGGATCTTATGTGCCAGATTTTCATCCTCTCCCAGAACGAACTCATCTAGGTGGGCATGGGACTCCAAGAGGTTGGATGGAAAATTGTCATGCTCCACTTCGGGCACCACTCTCTCTTTTTTAAGAGGCTCTCCACCGAGGGTGATATGTACTTTGATAGCTCTGCCGCTGCCGGTTAGAAAGGAGTTGGGTAAGTGGGGAGAGACATACTCTTCAAAGTAGTTAATCTGAAAGGAGCTCTCCGCGTCGAGATAGAGATTTCCAGCATCGAACTTCACAACTTTAAGCGTTCTGAGCCACTTATCTACCGTGGCAGCACCAAGCTCTAGATCTAAAAGTTTTAGAAGGTTGCTCCACGCTTTCAAAAGCTAACTCTCGTTATTTCTGTTTTTTTGGCTCAACCACGATCTCTCGCGAGCCCTTTTGCGGCGGATTCTTACTCTTTCTCTTAGACATATACCACTGCTGCAGGATCTGGAGCGACATGGAAGAGAGCCAGTAGATATTCAACCCTGAGGGGAATTTATAGAACATAAAGGTGAAGACGATTGTCATAATCATCCCCATCTTCTGCTGCTGCTTCTGCTGATCTGTCATGGAGCCGCTCTTCTTGTTTTTCGCGGCTGCCATCTTCTGCTGGAAGAACATCACTACACCCAAAAGGATCGGTAGGAGGTGAAACTGCGTTCCAAAGAAGGGGAGTGGATAGCTCCATGAGAAGAGAACATCAGGAGCAGTTAGGTTATTGATCCACCCGGGAATAAAGGAGGCTCCTCTGAGAGAGAAGGTCGATTTAAGGAGGTCGAACATCCCAAAGAGGAAAGGCATCTGAATGATGAGGGGCAAGCAGCCTCCGAAGGGATTCACCTTATGCTCCTTGTAGAAGGCCATCACCTCCATCTGAGCTCTCTTCGGATCTTTCTTATGTTTATCCTGAAGTTTTTTGAGCTTGGGACTCACCTCTTGCATCTTGAGAGTAGACTTGATCGACCAGGCGTTGAGTGGATACATCATGAGCCGCAGCATGACAGTGAGCAATATGATAGAGAGTCCCCATGATCCCGTCAGAGTATGAAAGAAGTTCATGATGAAATAGAGGAACTTGGCGAAGGGCTCCGAAATGAAGGAGAACCAGCCATGAAAGCTCTGCGTCTCAATATATCTAGGGCTATATCCCGTGATAGGATCGGTGAAAGTTGCATCTACCAGCTTGAGGGTTGAGTGGTCCAGCGGTCCTGCATAGAGGCGGAAGGTCATCGGCTCAGAAGAACGTTTGAGCGGCATATAGAGTTCATAGCCAGGGTATTTACTGGCAGGATAGAGATCGTAGTTTGAGTCGATTAATACTATGCGAGAGGGGTCCGCATTTCCTGCGATATTGTTCGCCTGAAAACCATATCCGATCTCACTTAAGGGATCCATAATCAGCACAAAATAGCCGTTTGAGTTAGCCACCCAATCAGGCTGAAACGAGCTCATCGTTGTTGCAGTCTTGGGAAGCGAGAGTTTTTCTACAACAGGGCGGTTATTTTGCACGGTGCTGTACTTAATTATAGGAGCAGCACTTCCAGAGATCAACTCTACTTCAGGCACCCCTGAGGAGACCCAGAGTCCACTGGTGTTCCCCTCAACTTTAATCGTAGCGATCAGGCAGTATGGAGCATCCGCCCCCTCTTCAGGGAAGTGGTATGTTTTGATGATACGTCGTGAAGGGAACTTTGCCTCAAATTGGATCATCTTATCATTGAAACCGAGCAGAGTGTAAAAGGCCTCAGAGCTCTCTGGATCCTCAGAGATCGTATTGAATGCGTAATACCTCGGGGGGATCGTGTAGGGAGGGTAACTGCTGCCGGGCTCAATGCCCCGTCTCAATAGAGGATAGTAGCCCCCCTTAGTAGGCTGCTTCAATATAGTTTCACCGCTCTCTCTCTGACTCACATGGTAGGGATTTAATGGAAAGAGGGCATTACTTGGGTATCTTTTGTCGATGATTCGGTCAAAATCGATCGGTAAGACCACACTCTCACTATCTTTTTCCGTCCTGAAAGGAAGGTTGATCTCAGCGATAGCGCCCCCTAAGTTGGAGAAGACCACCTGCATCGACTCATTCTCTAAGACATAAAATTTCTGCTGATCGATCGTTTTTTGAGGAAGAGACTCAATGCGGTACTCAGTGAGGGCGTTGAAATGGGTCAGCTTAGAGAGGGGCTTAAAGGATTGATTGCTGCTATTATAGACGCCAACGGGAAAGAAGCTCCCTCCCGATTGATAGAGAACAATCGCATCCCATTTGGGGAGAAAAGCAGGAAAAAAGAGCTGTCCATCATCAAATTCTGCAAGGACTACCTCCGCCTCTTCGCCTCCACTAAAAGTGACCACTTGTAGATCATGCGTGCCCACTTGAGGAACGTAGGTCGAAGAGATTCCAGGATTGGGTGAAGAGCTATAGAGTGCAAAATGGTCGTCTGTCTGGATTAAGGTGGCACTCTTTCCCTCTATGGTGACACTCTTCGGCCACTCCTTCTGCCATGAGATCGTCAAATAGGAGTCCTTCTCCGTCACAACTGCCCAGGAGACAGCTCTCTCTTCATCATAGATACGTACAACAGGGAGCTGATTGAGGTTGGCGGTGCGCTCAGAAGCATTTTTCTGGTTTGCTACCCTCTCCTCTTGTGCAATCTTCTCTTTTCGCGCTTGGTAGGCTTGGTATTCTTGCTGCTTCTTGGACGTATAGTATTGATTTACAAAGAAAAAGAGAGTCGTCATCGACAACACAAAGATGATAAAACGTTTGTTCATTTGGCAGTTGACCCATAAAATTTATCGATGTTTTACTCTAGCAGAAAAAAGAAAATTATACCAGACCAAAGAGAGACCCAGACAAAAGAAAGATTAAGTATTTGCACTTTGCTGGAGTTTTGCAAGAAACGAATTGAAGCCCTCTGTCTCCATCACATTTTCCAGCCATTCGTCCTCTAGAATCTCTTCAATTATCGGCAATCCATCAAAGCTCTTCGCCCTGTCGAGAAAGCGGAGAGAGCTCTCCAGATCACCCAATAGAGAGTAGAGGCAGGCGAGAGAGTAGTAGGCATTGACATTGCCCAGTTTCGCCGCCTTGATCATCTTATATTCCGCTTCACGGAAATAGTGGTCAGATTCTACATCGCTCTCTAGAAGATCCCCGAGATTGACCAAGGTGAGAGACCAATCAAGAATAATCTGGTCGTTCTCTCGCTCTCTCTGATGGGCGATGCGGAAGTGGTGGATGGCGCGCTCAAAGAGTTCAGGTTCATTTGTGAGCTCGGCATAGTGACTATAAACGAGTGCCATTCGATAGTGGATAGCGGGGAACTCGGGCTTTACTGCCAGAACATGGTTGAGCAGCTCGAGCGCTCTCTGGTAGTGGCTATCGCTCTCAATAAAGCCTGCCAGGTGATCGAGTGCACAGGCGCAGTGAAAGAGCCAGTCGGGATGGTGGTAGGCTGCATTTTTCTGCATGTTGAGCGCGCTGTCAAAGTGGTAGAGAGAGAGCTCAAGCGTCTCCTGATCTTGAATGAGCTCCCCATATTTCGAAAGAGAGATCGCATAGTGACAGTGCGTGGTGCTGCTCACTTGGAGGTTCAACGCACGTTTAAAAAAGCGGCAGGAGCGCTCGAAACTCCTCTCGTCTTGATCTATCATAGCTGAAGCAAATGAGCTGCGCCCTATGCCGTACCAGAGCTTATGGTGGGTGCGGTCCAAGCTTAACCCCTCCTGGAAGCTCTCGGTGGCTTGAAAGAAATAATCAGAGTCGTTGTAGTAGACTCCTAATGCATGTAAGACCCGTCCATGCGAGTAGAGGATCTCTGGATCTTCATACTTTTCAACAAGGGGATTGATCTTTTTCTGTGCATCATGAAGAGACTTAATTCTATCAGTCAAGACTCCGATTAGGGCGAGAGCCTCGGCCCAAACGCCCATCACATAGGGGTCGCTTGTGTCGTAACGGTGTGCCAGTTGGCACTTTTCAGCGCATGCACGTAGCTTCTTCACATCATGAAAGGTAGATCCTGATTCTAGAAGAAGACGCGCCCACTCTAAATAGACCCCTTTCCCTACGTTCGAGAGCTGCGTGGCGGTTGCGTAGCACTCATCTGCTTGGGAAAAGTGGTCATCATCGTGCGTAATGCTGTAGAGAGTTTGCAAGGCAAGAGCGAGTTTAAACCATCCCTCGCTCGATGAGATATCGATTGAAATCGCTTTTTTATAGGTGTTGATAGCCTTAATTAAGAGCCTAAGATCGTTTGTCTTCTTCCCGAGAGTAAAGGTGGCGCTTGCGAAGTTCACCCAGAACTCTGTCGGAAGATCGCCATGGAATGTGGTGGCTCTCTCGTAAGCTTTGATCGCCTCATGATAGTCTGAGGGCTCTTCAGAAATTTCCGCAAGTTTTGTCCAGATATCACCAGAATCCCAGTAGAGATCGGCAAGAACGTCGGAGGGCTGCCCAGAGCAGAGTGAGAGAGCCCTGTCATACTTTTTGCGGGCGTTCAAGAAGTAGCTAGGTTCCGCCCTTCTCATTCCCAAAAAGTAGAGGGTATTGCCCCAGATATGCCACGCTTCGAAGTCTGTTGGGTCAAGAGAGGTTGCCCTTTTGAAGCGTCTGCTTGCAAGGACAAGTTCGTTCTCGTTCCCTTCATGACTTCCATATTCAAAAAGAGCGAGACCCACCTCGATGTAGAGTCGGGGATTTAATGGGTCAAGCTTGAGTGCCATCTCAAAGAATTCAAGGCCCGATCTATCTCCATGAAGCAGTCTAAATTCACCCTTTCGAACGAGCGTATTACTCAGCGCTGAGTAGTCCTGTTTTTTGAGCTCCTCGATAGGTTGTCCTAACTCCTCCTCTCCAGAGGAGGGAAGCCCAATATCAGATGAATGTCTTAGATGCTTTACCTTTGCCATATGAGATCCAACTGTTGAATTGACATGAGTATAGGACAGCCTCCGATTTTCGACAATGGGGAGATCGATCAAAAAAACAGTTCAGCTGATTCTATTTTTAAATCGAGTCCTCAATATAAAGGGTTTAAAAAAAGGATCTCTTAATCTAATATTATAGAATATGTTTAAATACAAAAGAACAATACGCGTTCAAGATACCGATTCAACTGGGGCTCTTTACTTTGCCAATCAACTTCAGATCGGGCTAGAGGCTTTTGAAGAGTTTCTTTTGCAGAAAGACTTTTCTTTAGGAGAGATGATCGCTCGAGGAGAGTTTCTCCTCCCTATCGTCCATGCTGAGGCCGATTTTCTCGCCCCCTTGATCGTTGGAGAGAGCATAGAGGCCACTCTCGCCTTCCAAATGGGTACCACCTCATTCACACACTTCTCAGAGATCCTCAAAGGTGGAGAGAAGGTAGGCAGCGTCTCTATCGTTCATGTCGTCTACTCACCCGAGACTAAATCCTCGATTCCGATTCCTCCCGAGTTGAAAAATATATTTACCATTTGACGGAGAGTTTCTTCTTGTTATTAATCAAAATTTTTACGACAATCCTTTTTCTATAGTGAGTGAAGGAGAAAAGGCTATCTATGTCAATTGAAGGATATGCAAAGTCAGCAGGATATGACGATCTAGGACGACTGGGTTACCACACCCTCTTCTTGACTAGCGCTTTTACGGCAGGGAGTCTGATCATTCCTGTTTTTTTGAATAACTTCAATCTGAGATCTCATATTATCTTCGGATTGATTGAGGGAGCATCGATCAGCCTTCTCTTTAATAACAGTTATATTAAGAAGATAGAACCTAAGTTAATAGAGCGATTTCCTGAGAAGGAAGCTGCAATGGAAACAGCAGCAAAGATCACGCAGTTCTTCATTATTTTTGGTCTCCCCTTGCTCGTAGCAAAGATTTTCACCCCACTCTTCTCACATAGGGTCAGCTGGACTCGTATGTTTGAGGTGGGAGCGCTCTATAATGGTGGGGTCTATTTAGCTGCTACTCACGCATACGTGACGTTAACGGAAGATAAGCCACAGGAAGCTTAAATTTCGGCAGAATCTTTGCAAGGTGAGCTCTAACTCTCTCCTCATTATACCCCTCTTCACTCTCTATATAGGCAACGGGCCTGAACCCGAACTCTTCATCGGGGATGGGGAGGACCTCGGCCCGATCAACTCCTTCGATCGAGTCCAAGACTCTTTCGATCTCTTCTGGATGGATATTTTCGCCGCCACTAATAAAAAGCCGATCTTTGCGTCCGATCATCTGAAGGCCTCGCTTGGGAGAATACTCTCCCAGATCTCGACTGCAAAACCAACCCTCCTCATTGAGGGGGAGGGAGAGACCCTCTACCTGATCGAAATATCCCTGGAAGAGCGTCTTACCACGAAGATAGATTTCTCCATCTTCTGCGATCTTCATCTCTCTATAGGGAAGTGGGTGTCCTAAGGAGAAGCTGTGAGGGTCATAGTGCGTTGCTATTTGAGAGCTCATCTCAGTCATTCCATAGGTCGGGTATACGGTAAGAGCGCTCTGCACAGCTCTGTTGTAGAGCTTAATGTTAAGGTTGGCTCCACCAAGGAGAATCTGCATATTCTTGCCAGGATTTGAGGTTTTGAGTAGGCGAGAGAGCTGCGTAGGAATGAGAGAGAGGTGGGTAGCGCGTGGATCGTCGATCTCCTCAGAGAGGAGAAGAGTCGCTCCTGCTAAGAACGTGCGAAAGAGAATTGCAATGCCAGCGACGTGATAGAGAGGGAGAGAGAGAAGGTAGTGGTCTCCAGGTTTAATCACCATCCGCCCATTCGATCCAAGTGCGCTGTAGTAGTGGTTGCCGAGAGAGTGGCAGGCGATTTTGGGAGTTGACGTCGTCCCAGAGGTGAAGAGATAGGTAGCGTGAGCCTCCTTATCGAGAAAAGTTTGAGGAGCTCTCACTCGGCTCTTAACAACCTTTGAAAAGGGGAGTGTGATCTGCTTTACTTTGGGGAAGCTCGATCCATCAGGTGTGAGAAAGAAGGTCGCTCCACACGCGTCGAGACTCTGCGAAATCGACTCGTGAGGAAGGTAGACATTCAGAGGAATTGCGATCGCTCCAATTCGAAAGAGGGCAAAAAAGAGGAGTGGAGTGGGGAACTCTTTTGTCGGATAGAGGGCGACACGCTCCCCCCTCATTACCCCCTCAGCCTTCAACGCTCTAGCAATCCCTTCAATCAGCTCATGACACTCTGCAAAGCTCCAAGTCTGTCTATTGGAGCGGAGTGCAACGCTCTCTCCAGACTCTCTACCATGTAATGAGAAGGGGCATTCAAATGATCTCATCGAGAAGTACCTGAACCTTATCCATTTTGAGCCTCCATCTCTTCGGGAAATAGAGGATATTATTCTCCACGTAGGGCTCCTCTTCGAAGAGAGGCTCTTCAAAGAGATGAGAGGTTCCCAGCCCCATCGGTTTAAGAGGGAGCTTCAGGCGAAGCGAGAGTTTCGCAATCTGATAGATCCCTAATTCTGTCTCATAGCTGCTACTTAAAATAAAATCGATTCCTTTCTCAATTTTCGGGAGAGGAGAGCCGTGCATCGTTGGTTTGATGATATGAGCGACGACATTGGGATAGGGGGGGAGTTCTCCCTCTCTCAGCGACTCATCGAGTGCGACAGGATAGGGAAAGTCCTCAGCCCTCTCTCCAGGAAGGAGAGGCTCCTCGAAGTACTCTACATCAGGAAAGTGGCGTGCAAAAGATAGAGCATCCTCCAGTGTCCACCTCCGGTTGAAGTCGATGCGCATCTGAGGGCTCCTCGCCACCTCCTTCAGCGCCTCCTCGACACTTAAGTGGCCCACTTTGCACTTTATCTTTATAGGAATAGACGGGAGATCGATCGGATTGCGCAGGTCAAGAAGTGCGCTCTGGTAACCAAACTGCACCGAAGGAAGTAGGTAGCTCTCTTTCTGAAAGTCTTCAAACGCCTCATCCAAACTCTCCCTGCTAAATCCCGGAAGCGGAGCGATCTCTCCCCATCCCTCCCTCTCACCATCTCTTAACCGCAATAAAAAGCCCTCTCGTATAATCTCTTTAAAAGGGCGGGAGTAGCGATATAGCGTGCGTCTCATGAGCTCATCCACCCCGCGGTAAAGAGGAGGGTGTAGAGAGTGAGAATCTTTCCCACTTTTGGAAAGAGGGGTGCGATCTCTCCCTTGCTAAATAGAGAGCGAATGAGGGGGAAGGCAAAAGCCGCGCTACCCATCGCTATGAGAGATAGAAGATGGGTATGGGTGAGCTGGAAGAGATAGAGGGGAATGAGCGATGGGAGTATGAGGCAGAGGGCTGCCTCCCATCTGCCAAAGCGAGAGCCAAAGCGGACAGGAAGCGTCCTTTTATTCACTCTGCGGTCTTGCTCGATATCGCGTAGATTGTTCAATGCGATGAGTGCAGTAGAGAGTAGGCCTGGAGCAAATCCCACAATGATAGCGATGGAGGAGAGCGTTCCCATCTGCAAATAGGCCGCGCCTGCCGTAGCAACGGGCCCGAAAAAAATGAGGACAAAGAGATCTCCCAGCCCTAGGTAACTCAGTGAGAAGGGGCCAGCCGTGTAGAGGTAGCCACAGAGGATGGCAAGAAGCGCCAGCGCTCCGATCTGCCACCCTCCAACTTGCATCAGATAGAGCCCTGTCATCGCAGCAACGCTGAAGACTCCCCAAGTCACCCTGCGCATCGTCTTCACGCTCACAGCTCCCGATTGAACGAGTCGCCGCGGTCCCTTGCGCTCCTTGGTATCTGCCCCTTTAAGGAAATCGATGTAGTCGTTAGCGAAGTTGGTGCCCACCTGGACTGCTAGCGCAAAGAGCAGGGTGGCTAAGAAGATGGAGAGGCGGAAAGCTCCGTTCCCATGAGCAACGACCGTTCCCAAAAGAACAGGAGAGATCGAGGCGATCAGAGTCTTTGGGCGCATCCCTTCGATCCAGATCTTCATGGGCGCTTGGGGAATCTTGAGAAGTCAGGTTTTCTCTTCTCTAAAAAGGCTTGATGCCCCTCCTTGGCCTCCTCCGACATATAGTAGAGAAGGGTAGCGTTGCCTGCGAGCTCTTGCACTCCCGCTTGTCCGTCGCAGTCAGCATTTAGAGCCGCTTTAAGACAGCGGATGGCGAGGGGGGAGTGTTCCAAGATTCTATCGCACCATTCAAGAGTGGTCGTCTCCAGCTGTTCATAGGGGACGACATGGTTGACCAGTCCCATCTCAAGTGCTTCCTGAGCGCTATATTGCCGGCAGAGAAACCAGATCTCGCGCGCTTTTTTCTGCCCCACAATGCGGGCGAGATAGCCGGCACCAAATCCGCCATCAAACGACCCCACTTTGGGACCCGTCTGCCCGAAGATTGCGCTCTCGGCAGCAATCGTCAAGTCGCAGATCACATGAAGGACATGTCCACCTCCGATCGCATAGCCTGCCACCATCGCAACAACAGGTTTTGGGCAGCTGCGCACTGCCCGCTGAAAGTCGAGGACATTTAAACGGTGGATCCCTTCGCCATCCGAGTAGCCAGCCTCTCCACGAATCGACTGATCGCCGCCAGAGCAGAACGCCTTCTCTCCCTCTCCCGTCAGAATGATAACGCCGATTTTAGGGTCGTTGCGCGCATCATCTAGGGCAGCGATCATCTCTTGGACAGTCAAGGGACGAAAAGCGTTATGAATCTGGGGTCTGTTAATGGTGATCTTGGCAATACCAGGAATTTTGTGGTATCTGATATCCGTATACTCACCTGCAACCTTCCAGGGAACTCTCTTTTCACTTATGGTACTCATCGATCTCTCCAAGGATTTTTTCTGCGCAAAGAGCCGGCTCTTCAATATGGATCGCGTGGCCCGCATTTGGGATAAAATCTACGCGAAACTTCTCACTAAGTCTCTCTGCAATCGGTTGATATTTTATATCACTCTCGCCAAATAAAAACAGCATCGGAAAGGAAAATTCTTCAAGCCTCTCCCACATAGAGGGGAGTTTTGCAGGGCTAAGTTCTCTTAAAATCTTAGCGAGAGTTTTAGGATCATGATCCTCTCTTCCTATTAACTCAGTAGGGTCCAATGACGAAAAAAGGGGCTGCTTATACCAGCTCTCTAAGAAGCGCTCTGTTCCCTCATTTTCAAGGAGCCGCGCCCACTTCTCATCTCGTACCATCCGCTCCGCTCTTCCCTCTTCAAGACCAGGATCTGCCGAGAGAATAATCAAGCGCTTAATCCGCTCTGGAAAACGGGAGGCAAAGTGCATCGCCAACCGTCCTCCAAGGGAGTAGCCGATCAGAGTGGTCTCTTCAGGAATTTCTCTCTCCAAGAGGGAGAGGTCAAGAGGGCGCCCTTGGTGGCCAGGCAGAGTCAAAAAGGTGCCGTCGATGTTGAGTGGCTTCCAATCTTCTGGGGAGCCTAAAAATCCATGCAAAAAGGTAGCCATTATACGAGCGAGGAGAGTTCTGATTTAAGACGCTGCAGGATCTCCTGGTAGATCTCGAGGGTTTGCGTTCCCGAAGTTTGGATCTCAATGAGAGAAGAAGAGCTGTCGCCTAAGAGCTGCTGCACTGCATCAAGACTCTCAGGACGCGCGTAATCCAGTCCAAAGAGGGGAGCGGCATGTTTGAGATCGAGGCCATGGGGCGTTCTAAAAAAGGGAGAGAAGAGCTTTTTTCTCTTCGCAATGGGAAGGAATGAGAAGATGCTGCCACCATCATTGTTTATCACCAGCGCTTTGAGGGGGAGCTCCTTGAGTTGGGAGAGAGAGTTGAGGTCATGAAGGAAGGCTAGATCACCAAGGATTGCTAAGAGAGGTTTGTTAAGGCCCCTTGCTACCCCGCACGCCGTTGCGATATTGCCGTCGATACCTGAGAGACCACGGTTGCAGTGGATGGGTCCGACCGGGTTTTCCGGACAGAAGAAGGCGTCAGCACTGCGCACCGGCATACTGTTGGAGAGGAAGAGTCCCGTCGATTCCGTCAAGGCGCCAGCGAGATGGTGGAAGAGGTGCGGTTCGCTAAGAACAGCTTGATCTTCGAAATAGCCATCGATAGAGCGGGAGGTCAACTCATTGATCTCTCGCCAGAGATGAAACCAACTTGAAGGAGCTCGTCCAGGGAGATGGTGGTGAAAATTTTCAGTAAAATGGTTCACATCAGTGGCGATACGGTGAGTCACACTGTGGATGTGATCCCTGCGATGGATGTGGGGGGCGATGTGGCAGTGCACCTTAGGCTTTTTAGAAGCGATCCACTCAGAGAGCTCTGTTGAGACAAAGCGGTCACCAATTTGGAGGATCGCATCGGGGGAGAACTCACTATCCGAGCCAACAGCCTTAATGATCATATCGTAATAGGGAACCACTCCATATCCAGCGCCAGCAGTGCGGGTATTCGATAGGATATCCGGAAAGATCGGCCACTGCAGCAGCCTAGAGAGGACGAGAAGGGATTCTAAAGAGCTGATGGGCGCTGTTCCACTCACCAGAATCAGCCCCCTCTCATGTTCCGAGAGCTCCGCAGCAAGCGCCTTAGAGTCGTCCCTATCTAAGACCCTTCTTCCCGATGTAAAAGTAGTCTGGGGAGAATGCGCACTTGGAATCGCAAGGCTCTTCTCAGACAAAAAGGGTTTGCGCACCATGCAGTTGAGATGGACCGGCCCAGCGGGAGAAGAGGTAGCGCAAGCGATCGCCTGCGCAATCGTCGTTCCGATGAAGCTCTCTGGGATTTTTTCATCTGGACAGGGAAGGTCTATCTGCCAGCGTACAAAGTTCTCAAAGATCTTCACTTGATCGGTGGCCTGGTTTCCGCCACTCTCTCGCAGTTCAGGGGGGCGATCTGCCGTAATCAAGATGAGTGGAACGTGATCATAGTGGGCTTCCATCACAGCGGGAAGAAGGTTGGCCACCGCAGTACCCGATGTGACAATAAGTGCGACAGGCTCTTTGGTCGCTTTGGCATAGCCCAAGCCGTGAAAACTCATCCCCCGTTCATCATAGTGGACGAAGGTTTTAGCGCGAGGGTTGCGAGCTGCCGCAACGGTAAAAGGGGTATTTTGCGATCCTGGAGAGATGCAGAATAGCCGCACTCCATGATCGATGAGCTCCCTGATCATAAGTTTTGCCCAGCGTTCGTTTAGCGCGCCGTACTCCTTTTCCATCACCCTTCCCATAAAAAGTATTGAGAGATCTTCTCTTCGAGTTCATTCCACTCATTCAAGGGGATCGACCCCTCGACAACTCCTGCACCTGCAAAGAGGCGCATCCGGTTGTTTTCAATGAGCGCGCTGCGGAGTGCAACGAGATGGTGAGCCTGCTGCCGCGTTACCCAACCGACAGGGGCAGCATACCAGCCGCGATCGAAGGGCTCCCTTCGCGCGATCTCACCGATCGCACCGTCTCTTGGAGAGCCGCCAACTGCAGGCGTGGGGTGGAGGGCAGCGATCAGATCGTCATCCGAGATATCCTCTTTCAAAGTGCCTTCAAAGATCTGATGGATGTGCTCTAAAGTGGCCGTTTGAAGGAGGCGCCGCTCGCCCGCTCTCAGCTGAGAGCAGAGAGGAGAGAGAGCCCTTTCGACGCTCTCTTTGACGATAGAGAACTCGCGCAACTCCTTTTGACTGGTTAAGAGCGAACTTTCAGCTCTCCGAGGAGCCGTTCCAGCTAGCGCTGCGCTCTCTATCCTTCTGCCCACCCTTCGATAGAGCGTCTCCGGACTCGCTCCAATAAATGCCCTCTCCTCTTCAAACTGAAAGGCGAAAAGAGTAGCCGTAGGAGATTTATCTTGTAGCCCCTTCAAAATCGAATAGGGGCAGAGCTCCTCTTCAAATGTGAACTCTGTGCATCGCGCAGGGACGACCTTGGTGAGCGTCTCATCCTCAATCAACGCCAAAATCTCTCGTACATTGCGCTCCCATAGCGGATAAGAGGGGTAATCTACGCGGCTCAGGGGCGGCATCATCTCGTAGAGAGGCTGCTCAAACTCAACCTCGACAGAAAAGTCTTCCACCGTGCGGTTGATGCAGAGAAAGGTGACACCCTCCCTCTCCTCAATCTCAATCAACGGGAGGATATAGGAGGAGTGAGGGAAGTCACCCCAAGTGCTGCCTCTTCGAGCCATAAAATCCGCTCCGCCAAAAAAGCGGGGGCCACCCTCTGCAGAGATCGTAGGAAGAGAGTCCAATTCGAGAGCGCATCCAATGGCAGCCACCTTCATCTCTTCTTGAGGGTTCTCCCAATAGATTTTGGGAAAGAGAGTTTGAGCTTTGAGCCATCCTAAGAAGTCATCGATCTCAATGGGAATCTCAATACGCATGAGTGGAAGCTGCGCGCCATTTACGTCGCATCGGTGAGGGCGAAAAGGGGCGTTTATGAGAGCTGCCAAAAGCTCATTTGGAGAGGTTAAAGTTCTGTTGTACATGGGAGCTTCTCGGCACTATAAAGGGTAACAACTCCAAAAGTGAGAGGGTGGGCCTTGACGCGGAAGAAGCCCGCTTTAGTCAAACATTTACAAAACTCCTCGCCATAAGGAAAGGTCTCAACCGTCTCGTTGAGGTAGCGGTAGGCGTGCTGTTTACGGGAGATCCATCCAGCAACATAGGGAAGCACATGCCTTAAGTAGAATAGATGCAACCCCTTCATGATCCGATTTTTAGGAAGAGAAAATTCTAAAATTAGCAGTTTGCCACATGGAGTTAAGACGCGGTGGCACTCATCTAAACACTGCTGCATCTTTGTCATATTCCGAATTCCGAAAGAGATCGTGACACATTCTACCGACTCCTTCTCGAGAGATATATCCGTCGCATCACCCTCCATTAGAGTGATCCGGTGGGTGAAAGGTTTGTCGATGATCTTCTTCTGGCCACAGCGGATCATCTCCAGGGAGAGATCGATCCCTAGTGCTGTCTTCACCTGTTTCGCCCGCTTCACTATCGTGATGAGCTGGTCGCCCGTTCCCGTTGCTAAATCCAAGAGGCGAATGTCTTGGCTCTTTGGCAGATGTTCAATCATCTTCCGCCGCCAATAGATATCTGCCCCAAATGAGAGCAGGTGGTTTATGAAGTCATAAGTGGGGGAGATCTCGTCGAACATCTTCCACACCTCTTCCCTAGAATGTTCTGCAACTTTACTCATACTGCCTACGCGATCATACCCGTCCACTCTATCAACCCAAAATAAAAAAGACAAGGCCCATCAATTTTGATGGGCCAGAGCTTTAGCGTCTCTTCATCTTTTTTCAAGGATAAAAGATATCTCTCCGGTTGGATCTGGGCTCTCATCAGTAGCACTGAGTGAGACTCCTAGATTCCCTGTGAAGAATTTATCAAAAGAGTGCCACTCTCCTCTATCCTTACTAAAGAGGAATTGGGGATCGAGCTTGATATAAAAAGTCTGAAGCGCTGTGACCAGACCATTTTCTGGACTCTGCTTCATTGAGATCATATCTCCTCCGAGTATAAACTCCACGGGGATTTCATCTCCTTTATCGATCCTCAAAACCAGTTCGTTCATATCCGCGAGGACTCCAGGGAGCTCTTGCAGAGAGAGCTCCTGCGCCATAGATAGATGGGGCAAGACGATTCCCACTAAGCTTGCTATTAGATAGTTGTAATTCATATAAAGTCTCCTTTTACTACGCTTGTAGTATTTAAGTTTAAAAAAAGTCATCAAAATGGAAGAAAATAACTTCCAAAAATAAAAGCTGCTCCTCCGCAGAAAAAAATCCAAGAGGCGATTAACCAAGGTAGAGAGCATCTTTTTCCAGAGGTTAGAGATTCAATGCGTCTACTTAACTCTCTTCCATTTGATGAGAAGGCGATGAGAGTGGGAGAGATAAAATCTCTATTCTGCGTCTTAGCAAGCGCAGTGATGACGGGGAGTCTCTTGCTCTCAAGATCACATGAAAGCTCACGGAAAAAATTAGCCTTCGCCAGGATGCGTCTGTGAAAGGGGATAAACCATAAAAATCCCTCCAGCCAAAATATAAAAGCATTGCAGAGATTGTCTTGATAGCGAATATGAGCAAACTCATGAGCTAGAATTGCTTGATACTCCTCTCTACTATAGATCTCTAAAAGTTTTCGTGGGAAGATGATCTTCGGCTTAAAAATGCCTAATAGTATCGGCGTATGGAGAGGTTGATCTGTCTGATAGATAGGGATCCGTTTTATGCACTGGTATAGAGTGCTGCGCGAGAGCAGAGTTTTGCACCATCTTTTTGTCCTATGCCATCGAATAGTCTTATAGAGAAGATAGAGAAGGGTAATAGATAGATAGATGAACCCCACAGTTAGGGTGAGCCAACTCCCCACCACCTCTGAAAAGATATCACCTAGGGAGAAGGTGTAGAGGTCCAAAAGTTCTAACTTCATGCCAAAATAGAGAAGGCCATTGAATTCAAGAAAGACAGTGAGCATTCGAGAGTTGGGAAGAGCGTTAAGAATCGCCTCTCCAGAGTGGACTATCCAACTCTTATGTGAAGAGTAGATCAGATCGAAGAGAACCTTAAAGAAGGGGAGGAGGCAGAAGTAGAAGAGGAGGCGCTTGCTTCTAATGAGAGAGCGTCCAAGCAGGCTTATAAGGAATGAAAAGTAGAACGCTAATAGACTACTCACCATAGCATTAGTAATAAAACGTCCTATCACTTCCATGGTTTTCTCTTGTAATCTCTTAACATCTGCTCAATTTTTTTCAGCTCTGCAGGATCGAGTTTCTCCTGATCTTCTAAAAAACAACTGAGGAATTCAGATGGGCGCACACCAATCAATTTAGATTTGAGCTCTCTCAAGATCGAGAAACGAGATTTCTTCAAAGAGTAGAGATAGGATCTCCCCACTTTTATTCGGCCAAGAGAGCCCTTTTCATAGAGGCGACTCATCACAGTCATGATTGTAGTGTAGGCAGTTTTATTGCCGATTACGGCTTGAACTTCCTTGACCGACAGACGCTGCTTCCCATCTCGAAACAGACTTAAGATTGTCGCTTCTAATTCCCCAAACGGTCTCTTTTTTCGCATACGATTCCCTGAATAAAAAGAGCAAATTACTACACGAGTAGTAGTTTGTCAAGCTTTTTCTATTCGGGTTGTTCCAAAATCGAAATCAGATGCTTTGAAGAAATTTAGTGAACTCTTAGACTTCACTTGGAAAATTCCAATTAATTCAGGTGGTAACTTCTGCTCAAGGGGCTCATTCTCATCTGAATCTAGAGAATGAGCAGCCAAGTTTAGCTGATTCAAGAGAGTTTCTTCCTCTAGAGTGATCTGCGCACTTGTCTTGAGTTTTGTAATCAATGAGTCGACCTTTCTTGATTCTCTAAGCTCAGTGGAAGGTTTAATCCAGTGACGAACTTCTCTAAGCAAGGTGTCATTCAGCGGTTCCGGCTTCTTGATAGCGATCCTCGTCTCTCTGGAATCTCTTATAACTTCATCATTATGAATGGGCGTTAGTATCTCTATGACTTTGAGGGTTTGTGAATCTTGGGATTGCACTTGAGAACTACTACCTTTTCTGATCGATGATTCTGCCTCCTTCTGAAGGTCTAATCTGTTTGACGAATTTTTGGCAGTGAACGAATTGAGGAGAGCTATTTGAATGGAGAGCGGCGTATTAAACCCCTCATTATCCTGGAGTTGACCATCTATCCAATTTTCTCTCTTTAAGTGTTCAATTTTGTAAGAAGGTGGTTTAACAGGGAGAAACTGCATGTTCTCTTCATTGCCCTCCATATGAGAAACTTGTTGGGCCATCAGCATTCTTATGGTTGAGAAGGCTTCTGGTAGTTGAGACAGTCCCACACTTGACATAGTTTTTCCCTATTTTCAATAAATTTTAAGCTTAAGGGGGGATTCAAGGCAAGAGAATAGGCACGATTTTAAGAAGAAAACTTCTCTTCAATGATCTGAAGCCACAAAATGAAAAACATGTTGAAACGCTCTATCTTCATTCTTTTATTATTTTCGACTCTCTATGCAAGAGATGCCGCTATCCTCCATGAGGAGCTCATCCTCAGCGATCCCCCATTTTCGTTTTGCCACGCCTCTACGCTTGTTGAAACGGAGAAGGGGCTGCTGGTTGGCTATTTTGGTGGAGAGGATGAGGGGAGTCCTGATGTTCCTATCTACCTTTCACGTGAGCAAAATGGTCGCTGGCTATCCCCTGAGAAGGTAGCCTCTGCTCGAGAGACGCCGTGCTGGAATCCTGTCTTCAGTAAATTGGCTGATGGAGAGCTCCTCCTCTTCTATCGGGCAGGGAAGAGTCCGCGCAGCTGGTCTTCATTCTTAATGCGCTCCCACGGCTCAGGAATGAGATGGAGTGAGCCCACCATTCTTCCCGCAGGAGTACTTGGCCCCATCAAGAACAAACCACTTCTGCTCGACGACGGCACGTTACTTTGCGGCACTTCAGTTGAAAGTTATCTTGCTTGGGGATGTTGGGTCGATATCACCCAGGATGGGGGCGCCTCTTGGGTAAAGAGCACCCCGATCAATGTTGCAGACCAATCTAATGGGATTATCCAACCGACGCTCTTCCATAGCAGCGGCAAGACCATCAGGATGCTCACCCGCTCCAAAAATATCGGCTATATCTGCACCTCCACATCAGATGACAAGGGAAGAAGTTGGACAGCAGCGATCGCGACAAAACTTCCCAATCCTAACTCTGGAATCGATGCGGTACGCGCGAAGGATGGATGCATCTTCCTCGTCTACAACCACTCTCAATCGAGCCGTACTCCCTTGAATGTCACTCTCTCAAAAGATGGTGGCAAGAGCTGGGATAGCGTTCTGACTCTCGAAGAGGGCCCCGGCAGCTACTCCTATCCCGCCATCATTCAAACGCGAGATGGCCTCTTGCACATTACATACTCATGGAATGGTAGTAACATCAAACACGTTGTGATAGACCCTTCGGAATTGAAGGAGAGTCGTAACCCCGATCAGAGCATCTCAAAGGCTTTCATTAGTTCTAATTTATCCTCTTGACGATCTTGATCGTTAAGATATAACCCTTCCTTGCCTCTTAGCGCGGAAAAACGATGAAGGATCGAACGTGGTAGCTTACCACTGTTTCCCCTTTTTGCCTTGCGAAGTGATCCTCTATCAAGATCGAATCCATCATCAGCTTCACGCTCACGAAGGGTGCCGTCAAGAGGAAAAATACGATCACGGATAGGATCGGGTATCAAATTGTGATTTTTTTGATCAAAGAATGAGGCGGCGCGGGCTCTCATTAGAACCTTAATCTTTCCCTTCACCTTGAATTTAGGAGCTCTCTCGCTTATCTCTTTTCCTAATAGGATAGAGCGAAAATGTCGATTGAATATAAATGAGAGAAAGGGGTGTTTTTCTGTGGAGAGAGAGTCTGTACGACCGTTACTACTCATGTGAAAATAGTTGCGTCCATGCAGGGAGATCTTGGGTTTGATCCATACAAAGAGCTCTTTTGCAGACATAATTCGGATATAGATCCCATCGTCATATTCATTGTACTGCATGCGAACATTCCAGACTCTTTTTTGATGGTCTCTCCTTGTCACACCCTCAGGAGTGAAGAGAAGAGATAAATCTTTTTTTGAAAGATTCGCCATTCTAAGTACTCGATTCATATAAGTGGACAAATAGGGACTAATGTATTGAGTTGTAATGGGTAATACTCTCATTATAATCTTCTCTTTTTATTATATTATAGTTATTATTATAACATTTTTTTATAAAGAAGACAATTAAATACTATTCTAGACAACAAGTCACTCTGCCTCAGCTATTACCGATTTTCTCTGAGCTAAAGAGATCGATATATTGAACTGTTTATAAGGGTAAAATTTTTCCGCTCCAAATTCTCCAGGAGAATCTTAAAACCTCATTTTTTCGTATCGTGTTAGACGAAAAAAATGTGCTTTTTATCTCCCTTTTTTTGTCTACTTTTGCTATAATTACACTTGCTATTATGGTGAGCTTTTTCTATAGTGGCTTAAACTGTCCCATGTGTAGGAAATGTTAAAAAGAACACCGAGAAACTACAACGGAATCGAGCCTACGGGAAGGAAAATTAGTGAGTTGCTTCCTGAAGTTTTAGTAAAGCTTTCGAAGAAATGCAACGACAAACCCTATCAAATTTTATCAGCTTGGTCTGACATTGTGGGGGAGCGGATTGGAAAGATGTCGAGAGCAGTAAACTACGATGCGGGCATCCTCACAGTCCATGTGGAAAATTCGACGCTCTATAGTCTGCTTGTCGAACATGAAAAAACGCGGCTGATAGCAGCATTTAAGAAGCGATTTTCCAAGGTGCGCTTCAGAGATATATATTTTAGAATAGGATAAAGGGTTAACATCAATAGGAAATTATGACGATGACGAAAGATAAAGAGCCACGCCAGCACGAATATACTGCTAGCTCTATTACTGTTCTTGAGGGACTTCAAGCTGTAAGAGAGCGACCCAGCATGTACATTGGTGATACTCAAGTGAGCGGTCTTCACCAGCTGGTCTATGAGGTGGTCGATAACTGTATTGACGAAGCGATGGCTGGCTATTGCAGCCTGATCAGCGTCATCATCCATCCTGATAACTCTGTTACTGTGGAAGATGATGGGCGCGGCATTCCTATTGGCAAGCATGAACAAGAATCAAAGAAGCAAGGGCGCGATGTCTCAGCAATCGAAGTGGTGATGACGATTCTTCACGCCGGTGGTAAGTTCGATAAAGACACCTACAAGGTCTCTGGTGGGCTGCATGGAGTTGGGGTCTCTTGCGTAAACGCCCTCTCCAAAAAGTTACATGTCGAAGTCTTTAAAGATGGAATCACCCATGCCATCGACTTTTCTAAGGGAAAAGTTGTAGAGCCACTCAGAGAGGCTGGGGAGACAGAGAAGCGCGGAACAAGAGTGACGTTCACTCCAGATGACTCGATCTTTGAGGTGAAAGAATATGATTACGCTATCCTGCTCAAACGGCTCCGAGAGCTCGCTTTCTTGAATAAAGGCATTACCATTGAATTCCGCGATGAACGTGATGAAGAGAAGGAAGATGTGACCTTCAATTATGAGGGTGGAATCTCCTCCTTTGTCTCCTATCTCAATGAAAATAAGAGCGTTCTATTTGATAAGCCGATCTACATCACCGGCGGTAAGGAGCTCCACGATGGACCGCTTGAGTTTGAAGTGGCAATGCAGTGGAATGGCACCTATACGGAATCGATCTACTCATATGTTAACAATATCTCTACACGCAATGGTGGAACCCATGTCTCTGGTTTCTCCGCAGCGCTCACTCGCTCGCTCAATCAATATATCAAGAGCAATAACCTCCTAAGACATGCTAAGGTGAGTGTGGGCGGAGAGGATATGCGAGAGGGGCTTACTGTTGTCCTTTCACTTAAGGTAGCCAATCCTCAGTTTGAGGGGCAGACGAAGCAGAGGCTCGGGAATAGTCAAGTCGCTTCTGTCGTCCAGCAGATCGTTGCAGAGGAGTTTTCGATCTATTTAGCTGAAAATCCCCAGATCGCCCGAACTATCGTTGACAAAGCCATCTTAGCTGCGCAAGCACGGGAAGCTGCAAAAAAGGCGCGTGAGCTAACTTTAAGAAAGACAGCGCTCGATAGTGGAAGGCTTCCAGGAAAGTTGAGCGACTGCCAAGAGAAAGACCCCACCAAATGCGAAATCTACATCGTTGAGGGAGACTCAGCGGGGGGGTCAGCAAAGATGGGCCGTGACCGCCGTTTTCAAGCCATATTGCCGATTCGCGGAAAGATCTTGAATGTCGAAAAGGCGCGCCTACAAAAGGTTTTGCAAAATACTGAAGTGGGCACGATGATCTCCGCCTTTGGTTGTGGAATCGGAACAGATAACTTCAACATTGAAAAACTTCGCTACCACCGCATCATCATCATGACCGATGCTGACGTTGATGGCTCCCACATTCGAACGCTACTCCTCACCTTTTTCTATCGCTATATGCCAGCTCTAATCGAGAACCACTATGTCTATATCGCCCAGCCCCCACTCTATCGCGTAACGCGCAAGAAGGTGAGCCGTTACATCCACTCAGAGAGGGAGATGGACGAATATCTTCTCAATTTTGGAATCAGCGATGTAACGCTAAGACCAGCCTCTCACAATCAGCCGCTTGAGAAAGATGAAGTGAAGAACCTTGTCTACGCTATTATCGAGGTGGAGCAACTTATCTCTTCAATCGAAAGGAAGGGGATTCCCTTCCGAGAATTCTTGGCAGCAAGAAATGAAGAGGGACTCTTCCCCCGCTTTCATGTGACCCTCAACGGTGAAGGCCTCTTTGTCCACTCAAGCGATCAGTTTGCAGAGCTAAAGAAGCAGAATGAAGAGCTGCAACGTCAGAAACATGAGGAGACCTTAGCATCTATCCCAGAAGAGGAGCAGACCGAGGAGATGCGAACCTTCCAACCTCAGCCTCTCTCCGCTGTGGAGCTCTATGAAGAAGGAAAGCTAAAGATGCATAAAGAGAAGCTTGCTGAATATAGCTTCTCTCTGGAACAATATGTGAAGGCCGATGGCAAGCTTCTCGATATAGTAGATGAAGAGGGGGTTGAAAGTCCGATCTACACCTTAAAAGAGTTGATTGAGTTCTTAAGGAAAAACGGTCGCAAAGGAATAGAAATCCAGCGCTATAAAGGTCTTGGTGAGATGAACGCTGATCAACTCTGGGAGACCACCATGGATCCTTCAGTCCGCACCTTGATTCAGGTGACGATTCCCGATGCAGTGGCTGCTGACCATATGTTTACAGTGCTAATGGGAGATGAAGTGGCGCCCAGGCGCGCCTTTATTGAGAAGCACGCCCTCTCTGTTACAAACTTAGATATTTAAATAGGAGAAAAAATGTCCTACACTGAAGGAGAAAAAGTCGTCCCACGGAATGTGGAAGAGGAGATGAAGGAGAGCTATCTCCGCTACTCCATGTCCGTAATTATATCGCGCGCCCTGCCAGACGTCCGTGATGGTCTCAAGCCCTCACAGCGACGGATTCTATTTGCTATGCGCCAGCTCAACCTCAGTCCAGGGGCCAAACATCGAAAGTGTGCAAAAATCTGTGGGGATACCTCAGGGGATTACCACCCTCACGGTGAGACAGTGATCTATCCGACGCTGGTCCGTATGGCTCAAGATTGGGTGATGCGCTATAGCCTTATTCAAGGACAGGGGAACTTCGGATCGGTCGATGGCGACCCTCCTGCTGCCATGCGCTATACTGAAGCGCGCCTTACGAAGCCTGCGATGGCTCTGATGGAAGATCTCGACAAGGAGACCGTTGAGTACGTCCCAAACTACGATGAGACGAAGAAAGAGCCGACCGTCTTTCCCGCAAAATTCCCCAATCTCCTCTGCAACGGCTCATCAGGAATTGCAGTCGGAATGGCGACCAATATTCCTCCCCACAACCTAAAGGAGCTGATTAAAGCGACCCAGCTTCTCATCGACAATCCTGAAGTGACTGTGGATGATATCATGCAAGTGATGCCCGCCCCCGACTTCCCAACGGGCGGAATGATCTGCGGCTACCGCGGTATTAAAGAGGCCTTTCATACCGGCCGCGGCAAGCTGACCCTTCGTGGAGTGATCCATGTAGAAGATCAGAAGACAGGCGATCGCCAGAAGCTCGTGATCGATGAGATCCCTTACAACATCAATAAATCCCGCCTAATTGAGCGCATTGCCGACCTTGTGAACGACAAAGTTATTACAGGTGTCTCTGACATCCGTGATGAGTCCGACAAACAAGGAATGCGTATTGTTATAGAACTTAAGAGAGGGGAGATCCCCGATGTGGTGATCAACCAGCTCTACAAATTCACCGACATGCAGATCACCTTTGGCTGCAATATGTTAGCCCTTGATAACGGTCTTCCTCGCATCATGAATGTCAAGCAGATGATCGCTGCCTGGATCTACCACCGTATAGATGTTGTTCAAGCTCGCACCCGATTTGAACTGAGTAGAGCGGAAGCTCGTGCCCATATCTTAGAGGGCTACCTCAAGGCGCTCGACCATCTCGATGCTATCGTCAAGCTGATCCGCGCAAGTGCCAACCGCGATGAAGCGAAAAAAGCGCTCATTGAGAAATATGAGTTTACCGACCGTCAAGTCAATGCTGTGCTCGACCTACGCCTCTACCAGCTCACTGGAATGGAGAAAGCGAAGATCCAAAATGAATATGACGATCTTCAAACCAAAATCGCCCATTTCCGTGCCATTCTTGCTAGTGAATTGCTAGTGCGCGGTATTATCAAAGATGAGCTTGATGAGGTTATAAAGTATGACAAGACCGAGCGTAAAACTCAGATCGTTCCTGCCGAAGAAGAGTTCCAGATGGAAGATCTCATCGCAGATGAGCCGGTAATCATTACGATCTCTGATGATGACTATATCAAACGGATGCCTGTCACGACCTTTAGAGAGCAGCGCCGTGGCGGTGTGGGGGTCATAGGTTTTGACCATAAAAGAGAGAGCGATGCGATCAAAGATATCTATGTCGCTTCCACTCACGACACCCTCATGATTTTTACCAACTTTGGCCGTGTCTATTGGGTTAAAGTGTGGCGTATTCCCGAAGCTGGAAGACGTTCGAAAGGGAGACCACTCGTAAATCTTCTAGAAGGACTAGGCAAAGAAGAGAGGATCGCTGCCCAACTGCGCGTTCGTAACTTCGATGAGCCCGAAGCATGCATCCTGCTCGCTACCAAGAAAGGTGTTGTGAAGAAGACCCTCCTAGACGCCTTCAGCTCACCGCGTCGCAAAGGGGTCTTTGCGATCAATATCGACGAAGGAGATGAGGTGATTGCTGCCCATATTGTCCGGAAAGAAGAGCAGGTGATGCTCTTCACCCACAAAGGGATGGCGGTTCGCTTCGAACAAGATGAAGCTCGGACCATTGGGCGAGTGGCCCGCGGAGTACGTGGAGTCAAGCTGAAAGGTGAGGAGGACTATGTCGTCTCTTGCGAAGTTGTCAAAGGAGATGAAACCGTACTGGTCGTCTGCGAAAACGGCTTTGGAAAACGCTCTAATGTTACAAACTTTAGGCAGACTCATCGCGGCGGCGTTGGCGTTCGCTCCATCATTACGAGCAAGCGAAATGGCCCCGTTGTTGGAGCCTTAGCTGTCGGTGATAAAGATAGCGTCGTCTTGATGGCTAGCTCAGGACATACACTTAGACTCAGTATGCAAGACATCCGTGTCATGGGGCGCTCCACTCAAGGTGTTAAGGTAGTGAATCTCAAGAGCAGTGATACACTCATTGCGATGCAAAAAATCGAGCATATCGAAGAAGAAAGTGTGGATGAAGAAGAGAAAAAATAAGGGGTTCTTCGTCACCTTCGAGGGGGGTGAAGGCGTTGGAAAGACAACGCTGATCGATAGAGTCCATAGCTACCTCACCTCAAAAGGGCACGATGTGGTAAAAACTTTGGAACCCGGTGCGACTCAGCTAGGGCTTAGCCTTCGAGATCTCGTTCTCCACAAAGAAGAGTACCCGCTCTCATCTAGAGCAGAACTCTTTCTCTTCCTAGCCGACCGTGCTCAGCATGTTGAAGAGATGATCATCCCAGCACTCATGCAAGAGAAGATCGTCCTCTGCGACCGTTTCAATGACTCCACCATGGCTTATCAGGGAGCAGCTCGCAGCTTTAATACCGAGCTGCTAAAGAGTTTTTGCGCCTTTGCTGCAAGTGATCTAACTCCAGACCTCACCCTCTTTCTCGACCTAGATCCTAAAATCGGTCTTGAGCGCGCCGAACAGGGCAGTGGCATATCACACGATCGGCTGGAGAAAGAGAATCTCTCCTTCCACTCCGTAGTGCGGGATGCATTTCTCTCTTTTGCTAAAGAAGAGCCGCAGCGTTTCCATGTGATCGATGCGTCGCAGAGTTCAGATAGCGTCTTTGACTTGGCCATTAAAGAGATCGATTCAGCCCTATGCCTCAACTAGAAAAGCTTCCAGACAACCTTAAGAAACTCCTACAAAGCCCCCCCAATGCTCTCCTCTTCAAAGGTCCAAAGGGCTCTCACAAAAGGGAGTTTGCTCGCACTTTTGCGCGCGAGCTACTGAAAAGTGAGAAAAAAGAGCCTCCCGATCTCCGAGAGCTCTTCCCTGAAGGTAAAGCCCACATGCACCCGATTCGCGTTATCCGTGAGTTCATCAGAGAGAGCGAAAAGCCCCCCTTTGAAGCCGAGTGCAAGATCTTTCTCATCCATGAAGCCGACCGCATGCTTCCCGCAAGCATGAATGCTCTCTTAAAAACCCTAGAAGAGCCACTCTCAACAACGATCATCATCCTGATCTCTTCCCATCCGCGCGCTCTGCTCCCGACCCTGACCTCCCGCTGCTTCACACTCTCCTTCACCCCCAATAGCGACGGAAAGGAAGAGAACCTCTCTGAAAAGATCTTTGATTTAGGTTGCGCTCTCATCTATCGAGAATATCCCGACCTTAAAGAGTATGACGAGCTGGAAGATATCGAAGAGGCGCTCTCCTATCTCTTCTACTTCTATCGGGATCTTCATCTGCTAAAGGTAGGTGCCGATCCCTCACTCCTCTTCTACCAAGGGAGAGAAGAGGCTCTCAGAAAGTGCCTCGAGTGCAGCATTCCCTCCTTAGAGAGCCTCCAACATAAGATCGATCAGATCAACCTATCTGGGGAGCTACACATCCCCCTCAGCCACTCCCTCAGCACATTATTTTGATCCCATCACTAAATGGTTACGAAATTGTCGACCTCATCAAACCGAGTTGCTTCAAGAAATCTGAGTGCGTCGTTCCAGGGGACAGCTTGAAGAGCCACATACTCTCTCTGCATCAACCTAGTTGCAGCTCTACGCCAATATCTACTCACAAATAGTGCTTTATATTTACCATATATCGATAGATATTCAAATATATGCTCAAAAGCATCGTGAGGTAGTTCTTCTAGATCTTCTCCGAAGTTTTGATAGCGTTGACTATTGAATTTAAAGTAGTCAGCTTCGGTCAATTTGATAGCATCAAACTGAAACCTATTTGTAAACTCCTCTATCTTCCATGACCATTTCAGAAAAACACCCCATTCTTCTCTATGAACTTTTCGTTCAGTACACCTAAGCAACATCAGATCAACTTCATATTTTTTTCTATATGATTTCATTACACTATAGACATTCTGTATAGTTGACTTCAAAGGACTTAAATCCAGCATCTTCTCAATAACTAATTCTGAAAAATCATTCTCAATATATCGTTCCAAAATGGCCAAATGTACACCACCATATTTCTCAATCAAGGGCAGAAGTACTGCTTCAGAACGACCTTTCTCAATAGCAAGGTTCAAGGTTAAGTCTTGTAAAAACCCACATTTCTCAATCAAGAGCAGAAGGACTGCATCTGAACGATCTTTCTCAATAGCAAGTAACAAGGTGAACCTGTTTAAATACAAAATTCTCTCAATCAAGAGCAGAAGCACTGCATCTGAACAACCATTCTCAATTGAAAGGTCCAAGTTTTCATTTGTTATTTCCCTAAGCTTTTCAATAATCGCTAGACTCACTGCATCAGAACAACCTTTCCTAATAGAAAGGTTCAAGTCTTCATTTGTTATTTTCCAATACTTATCAAGAATCGTTAGAATCACTGCATCAGAAAGATCTTTCTCAATAGCAAGGACCAAGTTTTCATTTGTTATTCTCCTACACTTATCAAGAATCGTTAGAATCACTGCATCAGAACAGCCATTCTTAATAGCAAGGTTCAATTGTTCATTTCTTATTTTCTCACGCCTTGCTCTCATCACTAGAATCGCAGGCTCTGAAAACCATAGCGTAAATGCGATAGTTGAAACATTAATGAATGTGAGTTGACCTACACCTTTAATCAATTGAGTCACACCGATAAAGGAACCGGTGGTAAACCGAGAATAACAGCTATAAATAGTTAAAAAACAAGTGTTTATAATAGAGCTTGCTACCAATTGAACACAGAGCAAAGGTATCGTGGATCCATGATGAAACATTCCCTTATCATATTCCCTATAGAAAATTAGGGAGGTAGCTGAAGCAGAAGAAAGAACCTTAACGGCTCGGGGTATTAATGGAGCGAACTTATAACTCAAACCAAATCCCAAAGCTGAAGCTATAACCACTTCTACTGCAAGCTGGTGCGACACAACTAATCCTAATGTACTATCTGACATAATATTATAAATCCTTTATGGGATTCTTCCTTTACCTAGTCTAATCAAAAAAAATAGGCTAGCACAGTTATGATATTAAAAAACTATTTTAATGATTGAGGTATATCACTGGTTATATGAAGGTTATATAGTATTTGTTTAACCTGGAAAGCCTACAACAGCCTTGTAACAGTCGATGAGATGGTCGACGCCATGCATCGCTTTATGGGGGTGGGCTTCAGGAGGAAGGTTGTAGACAGCGGCGATTTTATTTTTTGAGACCCCTGTCTCCCAGGGGTTGGGCGCACCGTCTAGGATGCATCGCATCCAATACATCGAAGCGAGATCGAGCCAATGGTAGGGCCAGTTGAGCTGCTCCTGCATATCGGCATCGATGACTTGAGTAAAGAAGACGCGGTCAAAGGAGGGGTTTTGACAGATAAAGACCGCTTCATTCCTCTGGATACCGCAGCTCTTGAAGGATGCTTTTATCTCTTCAGCAATCACACTGAGCTTCTTTCCATCCTTGACATCTGCCCAGGAGAAGCCGTTAACTTTAAGGCTCTCTGGATCGCTCTTCTTCCACTCCTCAAAAGAGACGAAGACCACTGCCTCATATTGATCTTTGAGAGTGCCCGTCTGCACATCAACGATCTTGCACGCAATTTCGATGAGACGGTGTTTAGTGGCATTCAAGCCATTTGTCTCTGTATCTAGAAAGATCCCAAGCATTTTAACCTTCCTTTCGCGACTCCAAAATGAGAGCTACTCTACCATTGCAAATAATATATTCACACTTTAAATAAAAGTTAGGAGCTGGGAGTTTCAGATGCGAAGCGCTAATTCGCAGACAACTTATTAGTTTTGCAATAAAGCAGATGCGCAAGTTATTTTTACACAGTTCCTTAGGAGGATCTAATTATGGAAACAGATAGCGTTAGAGTCAATATTGGGTTGGAAGAGAGGGAGAAGATATGCGATCTGCTGCATCGACTCTTGGCGAGCTCATACGCCCTCTACCTAAAGACACAGAACTTCCATTGGAATGTCACCGGTCCTCAATTTCAAACCTTTCACCTCCTCTTTCAAAGCCAATATGAAGAGCTTGCCGAAGCGGTTGATGAGATGGCTGAAAGGGTGCGCGCATTGGGCTACTTTCCCGAAGGCTCTTTCACAGCCTTTGCTAAACTCAGCTTGATCGCTGACCAAGAGGGGAGACCAGCGGCGATGAAGATGATTGAGATCCTACTAGCCGACCATGAGACCCTTATCTGTGAGATGCGGGAGAATCTTCCCTTCATCGAAAAGCTTGAGGATGGGGCTACAGCCGACTTCATCAACAAGCGGTTAGCCTTTCATGAGAAGACAGCGTGGATACTCCGCTCCATCCTCTCCTAGCCCGCATTTCTCACCAGATTTCTCGAAAAGCTATGCACTCCTTGGATGCTATCTGGATGCCGAAGGCGAGCAGCAGCTCTCATCAGATGCAAAAGATTTTCCGATAGATGGTGAGAAACGCAGGCAGATCAGTCATCAGTAAAGCCACGGCGATTTTTTAACTTCCACTTCATCCAGCCCGGCAGCTTGTAGAGCGAAAGTAGAGCTAAGATGATGAGAGTGGAGCTCACTGCTAAGATGTACATTCTATTAGCGACGGCGAGGCCGATGGAGGCCGTTGCCCAGAGAGAGGCAGCCGTAGTCAAGCCGCGGACCCTACCCTTATCTCTTAAAATCACTCCGGCCCCTAGAAAACCGATACCGCTCACAATTTGAGCTGCAACCCGGGAAGGGTCAGCTAGGCCAACTGTCGCATGAGGATCGGTCGGGCCCATAATATTGAATGAGATAAACCCAAAGAGGCAGGAGCCGATCGCTACGGCGGCGTGGGTGCGGATCCCAGCCAGCCCTACGTGGCGCTCCCTCTCCAGGCCGATGATAGCTCCGAGAAACGCCGCGAAGAGAATATGCAGAGAGAGAAGTAGTTCTGATTGGTAATTCATCATAAATTTTTTTTAACTCTTTCAGGATATATTGTATACCCCTATACTCCTGCATTATGGCTGTGGCTCAAAGAAAATTTAGAGAGATCCTTTTTCAGATGATTTTTAGTCGGGACCTCGGGGGAGGTGGCGAGGCGCCGGTAACCTCATCCCTAATGGATCAGCTAAAAGCGACAAAGAAGACAATCCTTCAAGCTTGCGCCAGGGTGGAAGAGGTTTTTTCTGAGATCGATGTGATCGATGGCTTGATTTCAAAATTTTCAAAAGATTATGATCTAAAAAGAATCTCGCGCGTTGAACGTAATATTTTACGGCTCGGAATATTTGAGCTCATCTTTGATAAAGAGACGCCTCCTAAGGTGGCTATCTCCGAATCAATTCGGCTCAGCCGAAAATTTGGAACTCCAGAGGGAGGTTCATTTGTCAATGCGATACTTGATGCCATATTGTCAGAGGAGTCTCCGTGTCCATCGAAAGTCGTATTGAACAAAGTAAGTGTCTAAAAGCCCTTTCTACCTTCGGTATCGGGGGGAGAGCCTCCTATTTTATCTCCATTCATACAATTGATGAGATGTTGGAACTTACCAGCTATATCAAAAAGCGTGCCCTCCCTTTTTGGGTGGTGGGAAAGGGGTC
>SDBT01001285.1_pt1 | contig 43769 bp, 53 predicted proteins | sample 2277101 | NCBI WGS metagenome assembly SDBT01 (sample SAMN10404973, study PRJNA504765) | marine sediment metagenome | isolation source: marine sediment core GS10_PC15, 103 cmbsf | place: Arctic Ocean: Southern Knipovich Ridge | collected 2010
TCTCTATTCCTTTAGCTATTTTCCTCGGAACAGTTTCAAAATGACCTAGATCATCAAAGTCATTATCCATTATTCTCCCATCTCTGTTCCAATCTCCTCCCCATCTTATGTCAACCTTTTCTTCTTTTGCAACTATTCTCACTATAGTAGCCACGATATAAAAGCGCCCCAAGAGTTTTGCCTTCGTCTTCTCTTTATGTTTATCTGTGGGCCATAGAGTGGGGTAGGGAAGAATATGAATGGCTTGACTTGGCTTCTTATTATGCCGACTGCCTGGAAACTTAACTTTAGAACGTTTAGTTCTATAAGCTTCATTCTGTTCCTCTTCCCCCCTTATTCCTTCCGGACAAGTTAAGTCAAGATTTAGCCTTTCAGCTATTTCCATAGCACGATGTGCAATGCGCTGAAGAGGCTTTGAGCAAGTCTCAATATTCTCTAACGATCTTCTTCCATAAGCCATATTGTTTCTCCTATATTATTTCTTCAGAAGAACCGCCAACTTCGTTCCCTTCTTTCTTTAAGAAAACCTCCGCGGGAGAGGAAACATGAGGAGTCTCTCCATACCATTCATGATAGTTCGCAAGAGCTTCTGCATCTTCTACTTTCTCTTCAAGAAGAAACAGAAGAGGCCCTTTAGACCAGGTAGCGATATTTGCAGCTGGAATCATCTTTGCTATATCTCCAATTTCAGAAGGAGGAAGCTCAAGGACTCCACATTCTGCCATCTTCTTTGCAGTCTTTGATACCCAATTTAATTTATTCTCTGGAACCTGTGCATTACCAACAATCATAGAAAGAGCCTCCCCAAGTCTTTCTATATCTCCTGAAGGGAACCGGGCGGGCTTGCCATCAAAACGGATAATAGGTAGTCCAAGATTCAGTTTCATCTTTTTACTCCTTTTCTAGGCTTTTAATTGATGGAAGATTAGCTTCTTGAACAAGAGAGATAGCATCATGTCCTAGCTTTTCTTGTGCTTGCTCTCTTGCTCTCTTCATGAGGACTTCAATCTATTCTTTACACTTTGTGGTTAGGTTGTCTGTAACGCTAATTACCTGGGTTTCGCAAACCTTCAAGATAGCGTCATCGATTTCATATTGAAAAATCATATCCTTTCCTTTTTAGGTCATGTATAGATTATAGTTATCCATCCTCGGTTGTAGGAGGTGGCGTTGTAGTCAGTACCATCAAAACCAATACCGGCTGCCCTATTTAGATTTACATTTGTATCGTCCCAATCATAGCCCCCAAGAGATTGTCCTACAATGTCGTTATAAAAATCCAACGCAAAAACATTATTACCAAGTCCAGTATCTTCCCTGATAAAGACGGTAATTGATCTTATATTTGCCGCTGTTAATCCGTGAGCGATTTGAACATTGGCGGTAGCATCCATATCCCAATCACCAATGTCGATGATCTTGACCTTAAATGCTGTTCTATCTCCAGAATCACCTACCTCGATTGAGGCGGCGGTAAGAGCCTGCTCGACTGTCACATCACCTACTGAATCTATAGACATCTTCGAGTCTGCTAAAGTTGCGTCAGTATCTCCTACAACGTTGTTGTTAAGAAAATGTAAAGTCCCCATTCCCCAACTTGCCGTATCCTCAAAGGCTATTCCACCTTTTGCCCTGTTATTTCCCGCCTCAACATCAAAAAGGATACCTGTTGTTTGACCAGATGCTCCACCAGATACTCCAGCCTTATTCGTAAGGCGAAGAGCGGGTGTGAAAGCACCGACAGCTGAGCCTTCAACATGTAAAGGGGCCTGTGGAAGTGCTACTCCAATCCCTACATTAAGGTTTATGGATTGAACAACCATTGCAGGGGTGAAAGTTCCACTTGACCAGAACCCAAAGCGCAAGAAGCGATTAGTTCCTGCGAATGCAAACATATCAAAGAAATTACCTCCAGTTACAGTACGACGGAACCCTGCACTTCCGTCTACAAAATTAACAAACTGATCAAGAGCCACTAATACATTTCCTGCCCCGTCAGCAATCTCGGCAAAAGTTCCGTCTATATTTGTCTTGTAAGCAGATCCTGACTGCGCGGTAAAATCTGGTAATGCCATTTTATTCTCCTAAAGATTGTGTGCTTCCCAATCAACAGTCCCGCCCACATCAGCTCCAGTTTCATCAAAAACGAAGATGTCAAATCCTGTCACAGTCTTATTCTTCCAGCCCGCAAAGACTGTATTGCTTCCAGGCTGCTCTACAGATATAGTAACAATTGGAAGCTCAAGGAATCTATTATCAAAAACAATGGATGTTCCACCACCAGCAATAGTAACTCCTTGATCTCTTTCACTAACTGAGGGCTGATCTATTATTGTATTATAACCAAGAACAACAGCTTCTCCTTCAGTATTATCAAGAGTAAAGCGAAATTTCACTTTTTGGACAAGAGCTAAGCCAGTATTCCAAGGTTGAAAAGCGTCGAAACCAAGACCATCAGGATCTATACTTACTTCCAAGAGAGCCGAAACTGGAGGAGTTGAGGCTTCATCTGGGTGAAGGATTGCATCAAGAATATGGGAGAGACGAACTGTGAAAGGAAAGCCTAGGTCAAATTCTGCTGTAGTATATCGCCCAGTAGCTACTGGATTTTGAATATATGTATCAAAGACATCAAAGTTATCACCAGTCGCAGCTGTCTGATCTTCAATAGCTAGCTTATTTGTATAGTGTTGATGAAGATTAGTCAGCGTCCCACTCCAATCAGGAAAATGATCTATATCTGAAAAGATCGCATTAATCTGTTGAACAGTAACAGTCTGCATAACAGCATTCGCACTTTCGTTTCCAAATAGATCAATCGCCTTAATAAGAATCTTATGCGTCCCCGGAGGAAGTGCAGCAGTTGTCTCACTCGTCGCTCTATTTATATTCGTGATTGGAGTTCCATTGCTCCAGACAACGCTTGAAGGCGGGCCATATTTTATATCATAACCCTTCAGATTAATATTACTAACATCACTCCATTGAAGAAGAACAACACCCCCATTCTGAACAGCGATAAATGTGGATACGTCTGGGGGAACTGGAACAGTCGCCTGAGCTGAAGCTGCTGTTACAGATTTATTTCCAGTAGTGTCTATTGCTTTTATCAAATAATCACTAGCAACACCTGCCGCATTCGGGTTTCTGTCAGTCGCGCCTAGACCTTTTAATATGACAAGTATATTATTCCCAGAAGCATCCCAAACAGTCCCTTCTTGTACTTCATATTGATCTTTATCAATGTCCGCTATCTCATTCCAAACAAGCTCAATTCCACCCCGAACAACAGTAGCTGTGAATCCGGTGATATCGGCTGGAGGAGCTGTTTTCCCGATAACAGTATGTGGGCCAGTTCCCGCTGAACCTGAGCCTCCGACGCTATGTGCAACCCAACTGCTTCGCATTCCTATACTATTTATAGTTCTAACTCGAACATTATAGTCTTCCCCATCCTTAACATCTAGAATAAAAAGTTCTGTCTGATCTCCAGGAACCGTCCCTGCATCTTGCCAACCACTTGCTCCATCAACCTGATATTGAACCTCGACTCTTCCGCCCTCCTTAATATAAATATTACTAGGAAGAGTCCAGCTGACTTTGATCCTGGAAAAAACAGTCCCATCAAGACGAAGGAATAGTTGATTTGTCCCACTCTCGAGTGTAACAACGGAAACTAAACTGTTTGCAGCATCTGGACCGAGGGCTAAACTAGAAAGAGCCGTGCTAGCAGTTGCAACTGCTGTCTCTCCTTCATCATCTGCCGCATTCCAATCGTAGACTGTAGAATCTACCTCCTTCATTCTGATATTATATCCAAGCTCTCCACCTGAACCAAAGCTTAGGACTCCAGAAAGAACTTCAAATTCTTTATCTGTCCAAGGGCCACCTGCGCTGATTATGGTCGCATCTTCAAGAGAGGACATTGTAAATAATAATGATTCACCTGGCTCTATTCGGAAGAAAGATAATTTTCCTGTTATAGACATCGAAACCTTCCGACGAATCTTCTCAAGATGAATTTTTCCAAGTCTCTGTGCTTGGCTCGGGCTGATAACTAGAGGAAGATTTAACTCACTAAAAACAACAATTCCTCCATCTTCTGTTTCAAATGTTGAGTTCCGAACATCCGGGTATTGACCAGAGATAAAGCCAGTCCAAGGAGACCTAAAGATTCCTTTGACTGCATTAAAGTTTTCTCTTCTAGATATAAGAGTCTGTATCTTAGGCGTTCCAAGAAGATCAGACTCAGTGAAAGGAGTGGCGAATGGAGTAATATGCTCCGCGGCATATATCTTCCATTTTCCTCCAATATAAACAACCCTTCCTCGCATAGCAGAAAGAATTGATTCCATATTAGTCTTTGGGGATCGAGCAGTTGAGATCGATCCATGTGCTTCGTATCTGTTTTCAGAGAAAGATTGAGCAATTGGTAGTATAGTAATATCTTCATCACAGACATCAGCAGCAGTTTCAAAAGTAGTAGTCTCTATTGTGCTTGCAGGTATTCCGAGACCATAGACTCCTTTAGCTATCTGCGGTGCAGTCGCTCCGTTGTTCATATAATCAAGAGCTATAAGAGCAGCATTATTTTGTCGAACATCAGAAACTGTAAATAAAGGTACATCTGGAACACTCCCAAGACGTGGATCCCATAACTTCTTCCCACTAACATCAAAAGATATATTAGGTCGTCCAGTAGAGAAAATCTCTGGATTCCACTTAAGTCGAATATAAGCATATGCCCGACCTCGGAGTCTATGATTTGTACTCCATTTATCAGAATCGTTTATTTCAGTTTCAAGAGAAGCCATTACAGTCTGATCTTTATCTCCAACCTTAACCTCAACAAAAGCGTGTCCTGCATAGCTGACGGTCTGTTGGAATTCATCGAGCTGAAGGAAATGTTGACCTGAGCCTTGACCTGTTAGATTTATGATCTGAGGATTTCCTGCATCAAATCTATCCATAAGTCTAATATTCTCAGTCTCATCAACCTCTGCTACAAAATAGACCTTCCCATCCTCAAGACCTTCAACAACAGTTCCACCAACATTTGTGTATCGAACCCTTTGATTCTTTGTCAGGAAGTGTCTAACAGCAGTTCCCAACGGCCCCCATCTAACATCAATACGATCAGATGCTGTAGATACATCAGTCGGTCGGAATCGAATAGAGAAAGGAGAATCAATATTAATCCCTATTCCACTAGTCTTCATTTGATTCGTAAGTGCATTCCCTGTAGTTGGACTTATAGGAATTCTTAGATCATTGAAATACATATAAGAAGGATAATTACCACCATCTGGATTACCTGATCCCATCTTACAAATATCTACAACTTCATGAGGAGCAAGGACCATGACGATATTAAGAAACTCTAGATCATCTCCAGTTAAATTTATATAAACAATAGTCCCCCCAACTCTGCATTTTCCGTATATAACTTGCCAAGGAGATGTTGTTGAACGATGGGATATGGTGAGAGACCGCATATCCTGAATAAGAGGAGCAGATGGGAGATTCTCTCCACTTTCTGCAGCCCACATAATAAGACCTGCACCAGCCATTATCATTTGAGCACCGGCAGGATTACCTGCTTGAAAAGCAGCAATTCCACCGATGATAAGAGCAGCCCCAACTATAATCTTCTTAGTATCATTATCTATCAACTCACCCATTCTTACACACTCCAAACAAGTTTACATCTCTTAGTGTAAATATAATGTAGACCCTCAACTCCAGGTATTACAACACAAAGACCGAGATTGATTCCTAGATGTTGAATGTTCTCACTATCTACATAAAGAACTAGATCTCCAATTTGAGCTTTAGAAATAGGTAAACTCCAACCAAGTTCTTTGTTCGTAATTTCTTCTAGTGTTCGGACGTCTAAGTTTTTAAAAAGTTTCAAGTATTCTGTCTTTGTTTTGTATTTCCCTCTGTAGTCTTTTGCGATATCTATATCTGTCATAGCAAGGATAACATTAGAAGCGAAAAGAACACAGTCATGAGTCCCAAGTTCATATTCTCTATCTTGATTCTTATTAATATAATGATAAAGAATATCTTTCCAATTTTCTTTTCTTTTAAAATGCATCTACTGTCCTTCATTCTCAAGAATTTCAGGACTTCCTGTTTCTGTATCTCCACCTTCTCCAAATTCAACAGAGGGATCAATATTCCCTTGATCGTCCCAGAAACCATCTTCTCCTGGTTCTTCTGGTCGTTCTGAGACAAATGGAGGAGGATCTAAAACTATATCTTCTGTGATCTGTGACCCCCAATCTCCAATCCAAAGAGAGACACTATCAATATACTCAAAACCTAAATCGGATGTGAAATCTATAATCTGATCTTGATGCGTATACCGACGGATTCGAGATCTCTTTAAGGATATAAGATCACTCTCTGCGTTAAGAGTTATAACCGCGGAATCAGCTCCTGGAGACACATTCATTACATCAACTTTACCACCGAAGAAAAGATAAGGTCCACTATCTCCACCTACTATAGTCCCAGCAGTTGTCATAAAACCGAACCAGCAACTAACAGGTTTATTCTGTCTTACATCAAGAAGAGCTAAACTTAAGATAGCAGGATCAACACCATCAAGAGAGATCATTACTCCCGCAGAAGATACAGAAGTTAATTCTCTTGCAGGCTGAATTCCTATAAGGTTACCTGCACCAGTCCAGGTTTCACTGTTCCAAATAATATCTCCCAAGCCCGACCAGAAACGAATAGTTCCGCTGTTAAACTCGATTTCAACAAAGTAGACAAGTTGAACAGAACCTGCTACCATTTGAGTAAGAAATGTAGCGTCAAGATCTCTAGTCATATAACCTCTACTGCTGAAAAACCAAGACCATAGAAGGATGTGAAGTCAACCTCGAAACGACTTGTATTCCCGGTAAGTCTGAAGATTCCTTTTGCGGAATTTATAACAATAGCAGAATCTGCAACTGGAGACTCCCGAAGAACGGGCCAGATTTCAAGAGAGGCAAGACCACCACCATCACTACTTGCATCCTGCACAACTTGGTGAAGTCTTGAGGTTACACCTGATCCAAGTTGAATATAATCTCCCGCAAGAAGAATTCCAGTTATCCCGGTTGACCAGCCTTTAGTATCTAAAGTCCTACCAGTCTGACTCGCACCATTAACTAAAGGGCTTCCAGTCCCTATTCCTCTAGGAGTAATCCCAGCAGGATCTCCTAAAAGAAAAGTTCCCTCCATTCCGTTAAGAGAAGTAAGAAAAGCAATCCATTGTGCAGCAGTTTCTCTCTTCATAGGAGGAAGAGTCACACCCGCAGACCAAAGCATCCCTTGATAGGTCTGAATTTGTTCTTCAAAAGTATATGGAGACTTCGCGATAGCATTAACAGATTGAGTAGATAGCGAAAATCTCCTGAATGCCGTCGGTGAAGACGGTAGAGAAAGTGGGTAAGTTATAGCCATTATCAACTACCTTTCAGTTTCCGAAAATTTTATCTGCGCAATATGTCGTCACGTGTACTGACGCGAGCCCTAGCAACTGCTCTATTTTCTGAAAGTCGAATTGCAGCTGCTATTCTTCCTTCCATCCCAGGTGTTGCTCCTCTTGCATCAATATTTATAACAGTGTTTCCTCTGCCACCTAATTGATTATTTGGAGTTATTCGACCTGCACTGTTAGGAGTAAAGAGCTCTGGGCCTCTTTCTCCAACTAGCGAAGTCTGCCCATGAGATAATGATCCTCCCAAAGCTCGCTGAACTACAAAGCCTTGATCTGATGCACTTTGTTGTGAAGTCATACCCGAACCGCCACCAAAACCGCTCGTGATAGCCCGGAAGATAAGAGCTTGAAGTGCAGCCTGAAACAACTGTTTCCCGATATTCGCAATAACATCAGATAGCTTACCTCCCTCGATCGCAGCACGGGCAAAAGCACTAGCAACAGTTGAAGCAAACAACTTTGTAGCCTCAGTCATTGCTTCAAATTTCTCAACTATTTTCTTGGACTCTTCATTAAATGCTTTAGCTCCTATTTCACCATCCCGAAATCTATCAAATAGTATTTTAAGCTCCGCATTAGTTGAGGAGACAACAGACTTCATTATCTTCATATCTGAAGAAACCCCGAACTGTGTAATCTGAAATCCATCTACAGAAGCTTGAAGAAGTCTATATTTCATAGAAAGACCTTTTATAATCTTACTTTGGTCTTCAAGACTAATATTTCCTGCTTCTACTCCTTCTTGAATCACTGCTTGTTTTAAGATGAAGGCTTCCATCGGGCCAAGTATAGTCTCAAATGCTTTCTTGTGCGCATCTAAACCTTCTTTTGCAACAGCATCAAGTTCTATAAATGCTCTCTTTGCTTCTTTGATCTTATCACTATATTCCTTAGCACCTTCTCCAGTTATTATAAAATCCTTATGCTGCTTTTTGAGGCTTAGATTCAACTTCTCAGCAGCGTCAACTGTTGCCTCTGTTGTCGATCGTACAGTTACAAGTTTAGTATTAAAACCATCAAGTTCTGCTCGATTAAGTCTACTTTGAATAGCAAGAACTACTCTTATCTGTGCTAGTTTTTTCTCACTTACTCCTAATTTATCTGTGTGAAATTCTAAGGCTTGAAGCTGTTTCTCAAGCAAAGCCTCAGGAGTAAGAACATCCTGAACACGCTTCTTATGCAAAGCTAAACCTTCATCTCTTGTTTTCTCAGCAAATTTAAGTGCTTCAGTTACTTCTGCTGCTTGATCTATTATCTTTGCGTGTTCTTTTGTTGTTTTATCCAGTTCTTTAGTAGCTCCATCCGTTTCTTTAAGTTGTCTCAAATACTTCACTGTAGCTATTTGCATCTTTACTATTGCAAGTTCTATCTCAGCTACAGACTCCTCAAAATTTGGTAGACTAAGACCTACAAAAACTGGATCAAATCCAATACCCGCAAGAGCATTATTAATCTTCTTCTTTGCTGCTTCAATTTTTCCGCTTATGTCAAATTTAGCTACAAACTCTTTTCCTTTCTTTATTATTTCATCAAGAACATCAGTGTATTTAGCAAGAGCAGCGATTGTCCCTCCAATTGCAGCCGCTATTAAAGCGCCCCCAATAATAAAAGGATGTGCAAGTGTAAGTGCGGTAAGAGCTGTTTGAATTTTAACAACTCCTTTAAGTACTATCTTATATTTCCCAAGAATATTAATAAGTAAGCCAAGAGCAGCTTTCCCAGCAAAGAAAGCAGCCGCAATAGCAGCAAATTTTAGATTGTCTACAAGATTTCTGAATAGAAAAGTCGTGAATTTAACACCTTTATTTACGATAACACCTATAGCAATCATTGCTTCTTGATTATCAAGTAGATCTGCTATCGCACCAGAAACTCTATTCACAACTTTAGTTATAGGCGCAAGAATTCCTCCAGACTTAGCAGCTTCCTGAAGAAAACGGACAAAACGTTCACCGAGAGTATCAACAGCACCAGCTAACCCCCGAGCAGCAGCTTGTGCATTCCCTTTCATCAGACTTTCAATTTTAAGAAGAATAAACTCTTGCTGCTTTCCTTTCTCATTTAAGATACCAAAAGCTTCAATCAATTTCTTTTCTTGTTCCGTAAAAGTTATCCCAGATCGAGTAAGAGCCTCAAGACCGGTTTTTGGATCAGATAAAGCTCGTGCAAGTCTACGGGTAGCTTGAGGAAGATCTCCACCAATAGTATCTACCATATCTTGTGAAACTTCAATTACCCGCTTAAATATATTAGGAACAATATCTTTAAAAGTAAGAAGAACACCAATAGCTTCACGGACACCAGTAGCACTGGCAAGGGTAGCTTCTCCAAGACCTACTGCAAAGTTATCTAGTTCTTCTGTCGTAAAACCGAAAGTTTCCCCCATTGCTTTAACTTGAAAGTCAAGACGAAGAAGTTGAGTCTCAAGAATTGTCGCTTCTTTTATCATCTTAGAAAGCATAACAACAAAACCAACACCAGCTCCGATAAAAAGAGACACCGCAAAAACATTCTTGTTGAGAAGAGCAGTAAAAGCTGTAATACGAGAAGCAACGCCAGAAAGAGGCCCAAGAGCTAGCTGAACAGATTTGGTTAGATCTTGAGAAACAAGATTAAATCTATCAAGAGCGGTTGCTGCTTCTTTTGCTCTTTCGACTTTCTTTATAGTTGTATTAAGTTCTTTCAGATTCTTTTTAGCTCCTTTGGTATTTTCCTTAAACCTAAAAGTAGCTCGTGCTAATTTAGTAGTATTCCCTTCTGCTTTCTTGGTAGAAGAAATAAAAGTTCCAAGAGCGCTATTTACTTTTGCTATGTCTTCTTTTGTTCCCCCAACTATCTTTAAACCAACAGTCAATTCTTTAGCTTTATCTCTAGCTGTAGCTAAAGCCTTTGCTTGTCTAAGCTCCGCACGGGCAAGCTGTTCCGCGGAAGTAGCAGCTTTTTTTGCGCTCTTCGTAACTTCATCAACACTCTGTTTTTGATCCGTAAGAGCCTTCTTAGATCTTTGCGCGGAGCGGATTTGTACATCCGCTCCTTTCTTAACCGCAGCAGTAAGATTTTTGATGTCTTTCTGTGCATCTTTTAAGGCCTTGGTGTTCGCCTCAATCTGAATTCTAAGACTACCTATGTCGAGGGGCACGTGCTCTTCTCCCTGGTGTAGCGCCTGTTCTATTTGCGCGCTTGACTGCCTTTTCTTCTTCAGTATTTTTCCAGCTAAGATAAGCTAGAAATTCTCCAAAGTAAGAAATAGACATTTCATTCTCAACTTCCCAAGGCCACTTATGAAGTTTCTCCGCGACAACTAGGACATTGAGTCTCCAATTGTCACGTTTAAGTTTTTTTCAATCTCCTTCTGATCAACTTTCATAAGATCAGAGGCGATATCAGAAAACTCTGTCATAAAGCCACTTTTTGGTTGAGCCATAAGACTATCAAAATCTGCTTTTTCATAAACCATTTCATCTGTTCCAGGCACAAAAGAGCAGAGAATAACGCTCCAAACTAGATATTGATCAAAGTCCATCTGACCCTCTTCGCGAGTCATCTTCTTGAGAATAACTCCCCAATTCTTGACAGATAGCTCACGAATCTCGATCTTTTCTCCAAGATATTCTACTATCTTAGATTTAAAGATTTTATTTGCTCCAACAGTTTTGCTCCGAATCCTATCTCTTGGATTATTCATATCACTCATAATGAACCTCGCTTATAAGCATAAGTTTAAAAGAAAAACTACAAAACAACAATCGCAAGCGCACCAGTTCCTTGAAGAGAAACAGTGAACTCATTCATAACATCTACCCCACCTGCAAGACTGATATCAGAGACAACTGCATTTCCTCGAAATATTGTGTCTGAGCTATCAACCCCATCAGGCCCGTAGTCAACAATTATTTCAGCCTGTGCTGCCCAAGCAGTTAGAAGATCTTGGATAGCTTGAGAGAGAGTTGTTCCTGCAGCATGCTTCCATTGAAAAGGAGCGGCACCAAGATCTTCAGGAACGAACAGGAAGAAGTTGACAGTCTCTGTTTCAGAACCAGCAACATCACCAGTTTGGGAATCTGTAGCCATTTTGAAGAAACCACGAGCAACAGACAAATCGCTTCCATCCGGATTAATTTCAATAACAATCTCTGCACGACCCTTCAAGATGTTTGTGAAGTCATTTGAGAGATTATAGAAACCGGAGAGCTCAAGAGAAGTACTCAAAAGAGTCTGTGCAAATACGTTGAAGCCAGAATTCCCTTGCGCATCTTCAAATGAAGTTGTGTCAGTTGTTTCCGCAGTCTGCGTAAGCGTAAATGAGTTCGCATTTCCGAAGGCTGTGAGGGGAAGATAATCTCCGGATACTGTGATTGGAGCTGTCTCTGTCCCATCCATAGTTACTCGACCAAGCAAATGATTAATGCTTACAACTTTATCATTAATATTAGGGGCAGCAGATGTGCCGTCGAAGAAATTGAATGTGTCATTTCTATCCCAAAGATTCTTGGTTGCGTCATCAATCTCATGTACATCATTACCAAGATCCGTCATGGCTTCAGTGGTCATAGCAGTTGGTGCACCACTTCTCTTCAACGTCGCCACATAACCAGCGAAGCCTTTATAGAAAGCATTTGCAGAAACTCCCCAATTGATAAGACCAGGTTGAACAGAAGAGAAAATCTGCCCAAAGATAGTATCATCAAGTTGAGATCCGTCTCTAGTCAAGTCAGCAGTTGCACCAGGAATAGTATTATAAGCAGCTCCACTCGTGGTCAACTTAACTCTGACAACTTTAGCCATTTTCGTATTTCTCCTATTAAAGTTCTATTCTATTTCCACCACTAGACATCTCTCTAACAAGTTGCCAGTTGGTGACGATGAGTGGACGATCATTCTCATCTCTTCCTATGCTCTGCACATCTCCTACTTGAAGAAACATTACATAATTTGTACCACTCAAAACCTGAGTGCCAAGACCAAGGAGAGCATCCTTTATATCCTGTGCTTTAGTCCAAGCAGATAGATAGTCTCCTGGTTTTCCTCTTACTCGAATTTGAACGGTTGGTTCATCACGCAAGAACCGTGCGTTGGGAGATGTCCCTCCCGTGTCATAAACTGTAATAACAAAATCTGGGTTTTCAGGCTCATTTCCTATAAAAAGATCTGTTCCTAGAACCCCAAGACCAGCTCCAGAAAGTTCCATATATTCTGCTATATCAAGAGATGGTGAATTAATTGCCATTATTTCTTTCCTTTAAGAGAATCAGCTAGGATTTTAGCTATTTCCTTGAAAGCTTCATCTGCTTTTTCCTGTGCTGCTGTCTGTAGAAATTTTGCTTGTGTAGGTTCTTTATGTCGAGCTTGAAGATCTTCATGAACTATAATTGCGTATTGATTCCGAAGCTCAAGATTCTTATCATAACCAAGAAGAAGTGTTGTCCTAAAAGGATCTGAGGTTGTGTCAACTTCTATGAAAGCGCTTTTTCTTAGATCTCCTGTATCTACTGGTGTAAGTTCAAGAGATCGTTCCATAATAATCTTTCCACCTTCACGCATAGCTTTTCGTAAAGCGCGCTTAAAGCCTTTAGTTGCTTGAGCGAAGTTATTCTCTATATTTAAAGCATCTCTTTTTGTATTCGCACCACCAAAAAGTCCATCCGCCATCAGAGCATCGCAACTCTCTCAAAGAGAGTTCCTCTCAAATCTGGGGTTTTACTAAAAACAAGGATTTTATCAGCTTCCTCTATCTGAGTTGGATCAATTTCTCCAGAGGTAAATTCTCGCAACATTAAATAATCTCCCTCTGTAACATCACTAACAAGGAAAACCATTGCTTTAGATACAACCTCTTTTCCTTCAGCATCTGTGATAAGCTGATTTTGCTGTTCCCACCTTCCTTTTACAAGAACAGGCGTAGCCCATTCCACGTTTCCATAGGAATCTCGAACAGAAGTCTGTGCCCAGTGTGTTATACTTTGTACTAGACCTTGGGTTAACCAACTCATGACTTAGAATCCAAAGAAAATAGTTTATGCGTCACGAACTTTAACGATTATGTCGATAGTCCATTCAGCATCGAGACCACTACTCGTGGCTATAATTGTTGCTACATACTTTGTTCCTACAATCCACTCTGTTTCTTTATCAAAAGTTACTCGATAGATTCCATCAGAATCCGCGACATAAGCCATTGTTTTCGGAAAACTCTCCCCAGAAGGGAGACCAATCTCTATCCCATCTGTATCTTTAACAGTAACTGTAACCGTAGCATCATTGATAAAGACATCTGTGATAGCATTCTTTAGAGCACTTAGCTCTACATAATTATCATTATTCACAAAGACTATTGAAGTAGCCATCAGTTCGTCTCATTAAAAAGAATATTTCCAGCAGAAGATACGAAAACACTAACATCTCCTGTCATAATTAGAATGACTTCTTGTGGAATAGATAAATTAAAACTAAGCCCATTCTCAGCAATCATAAGTGGCTGAATATTAATAGTTCCTTCTAGTGTCTCACCTGGTTCAGCCATCAGTTATCTCCTGTACTAATTTTTATTGTCCCTGTTATTGAAGAAGCTAAAGTTTCAGTCGCTTCCATATTTGGAAAAGATTCTAAAGTTGTTAAGCCAACAGAAGGAGCAAAATTTATATCTCCAACCATGAAACCAACTGGAACCGGAAGTTCTCCTGTGAAGGCTGGAAAATAACCGAGAGGCCAGTATTCAAGACCATAATAGCCATCAGGCCAATAGCCTTTATTATCTCCCATTTCTTAAGATCCATCTAGAGTGACTGAAGTCCTATCTCCATCATCCGAATGTAGAACATCAACACGATCTTTTTCATCTGCAATATCTCGATAACGAACACGACTTGGGCTTTGTGTCGCAGTTGCTTTTCCTGCAAGAACAGATAAGATAATTCTCATTAGTTCTTCATAAGTCAATGCTCCTTCTGCAACCTCAGCCCAAACAGCTGCTGCTATCGTTGCAGCACTTGGATCATTAAGTGCGGCAATGTCAGCTTGAGTTGTATTATGTTCCGCTATATCAGCTGCTGCTCTTGTAGCTGCATCAGTCTCTATTTCCCATTGTCTATTGTTTATATCAACAGTATCTGTTCCACTATCAGAGATATCCCCATTAACATTATTACCGATGCGGTTTCCGCTAAGGAAAGAGTCTGTAGGGCCTACACCAATTAGAATCCCCCAACCAGTACAATCATGTATACTATTATTTTGTATCAAAGAATGAGCAACTGAACCACCTTGAATCCAGATACCATTACCGCCAACATCTGCAATATGATTGTTTCGGATAACACAGTGATTACTTGCTCCCCCAGCAGGGTCTATATTTATACCATGCCCAGAACCTCCTTGTCCTGTGCCATCCAGAGAACAGTTCTCGATGATAGCATATGTGCTATTACTGATATGTATACCATGACCTCGAGTCCCATTAATATATATGTTTCTCATCCCTACAAAATCTGCTCCAGATACTTGAATACCATCTCCTGATCCAACTCCAGCAGTAGCTAATTGAAAACCGTCTAATTCAATTCCATCTACTGTTACTTGAATAGTATCTCCTGCTCCCGTCCGTGTCCAGAGAAAATCTCTACCTGGGCCTCTTATAAAAAGATAACGTTTAGATAAAACAACATCTTCTGTAAGAGTAGTCGGGCCTGCATTTCCAGAAACTAGAATTATAACGTCATGGTTACTATCTGTGACAGCATTGTCGTGGCAATCTTGAATAGAATCATAAGGATCAAAACGACCACCACGATTTCCATTCGCATGAGTATCTCCATTTACAGGGTCTACGTAAAAGATATTTCCTTGCCAAGTATGACCACTTCGTTGACTCTCAATAAGAGCAGCATTTCTATCAGAATGATATATATTTAATCTTTGTCCATGTGTATTAAAGGAAATGTAGCGCTCAGCTGCTGGTAATGTGTTCGTTCCATCACAACGGAAGGCGTAATCAACAGAAGTATCGTAGGCTATAAAATTATACCTGTAAAAACCGTCTCCAACTTCTGTCATTGCTGCATCAGTTATTACTAGAGTGTCTCCAGCTAGTTCTCTTATCCGGATAGTTGGAGACAAGCCTGTAGCTGGAACTCCCGTATTTGTAAAGAATGCAGTTATCTTTTCTGTGATGATACTCATCTACTTTCCTTTGGGAGAATAAATTTTGAGACTTTAGAAGAATCCCAACTGAGATCATAATCCTCAATTATAGCTTGAAGAGCATCCCATCTTCCCCCAACAATATCTTCATACCAAAGCTCATGAGGTTTAAGCTCAAATCTCATCTGTTTAAAACTAGCTTCATAATCTCTAACCCAAGTCTCCCAATCAGCTAGATTATTATGAACTCTCATGAACATTGTTCTCATACAAGAATCAACTATTCCCTTTACGTCTCTACGAACAAGAATGTATCTAGCATGCGGAAAAGCAGCTGCCCAAACTCCCCACATAAGAGGAATCTTAGCGCATTTATAGAACCAAGGGCCTCCTTCGTATCCTTGTTGCAGTATTATATTCTTGATATCTAACGCAAACTTTTCTGTTCGTTCTGTTTCTCTAAAACTCATTCTCTGCGGAAGACAAGGGAGATCTTTCTGGCCCATAGGATCTTCATTTATTTCCTTTAGATATCCCTTCACTACATCTTCTCGAATCTTTAGATTCTCAAAGAAACCAGTTCGATTATCCGGAGTGCTCCCTATAAGATCTCCACCCCAAGCACCTGCTTCATGGATAAGACCAGCTGTCATAGATGTTCCACTTCTAGGAACACCAGTTACCAAGATCGGGGAATCCAGTCCAGCCATTCTCGTTCTCCATTCCAAGTTAATTCTTTAGGTCGTGGTCTTCCGCTAAAGCAAACTATTCTTGCATATTTTGGAAGTTCCTCTTTTTCTTCTCTTCTTTCTTCAGACAACTGAATATCAAGTTTATATGATACGATCTGTTTAGTGAATAAATCCTGAAGACGATCCACAACCATAAGTTTTATCATCTTTTGGATAAAAACTTGATCTCCTTTATAATGACGCTGATAGTCTTCTGGATCTTCTCTAAATTTATGGTATATATGAGAACAGTCTCCATCCCAAGCCATTAGACCAGATCCGAAAGCATGGTCATATAAATATCGAACTCTTGGATCTTTTTTATGTTCAGGATACTTCTCTGCATACAGAGGGCGGAGAGCAGAGAATTTATGGGGATACTGGATTATGTGATTTATATTATCCACAATAACAGTATCAAGATCAAAATAGAAAACAGGAGTAGATATAAAAATCCGAAAGAGTTCTATTTTCGCCCACCAACCAGGCCAATTATGCCTAAGCACATGATACTTTAAATTACCTCTTATGAAACCTCCAGGAGGAATGAGATCTGTTAGGCAATGTAAAGTAAAAGGAAGCGAGCAGTGTTTCTTGAGAAGTCTGTTCAAATTATGAACATAATTCCAATCATAATCCCCACCAGATTTTAAGACACAAGCTATATTATAGTTGTCTCTCATAATTCCTTAAGTCGTGTAAAGAATATGATCGTAAAGATGATGACGAATTGCATCTGAGAATATTTGTGGAATCAGACGACTTGCTTTATCCTTCTCTGTATATTTAATAACTCGGTCTATCGCAAGATCCATCTCTGGAAGAACAGCGAAGTAAGAAGCTAGATCTTTAAGGTCTCTTCTCATTCCATTATGTATTGTTCTTCCTTTTATTACTTCTTTTGCTTTCTTAAGAGAAGAGAGGAGATCTCTATTTTTTAGTCGAAGTATATGTTCCTCTATCTCTCTCCCTAGTCTTTCATAACTATAAGGCTCATCACTTCTCAAATATCTTTCTGCTAACACATGTCCAGAAGGAAGAAGGGTTACAAGATTAAAGATCCGTCGAAGCTCTGCATTCCGTTCTCTATATTCTTCTTGTTTACTTTCTGATAGCCAATCTTCCTTATTCTCTCTACACAAAGAAGGCCCAATCCATTCTTTCGGAAAAGATAGAACACTTTTCTCAAAGAATGTATCAGGAACATCACTATTATCTCCCTCATAATATCCATATTGCTCACAGTAAGAACCAAGTTTAGTTCCTTTGTAAGGAGCGAAAGTTGAAGCCCAAGCCATAGTAGGGCCGCCGGTCTTCTCTCTCAGCTCAACATTTAGTTTTACAAGCTCAAGATCTGCATCTAAATTTACTTTTGTTTCCTCTTTCGTAGCTCCATAAGGAAGACCAGTTATCTGTTCTGTCCGAACTTTAAAGCCTCGACTTACAAGTTTCTTCATACCTTCAAACATAAGCTCCTGTTTCATATTACGATGTAAGACTTCTCTCCGAATAACTGGATCCGCCGCTTCTATAGCAAGAGTTAAACCAAAGCAACCAGCTTTCTTAAGAAAATCAAGCCTTCTATCTCCACCCTCACCTGAAGTCATCTCCCATCGCATCTGAGCATGATAAGGAATGCCTACTTCTTTCGGCCATCTCTCTGCAAATTCAGGTATCCAGTTTTTAATATCAAAACCATGAACATCGTCTTGAGAGTAAAGAATATCAGTAGACCAAAGCTCTGCAAGTTCTCTTCCTTCTATCACAACATCATCCACAGAACGGATATTCCTAGGAAAGAGTCTTCCGGAAACACCTGCAATTTTTGTAAGCTCTTTTGACAAAGAAGAAGTAATACCCTTAATATCCTTTGGGCTACTGCTATTATAACAATAAGTACAGGTATAAGGACAGCCAGTCATTGTTATAATACTTTTGATCTTACTTTTCATATGTTCAGGGTAATCACTATAAAATCCTACTCTATCTGCTTTCGGAAATTGTGTAGATTTTTCGGAGACGAAGATACTAGACTTAATATCTCCTTCTAGAATTTTTCTTAAAGAATCAAAACCTTCTCCCATCACTACGTAGTCTGCAAACAGTAAAGACTCAAAAGGAAAATATGTAGGATGTGGGCCTCCAACAACAGTTATGATTTTAGGTCGTTCTCTCTTAAGTTTTCTTAATGCATCTGCTAGTTGAAGATGATTCCCTGTATAAACATTAAAACCAACAATATCAGGTTTAAAATCTTTAACTACTTGAAAGAAGTCGATAAAATCGTGATTCTTGACAAGGTGATATTTTCTATCCCACCCAAGAGATTCTACCAAACCACCAAGATGAAGAAGTCCTAGAGGCTCAATTACCGAGTAGCTTCCACAGAGAAGAATACGCTTTTTCATCTTATTGATTCCACCAAAGAAGATCTTTATAGCCTATGCTTTCCAACCAAGGACGAAGAAGTCCCTCTTGTCGAATAAGAGAATCCCAGAGATTTGGCATAGCCCTTTGAAGAAATTCAATATCTCCATCATTATATTTTTCTTTTAACTCATATTCAAGAGTCGGAATCTTAGGCCAACGATCTACCCACCTGCGAATATAATCTTCATCTATAGTTAGATTAAACCAATTAAGAACGCTTTTTAAGACAGGAATTCTGTTTTCCATATCAATGATATCTATACTTACAATCTTGTAAAGATGAGGAGAGAATCTGGAAAGATACTTTGCCATCCAAATAAAAGTATCTAAGATATTTGAGTCTTCTTTTGCTGGAAATCTCTGAAATCTTGAGATAAGAGAGAGTAAGGGATCTCTTGTCGTAAGTAAAGGATAAGCTGTTGCAATAAGCATTAGATGTTCTGGAGAATCCGGGCCGTGAAAATGGATAACTGATTTATACCCCATACGATACTGAACCTCTTTGGAAAGATCCTTATCTTTATCTATCTCTATTCCTCCCGATAGTATTCTATCAAAACCCTCAATCCCTTGAAGAAAATTAGACCTAACCGCAAATCCATCTACTTCCGGATGTCGAGTTAGGAAGTTTAACCAGAACCACGTCCCTGTGTGTTGAGGTGTTATTATAAGATAAAAATGAGTATTCATCTATAAATTTCCTAAACGATCAAGAATATCATCTTCTCTATAATCATCCACAAAGATAGGAAAATGCCACTTTCCTCTTGTATCTGGAGGAAGAGAAATTTTATGGAAATCTGGATGTATCTGCCCTTCTATTCTCCCCGGCATAGCAAATTCTTTTTTATTATAAAACATGAATGTTGGTGTATGTTCTATAACAGAAAGCATTGTATTACCAGCTTTCATCCCAATAAAAGCCTTCGCGTTTTTAATAAGACCAAGAAGTTGATTTACTGATGTCTCGCCAGTTATATCTTTCAGGATATTATATTTATCTACAGATCTTAAATCTGCTTGACCAGAAAAGTCCCATTCTCTACCAGTCAAAAGTAACTGACATCCTGTCATTTCTTTAATCTTTATAAGAAGATCATACCATTGAGAAACAGAAAACAAATCTCCCCAGTGTTTATAGTCTCCAGAGTTAGAAAAGAAAACTAGAATATAATCTCCAAACTTCTTTTTCATCTGACTTCCATATTCTTTTTCTTCAAAAGACTGGCGCATCTTAGGATACCAATCCACTTTATATTCCGGGAAAGCTTTTTCCATCGAAATACCGCGGAACATTAAACTGTTTGGGAAAATGAAATAGTCAAAACCATCATAATCCTTTATGATAGCTTTTCTACAATCTCCATGAAACTGATCCCATCTATCTTGTCCTTCCATGTTTATGTGATATGAGAGATTAGAGTAGCAAACACTATCAACTATTTTAAATCTCTTCACATAGTCAAGACTTCTTCTTGTATTCAAATCTGGACCAAAGATAACTAAATCTAGTTTATCAAGTTTTTCCGTCTTTTTAAAAGACTCAAGTATTGTAAGAGCCCAATAGATATCTCCCAGTCCTTCAGGAACAAGAATAGTAGCCATTATGAAAAGACCTCATGATTAATAATTTGATCTGGGTTGAAATTCTCGTCTATAAAAATCGGAGTCTGATAAACATTAAGTGTATCTGGTGGAAGAGTCCGAAAGTAAAAATCCGGGTGAAACTGATGATTCAGTACCTTAGCTGTATCTTTTGGATAATGTTCATACCTATTATATATAACAAAAGTCTGCTTATGAAAGAGAACAGACATCATTGTATTTCCCATCTGATAACCAATATAAGCTCTCGCATTTTTAATTAAACCAAAGAGTTGATCTACAGATGTTTGAGAAGTTAGATTATAAAAGATCTTATCTTTATCATAACTTTCCATAGTTTTATGATCTTTAATATCCCAGCCTCTCCCAGTCAATATAATTTTACATCCAGTTTTTCTGTGTATCTCTAAAAGAATTCCATACCATTTCTTTAAAGATACAACATTAGCCCAATGAGCATAATGTCCTCTTGTAGTAAAAGAAGCTAGAATATAGTCACCAAGCTTATCTCTTGCCCATTTTCCATAATCGTCTTCCTTTTTCGAGGAAGTCATTCTTGGATACCAATTCACTTTATATTCTGGAAAAACTTCGATAACAGGAACAGCCCGATCCATCAGACCATTAAACCACACTAAATAATCAAAACCCTTAAAATCCTTGATAATAGAAAAACGAAGATCACCACTGAGTTGTTCTTTCATAAAATAATCTTCATGCTTCATCCGATAAACTGAAGAATCTGTATATTGAACAGAGTCTAGAAATGGATGCCTACGAACATAGTCTATAGCTCTTGACAGTCCATCTCCTATATCATATATATAAACATCTAAAGAATCAAGTTTCTCAACTTTCTTTAGTGATTCTAAAACTGTAAGAGACCAATAACTATCACCCATTCCCGGAGGTATAAGAATAGTGGCCATTTAGTTATATCCTTTTGATCTTTTAATTTTTTATACTGTTTCAACTAAACAAGTATGACAGAGAAGATGCTTCTGTTTTTGTAGAGTTTTATTTTCGTGAAGTTCTCTTAGATTAATGTAAGCAGGAGATTGCCATATATTCTCAATCGTTTCTGTTCTCACATCTCCCACAACATTCTTTCCATCACTATCCCAGCAACAAGTAGTTAAGCGACCATCCCAGAGAATAGAAAGTTGGTGAAAAAGAGGATCGCAACTTTTTATTTTAAATTCAATAGGAACCTGTCCACCAAAAGAAGCTTTTACAAGAAATCGAACTTTATCTTGAGGAAGAACTCTAGGTGTCCAATATTCTATAAAAGCCTGTTTTTCTTCTTCCTTTTGTCCAAGGTCAATGAGTTGTATATCCATGAGAGGAAGAATACTATTAATCTCTTTTCTATATTCTAGAATATCGTTTACGTTCCTCACAACTCTATCAAAATCACCACCTATTCTGTGTTTATCGTATGTTTCTTTTATCGCTGCATCTATTGTGATAGATAGCAAATCAACAAGACCTTCCATTTTATCAAAGTTCTTCTTTGTTAAAAATGTTCCGTTAGATGCAAGACTTATAAAAAGATTTGGATTATCATTCCTTATTATCTCTGAGATTTTTCTTAAATCTGGATGAACAGTAGATTCTCCTATTCCATGGAGAGATATAAAGTTGAGATCAAAATTCTTAAGCTCTTTTGAGAATTTTCTCACGAGCTGAGCATCCATATATCCAATCTTTCTTGTCATATTCTTATGAGGACACATCCAACAAAAAAGATTACAGAAATTAGTTAACTCAATTGTAATTACTTTTAATTTATTTTCTCTCATCAACTAAAAACCGGATGGTCTATAATTGCTGATTCATTGAAATCCTCATCTACAAATATCGGAAATTGATATTTATGAAGAGTATCAGGAGGAAGAGAATAAGAATAAAAATCCTTGTGTATCTGCCCTGCGTTCTTAACAACTTGTGGACTGAAGTGCTCATATCTATCATATATAACGAAAGTTGGAGTATGTAAGACGACAGACATCATTGCGTTTCCAGCTTGAAATCCAATGTAAGACCTCGCATTTTTTATGAGGCCAAAAAGTTGATCTACTGATGTTTGATCTGTTAAGTCATAAAAAATATCATCTTGATCGAAAGCTTTAAACTTTTCATGGTCATCTACATCCCAATGCTTTCCAGTCAGTACCATTTTACATCCAGTTTTCTTATATATCTTTAGAAGAATATTATACCAACGCTCCATTGATACATGCCTGTACCAAGGAGCATAATGACCACGAGAAGTAAAATAAACAACAACATAGTCACCGATTTCCTTCTTTGCCCATTGCCCAAAACTATCTTCTTCTTCTGAAGAAAGCATCTCTGGATACCAATTCACTTCATACTGTGGAAAGGCGATATCTAAAGGAATACCTCGAACCATTAGATTGTTAAACCAGATAAGATAGTCATAGTCATAGAAAGGCTTCAATATGGCGTAGCGATAATCCCCATGAAATTGCTCTTTCATAAAATCGAGATTGTGCGTGATTCTCTTAATATTTGGTGGTGTAAACTGTACTGAATCAGCCAACTTAAATCTTTTTACGAACTCAACACTACGACCAAGACCATCTCCTGTATCATATATATGGAAATCTAGCCTGTCAAGTTTCTCGACTTTTTTAAAGGATTCCATCTTAGTGAGAACCCAATAGATATCACCCATCCCAGATGGAATTAAGATTGAAGTCATCAGGAGCTATCTATTTGCAAGAAGAGAAGTAAAAACTGAAATTGACTTTTCTTTATTGTATTCCTCAACCCATTTAGGACAGTACCAATCATTAAAGGATTCTGAAGGAACACAATTAAAAGCGAAATTTCTAGAAAAATAATCTGACCAGAAAAGAAGTGTTGGCCTAAAAAAAGAAACACCGAGGATAAGATTCCCACTTGCATATCCTATTAAGCCTTTTGCAGCTTTTAAAAGAGCTAGATGTTCCAAGAAAGGAACCTTCTCAGTTATATTCTTGATTCTATCTTTTCCATCTCTTTTCATAATTTTGTCTGCGATAGACCCAGGTTGAAAACCTGCTAATAGAATCTTGAACTCTGTTTCCTCTTGAATACTTAGAAGCAAATTACAGATCTTATCTGCAGGAAGATGTTCCTCCCATCTCTTCCACATCCCTATATTAGAAAATCTCGCTACTATATAATCTCCATATATCTCTCGAAAAGAATCTTCAAGATCATCAAGAACAGAGGACATTCTCATTGGAGGAAACCAGTTTGTATTAAGATCTGGTAGAATTTGCTCCATCGAATACCCATGCCTTAAACTACCGTTTGGGCAAATAAAGAAATCATAACCATGAACATCCTTAACAAGATCGTATCCTGGAGTCATGTAGGAACGATGAAAGATCTCATCTTTTGGAATATCTACATACTCAACAGTTCCGATGAAATCATACATCTCTATATATTCTTTACTTCTTGGAACACTAAGATTCCAAATTTTTATATGGGGTTTCTCGAATCCATTCTTTATAAGAAAAGATTCCAGTTTCACCATGACCCAATAAGCATCACCCACACCCGGAACAACAAGAATAGAAGGTTGTTTCATCTCAACTCCTACCTCGTAAAACAGAAAACAAGTTTTGATGCTACTGGGCTCGAAGAATGAACTCTTGTGAAACTAGTATTTTGAAAAACTATATCTGTTAATTCAGACCAAGAGAACATCCAAAGATGTTCCGTTTCCTTCCAGTGATGTCTGCCCTCTCGAACCCAGTAATGAGGAAGATCTATGATTAAAAATCCTTTAGGAGAAAGAAGAGAATCAGCCTTTTTAATAGCATCTAACGGGTCAACTAAATGCTCAAGTACATCATGGAAAGTGATGAGATCAAAAGAGGGAAGATCTGATTTGAAGTCCTCAAAGGAAGATAAAAAGAAACGATGTCCTGTTCTTTCTCCGGATGTATCAACCCCATAAGCATCACAACCTTTTTCTACTAGAAAATCGACAAAGGCTCCGTTGCTAGTTCCTACGTCAAGAGTCAAAGATAGAGGAATATCTACAAGATATCTTCCGTATTCTTTATACCGGAGAGCTGCTATTTCATAGTCGTGTTTATATGAATGTCCACTCTTTTTCCTTTTCTCTATATATCCGTTTTGATAGATATGAGAATATTCCTTACCTGTAAGAGGAACTCTTTGTCGAACAACTCTGCAACAAGAGCAGACAAGAACTGGAATAGAAAAGATAGATTTCATCTCTCCCATCTTATTTCCACAAACACAACTTTCGAGCAGCATATCTATCCCATTAAAAAAATAGGGCGATCTACATACACTCTTCAAGAGGAAGAAAAGGAAAAAACGTCAAAGCACTCCCGAGAGTGGTATTCACGATTTCTACTTTTCTTTCTTTAAGGGGATCGACAAGAGAATCAAAATTTGGAATAAATGTTTCTGTATATATATTATCTAGCATCTTTTTCTCGTGTTGATTATGATAGTTATGTTTACCCTCAACAATTCTCATATCAAAACCGATAAGAATTATTTTAGACACGCCAAAATGAACAGCGAGGTTGACAGCAGCATGTCCAGAATTAACTCCATGATTTAAGACGCCTGTTGCATTTTTCGGGGCGAGTGTTGATGCAGCTCCTCGGATCATAGATCTTACCCATGGAATACTCTTCGTCTTCTCTGCAATAGAAACTTTTATTCCAGTGAATCGAGCTAGTCCTTCTTTATGTTGTTGAAACCAATCGAAGTCAAAGAAGAAACAAAATTCTGCAAAAGGAAAGAGTTGGTATGAGTTATTTGTCGTGATAATCCGTTTTCCACGTAGAATCTCTGGATCGACATCATTGATCGACGGGCCACCACCTATAATATAACAGGTCTGATCAGGCCAAATTCTAGGAGCTTTCCACATTCTTTTAAGCTCCAAACATCGCTATCTTCGCCTTCTCTTTATTCGCAAGAATAAGAGTTCCGGTTGTATCAAGAACCATTGCTGTTGCACCAAAGCGGGTTAGATTAAGGCCCTTAAGACTTCTAGTCTCTGGGGACGCGTACTGTGTTGAGGTTGAACCTACTCTTTTCTGAATAACTGTCCCGGCTTCTTCTGTCAGAGCCACAAAATGAGCAGCCAGATAAAGTTCTATGTTTGCAAGAGTCTCAGCAGAGAGCCCTTGACCTACAAGAACATTATCAACATGATTAGTCGCAATATCAATAAAAATGTTGATATCTGCATTACTTGCTATAAGTTTTTTAACCTGCTCATCTGTGACTCTGTTGACAGGCATCGCTTATACCTCCATTCCCGCGATCATAGATTTTGCTTCATCTAAACTCATTGGGCTGTCATTCATGGGCTTATCCCCACGAACAACATTCCACTTACCTTCACGGAGATGTCGCAGTTCTGGTCTCAGATTCTCTTCCTTTGGATCTTTCACAGTTTCTTCCTCGGGAATATCCTCAAAAGACTTTACATCTTCAGACGTCGATGGCAAAGTGGGAGTATGAGGTTTAGGAATACCTTTTGCCTCTTCTGTTGAAGCTGCTGATCTAGGCCCGCCTTGAAGCTTACCTTCTATCTTCCCGGCTTGCTCTTCTGTCAACTCCAACATATCTCCTTCCGTTCGACCATCAATACCTTTACCTTTATAAAGCTGACCATAAATCCAATGCTTATGGCCATTTGCCATCTGATATAGAGCCATAGCTTCTTCTCCTATCTCAAGTGCGCAATTCCAGAACGGCCATCTTGATCGGCCTTCATTCGTGGAACCATAATAGCCATCACCTTAAAGTTCACGAGCATCCCACCTTGGGTTTCCCATTGAACAGTGGAGGGCTGTTGACCAACTACCATGTCTACGACATCACTCGTCATTTGAACGAGAAGGACATTAGCATTAGTCAGGAAGTCCGCGACCTTAATTTCCTCAAGAAACGGAATCTCGCGAAGACGCATAATTATACTCTTATCTGAATTCGTCTTGAAATCTTCTAAGAGCTTAATCCAGTAAAGAGTGGGGACATACAAGATATAAGGGCCAAACATCCTATCTGTATGTAGTGCGTTAATCATAGCAAGGACGTCGTTCAAGATATTCGTCCCAGTTACACCTGAGTTTGTCCAAGTCGTCGTGAGATCAATGGTGTTCCGATTCGGAAAATCAAGATATCCGCGGATAGTTCCACCACCGAAGGTATAAGCAGAAGCGCCAAGAAACAATGTTGTCTCAAGCTTCTCAGACACTTTCCTTGCTGCGAGTTCAGCATTTGTCGTGTCTATAGATTCACCGAGCTTTCGGCTTGCCTCAAGAGCACGAAGATTGATGTAGAAATCCCTATGAGTGATAGGAAGAGGCACCGATTGCAGAACATAATTCACAGCATCGCTCTGCGCACGAGTCAACCCGTCCATGCTGAGATCGGCAGCTCGTGTATCATCCACCGTTTCCCATTGAACCACAGTGGTTCCCATTCCATTTCTCACATCATGCCGAAGACCTCTATTAAGGAGATCTCCTACACCATTAAGACGTTGCTGAAAAATAGGAATGAGTTTCGTGTCGAACTGAATCCACTCATCTTTTCGGAGAGTGTCATTAGTACGAAGAGCAGAAATATTCATTCCGTTTGCAAGCAGACGAGAGGCTACACTCCCAAAAGCTTTAACACTTCCATTCGGATCTAGGGAAAGTCCCTCAAACTGTTCTGGCATTTTACTTCTCCTACTATTATTACCTGAAAAGAAAAAGAGGCGTAAGCCTACATAATCTCGATTTTGATCAATGTAGCAACAGCAGCGGAAGCACTTAGATTAGTTGCTACCAGTGCACGACCAACAGGTTGCTGATCTGATCCGGAGATAGCTACAAGAGTTCCATCACTGCTTGGGGCAAGAATAGCTCCAATCGCAACATTCTCACCCGCAGCAAGAATAGCATTGACCTCATTTCCAGGAACTTGATAGTTCACCTGAGTCCGTTGTCCTGAAGAATAATCATCCGTAATCTTATTTCCTTGGAGATTATCCTCAATCGCAAAGGCCTTACTATGTGGGCCTTGTGCAGCTGAATGAACAACAAAGTCACCAGAGGAGTTTATCTGAACAAGATGTCCTGGAGTAATTGTACCTCCCGCATCCCGCTCTTTCCGAATAAACTCACCTTTGAGTTGGATAGTTTGCTCAGCCATTTTGACTCCAGCCTTGATTTAGATTTAAAGAAGTTTTCAGAAGAGCCTTTAAGAAGCTGCTTGTGTGTCAAGAGCTTTCTGGGGAAATACTTCAGGAGAAGGAGGAATGATGTTTTCATTCTCACCCAGATTTGCCTTAGGCCCACCTCGCATACTATAATCAGCCGGAGACGCAAGAGCTGCAAGTTTCTCCAGATAAGATAGATCCAAATTATCTAGATCTTCTTTAGAGAACTGGCTGGTCTTGTTCGCAGTGATTTGTTGAACAAGATCTGCTCTATTCTGCTTCTGCAACCAGACACCTTGGTTTAGAACAGCTTGGATCTCGGGAGGAGCCTTGGCGATATAAGATTCGGGTGTTTCAGAGTCACCTTCTTCTTTTTCTTGAGAAAGAACCTCTTCTACTTCCTCCACTTTCTTCTCAATAAGAGAAGGCGGAATCCCGACAACTGAAGCGGCCTCGAGTTGTTCTTCCGTAAGGGATCCAAGGAAAGACGTATGCTCCTCGGTGTAAGCAGTCTCCGAATTCGCAATCAGATCTTTAATCTTCTCTTCTTTATTCATTATAACATTCTCCTTCATAGAGCCATCCTCATTTGCTACAACAGGGACAAACTCTGTAACAGGACGTACAATGGTTTCTTCTTCACTCAGAGTAATAACTCCTTCAGTGTTAATAGAGAAACCTTTGCTGACAAGGGAATCAAAGCCACGTTCAAAAACGAAGCTCTCCGCAAAAACGGCAACGATACCCCAGAAGTCTTCGCCTTTTAATTCAAGGGCGGACGAAAGCGCCCTTCTAACATCCATATCAGAGATCTCTTCTTGATGCTTGAAAATAAGGAGATCTCTGTGATTTTGTAACAGAGAAGAGAAACTACTGTTATTCTTTTCTTTTCCTTCTTCTTCCTCCTCTTTGTTCTTCTTTACTTTCTTCTTTTTTCCTTCCTCTTCTTCATCTTCATGCCCAGTGTTTGTCTTGACCTTTTGAATATTCCCAGAAGGATCGATAAGAGAAACATGAGAAGGAGAAGGATTACTACTATTCGTGACAATTGAAGCAGTAAAATTAACTCGCGGTGCACCCGCGCCATCAACGATAGAACACGCCCCAAGAGTACCACCAGTCAATATTGCAAGGTGATCAGGCTTAATATCATCTTGAATAGCCGTGAAAGATTCACCTTGAAAAGTTCCAGCCTTCGGTTGAGATTCTGCAAAGTAACCTGTGCTGACTTCTATGATCTCACCTTTCTTCATTGCCTCAAGAGCCTCAATAGCGGGGGCTCCTAGAGCAATCACTTTTTCATCATCAATCCAAGCCTCAACCCGGAGTTTATTACCCTCTATAACTTCAGCATTAAAGATTGTCCCAACTGCCCATTCTTCAAAAACATCAGGGGACGCTGCGACAGAGACGAGTTCACCTTCGACTGAAGGATGGTCAAAAGTAATAGGTCGGCCGTTCCAAGAAGCTGGATCAAGCTCACTTGCTTTTACGAGCTCAGAAGTCAGGCTATTAGCTGCTTGAAGAACACCCTCAACAAGAGCTATTACAGGAATAACGGTGAAGTCTTTTCCTTGAAAAGTCTCAGTTCGGACGAGATCTGATTGTGCGTTTAGGAATTTCATGGCGTTGTCTTTCTTTCTCCATTGTGAGAAACAGACGGCGATTCGTTGTTCTGGTGAATCAAACTCGCTGCTTACAACAGAGGTACAACGAGAGATGAAGTCGTTTTTCTTTTCATCTTTTTTAGGAGTCGGAAGAGGCATTGTTATTCTCTTCTCCTTCTTTCTTTTCTTTTCCTTCTTCTTCTTCCTCCTCTTCCTTTTCAACAACCGGAGGAGTAGCAAGAGCTATCTCTTTCGGATTCTTCGCTGTCCCTTTAAGGCCAAGAAACTTCTCTCTCCATTCCTCTTCACTTAAAGCGAGCCCACCAAGATTCCGAGCTTTTGCTATATTAAGGGCCGCAGAAGCAGTTCGAGCAGATACAACCGAACGTTCTTCTTCAGTCAAAGGTTGAAGAATGGGCCATTCAACATCATATTCAATTTTTGGAAGAATACCCCACTGCTGAAAACGATCTATAAGAGGACGAATTAGTTTAGGCCCAACATAGGTAACATTCCGTTCATTTATAAGCTCGTTCCAGCTTGCACGATCTTGAGAGGAAGCTAGTTGTCCTCTCTCGGAACCAAGAAGAATCCGTTGGGGAATTTTAGTTGTTCCACTTATAAGAGATATGATCCCTTGAAAAGGCCCACGAGGATCAGCTGTTTCGCTTCCTAAAGACTTTATTGTGACACCTCTAGTCTTAATATAGCGAGTTAAGTTATTATAGTAATCCTCGACTGAATCAGAAAAGGCTTCTTCATCTCCATCCTGTAATTCAAGTTCTGGATCAATATCTGCATGAATTCCTCGATCTGCTATACGCCAGAAGAATTCAGCAGAGCCACCAACAACCTTCGCAAGGTCATCAAATAGATTGTAGACACTCTCGAGCCTTGGTTTACCAAAGATATCATCTTGAAGAAGACCTTCTGCAAGATGCAGAACACGAGAGTGATGAACTTTTAAGGTAAAAGATTTGACACCTGCTATATCTTTTCCGGTTGTGATAGAATAAAGGCTGGGTTTCCCAAAACGCGGGTTAGTTGGTTTGTCCTCGATTTTATCAATAACAGCTAGATCTTCACTGTAAGGAGAAAGATAAAGAAGATCATCTGGAGTTAGTTTTGTAGCTCTAACAGAATTATCAAGAGGAGCACCACCACGAAGACCGATGAAGAGAACTGCGTAACGGCCAATTCCAGACAGCTTGTCTGCTCTATCTAGATTATAGAAAATACTATGTTTTTCTTGCAGCTCTTCCCAACTTTTCAGGAATTTTTCTCCTTCTGTTTTATTTTTCTTTCGGGGAATAAGGACAGGAGGATTACTCCAAGTAGCTGCTGGAGGAGCATTTACTATACGACTGGCGATGTTATCTCGAAGATAACGAGCATAATAATGTTCGTATGTCAGAAGCTTTGTGTAACCGAGAACAGTGAAAACATCTCGAGCACCAGCAAAAGTCTGACCCATTTTAGCTAGAAACTTCTGTCGACTAATCATAACGGAAGTTAGGGATCGAAGTTCCTTAGCTCGATTTATTTGCACAACCTTTGTTGATTCTTCATCCATTCTTCCGTCCCTTAGGCCAAACTAGACCTCTTGAATACTTGCCACCTACAAGAAGATCAGTTGCAGCCCAAACATAAGCGTCAAGCCTGTTAGGACTACTTCCTTCGCCTTCATAAGTACAAAGCTCATCCTCAAGTTTTGGATACGAGCCGACCATATGAAGTTTACCTTGTTCATCAAGAGCAGCAACAGGCTCAGCCCGAATTAACTTTCCACGAGAAGCCCAGACGAGCTTTACAGGGACATTCTTGTCATGAGTCTGGATAGTAAGAGTAACCATCTCACCACCGTTATTTTTCTCCGCAACTATTTTATTCGCATCAAAGTTGTGATAAGCTCGAACTGCTTTTTTCGCCCACCCAAGCGGGCTCGCTGTCAAACTTTTATCTGCAAGACAATAGCCATGATTATTAGCTGTTTTCCCCATTACTATAATTCCGGTCTCTGTTGCTGTCTCCGCAGTTGCTACAGTTGGGTCGATAGCGACAACAATCTTCACCATCTCCTTTGGGGCTTCCCTCACTCGATTCTTATCAAGGGTAGAACGAGACCAGAGAGCACCTTCTATATCTTCGAGAATCTCTGCTTCTAGCTCTTGTCGCCCAAGCCTAGTTCCTTCATACTTAGTAATAATCTCGTTAAGAAAAGGCTTAGAGAGATTCTCAAAATTATCTCGAGTTCTCCCTTTCGTCACATAAATATCTGTTCGAGAAGGATCGACGAGGCTCTTGATAAAGGGAATAGCTCGTGGGGTTGTGGAGATAAAACAGCGACTATCTCCTAGGCGGAGACCGAGCATGAGGTTTGACCAGAGATCAGAGATATTCCTGAAGGTTGCGATTTCATCTACCCATGCAGTATCGTGAGAAGGCCCTCGAAGCTGGTCTGGATCTTCAGCCGTATAGATGGTGGCCTGGGCTCCATTGGGCCATACTATACGACGCTTCGAGGGCTCATACTTAGGTCTACCAGGATCATTATCTCCATAAATTGCTAAGATTCCAGATTCTCCCTCAACCATCACATCACGAGCATCACCAGCGGATTGACTTACGAGTGCAATATGTCTTCCTTTTCCAACATTTACTCTATATTTAATCCACTCAGATCCCGTTCTAGTTTTCCCTGCTCCTCTACCAGCGAGGTAAAGCCAGATAGACCAAGTTCCAGGCGGGTTTATCTGTTCAGGACGAGCCCAACTATTCCAATCATAAGTCAGATGTTCTAACTGTTCTGCTGAGAGAGTGTCAATATATTCCCGGAAAATATCATCCCCAACCATCTCCTTAATCTTCCGCATAGGAAGACGAGCCAGCATAGCTGCTTCTGGAGTTGAGAGATTAGGAATAGAGACTTGTTCCATCTTCTTACTTCGCCTCTGAGAATTCTGCCTCGACTACGTCGATAGGATCGAGACCAACTTTCTGAAGAAGCTTCGCTTTCATAGCAGAGACTTCGACTTCTCCGGAGTGTTTATGCGCATGTTCATGTTTATGATGAACTTCCTTCAAACCACGACCTTTAGATTTTAGATAAGAGAAAGCCGTTTTTACCTTTAACTCAAGATCTCCGCTATGGAGACCGAGACGAATAGCTGCAACGGCGGGGCGAAGAAGAGCAGAATAATCATCCTCAATATTCTGAAAAGCTCGTCCCTTCATTTCTTGGATAGCAGGACTATTCAGCGTATTTGTAACCGTAGGTTCACTACAACCAACTATTCCTGCTATATCTGCTCGAGAATATCTCCCTTCCATATCAAGCTTGAGTATAAGAAGATGTTTCCCTTTAATTCTCTTCAAGTTTTGATACGGAAGATTATTCTTCAGAGCAACAACAGAAGGAGAGGGAAGTCGAAAAGAGTGGAGATTCTTTCTCTCCCGAGAGAGGATGGGGAGGAGAGAAACACCGTTTCGACTTCCCCCATTTTTATTCTTTTCTATCTTTTGTTTCAGAGAGAGACCACGAACTACTCCCCGCAAAAGAACACCTTTAGTCTCGTTCTTAGATTTATTTTTAGACCCTGAAGGCTTCTCCTGGGTTTGGATAGTAAGATGCTTCTGAAGCTTTCCGAAGGCATCTTTTACATCAGGAGAGAAGTCTTTGTCTAATAGCCGTTCAAACTGACTTTTTTTCATTTTCTCTTTCTTCTTCTCTTTCTTCTTCCGTCTATATCCCCAGAAAAAGGAAAGGCGACCAGCCATTCTTTATCAAGCCTGTAGCAGAAAGGCTTGCCGAGAATAAGGAAGTAACTAGTCGCCCTCCTTCTTTCTTTTTTGGAAACCACAACTCTTTCACAAATACCACAAAGCACCGGCCCATCTGTACATTATCACTTTGAACTGAAAAGCCACCATTGTCAAGAAGCCGGGCCGGTTTACCAAGAGATAGATAAAAACCAAGAGATAGATAAAAACTCCGGCTAACAGAAGAGTCTTTCCCTCCTAGCTCATAATCCAAACTCTTACCCTAAACTAAACTATAGAGTCACAGATTTTAATGAGTAGAAGATAGTGTCCCCAGCAGTATGGGTGTAGGGGATAGCAGTTCGCCGATGGTACCCTTTCTTCTTTCGAAAGAGTTATCCTTTTCCTTGGCGGGATGGCATGGTTATTGCTCTTGCGGGCTTGGCATGGTTATTGCCAGGAGTGGAATGGCACGGATTATGCCGCTGTGTCGTTGGCATGATTATTGCCAAGAAGCAGATGGTACGGTTCTTGCCTTTGTTATAATGGCATGATTATTGCAGGTAGGAATTTTAAGTATAAAAAAAAGGCGGTCATTACAACCGCCCTTTGTAGAAAAGTGAGGAATTAGTTTGAGGCCACCTTTTTGCCTTCCGCGTCCTTCGCGGAGCCTTGGCGTTTCTTGTGAAGGTCAAGTTTGGATTGGAGTTTCTCCAGTTGTGCCTGCACGGTGTCCACGTCAATTTCACCCTGGAGGTTGACTTTCGGTATGGAGAAAGTCTTTGCGGCCTCCGTTATCTCTTCCGCCGTGATTTTGTCCAGGACAAAAAGCGCACGATTGATCCGGGCAAATTGCACGCGGAGGGACTGGACAGCGTACGCCATAATGACTGGCCCGTGCTCGCAGTCCTCCATCGCATCCGCCCAATGCCCGATAGGGATGCTGTACGGTACGGTATTGCCGGCCTTCCGTTCGACTTCATTTTTGGCAATCTCACCGTCACACGTGCGCGGGAGATTCGGATGGAGGACTTCTTTTACGGTTTTCACTGCTTGTTTATTTTCGGCCATTAGAGATAAGCTCCATTTACGGTCATTGGGAAGGGTTGACCATATGACCCCTTGCGCCATTAGCGGCGCAGTACACAAGAAAGGACAATTAGAGGGAGGAGAATGGCTGTCACCAGAAAAAGAGAATCCACAAGAAACCCCTTACCGTGCCAAGCGCTGCTTGCTGATAATCGCCTTATCATGCGCGCGGATCATTCCCACAAAGCGCATGGTTGCCCAAAGAGAGATTAGAATAATAATGGTTTCCATTGTATTGCCTCCGATTATTTTGTTCTCTGTCGTTATATATAGTGTCTCATTCACAAGAGCTGATGTCAACAAAAAAGCGAAGGTTATTACAAAAAAGTTTTCACAATAAAACCATGCAATCCACGAGCCATTCCGGGTCTTAGGCTAAAGGGCACGGTTAGTGCTATAGCAAGGATCATGCCATTTTGCTGGTAAGAAAAGGGAACATAATATTGATAACTTCACAATAGAATCATTCTCTCTTCAAAGAAATTATTAGTTCAAAAAGCTTCTCTCTACAAAGAAATTATTAGCTGAAAGAAATTATGATCTAAGATTTTAAATTAAACTATAAGAAAATCCAGCCTGAGAAACCCCCAAGAATATACTTTCTACTATCCGAAAATGTTTTCAACTCTGGTTTCAAAATCCAAAAAATCCCCCGAGAATTCGGAATTATAACTAAAAACTGAAAAGAACTAAGAATAAAAAGAACTATAAGAAAAATCAAGAGGAAAAGAAATCGGCCCATTATCTTTACAACAGACAACCAATGGTATAACCTGGCGTCTGAACCATCCGACATGTGTGAAACGTGAAAACCACCTTATAACATGGTTAACATTACCATAGGCCTGGTCCTCCACAATTGCCGTCTTAACCATAAGATCCTAGATCCCCAGACCCCCCCAGAAAAAATTGGACTCTCTATAAGTGCGGGGTGTTCTTAAAAAAAAAAAAAAAAAAAAAAAATATATACTACTAGGGTTTACAAACATGCACACAAGAATATGGAGGCGCGAGACAACCCAATGTTAACCATGTTATATGACGTCTCGGACGGTTCACACAGCTTCTGCGAAGCGGAGGAGATAGATAGTTTTTTCCATAAAGGCTTTGCCCGGATGGTGGTCTCCAGTTCTTCCTTGGCCCTTCGGGCAATGGGATAGAAGGGGCATCCCTTTGACTTTTCTCGAGGGAGAGGATCCTTAGGAAAGCAACTTTTTAGACGGAAACGTTTTTCGCAGAACCGCACCGATAATTAAATATATGGCTGGTTGGAGTTTATATAGAGTCAAGGAATATTGTGATAAAAAACAATGGAGGCTGGGATGGAGAAGATGGTGAAAGAATTACACATAGAAAGGATTTGAGCCATTCTTACTCACTTGATGCAAAAGAAAGTATGGTCATTTGTTTCAGAAAAAGACCACGGCTTTTATTCTGAGCCAATACGGAAAATGAGCGCTGAAATTCTATTTGAATCTACAAAGACTCCACATATTGCTGCAAAGCAGGCTTTAAGAGCTTTTGATGAGATGTTAGCAAAAGAAAATAGACGAATTGAAATCTTACCCTTAAAAAAAGAAAAGAAAAGAAAGGAGAAATATGAATAAGAAGAAAAGAAGGCTTCTAACAATAAGGGTTCCTAGTTTAGAATCTGATTCTGAATTCGGAGAGCCAGGATATAAGTATATTGTTTGTCTAAACAGAAAGAAGCAAAATAAAGTAGCGAGTGTTTCTTTTAAGCTCTCTGCAATCTCTCTTCCAGATCTTCAACTTAGAATAATCTCAGGAGTTTATGATAAGGAGCTGGATCTAAGAGATGGAGAGATAGTGGATGTAAGGATAGAAGGAAGGATGATTTGTCGTCTTTTACATGAAGAAAAGAAGAAAGAAGAATCATGAGAACACAAGAAGAGAAAGAAGAGGAAAAGCTGGCCCGCCTGAACAAAGAGGAAAAAGCTGTCCGAGATGCAATCCCTCCTGGGCAACCAATAGAAAGTGCCAGGAAAGCTGTAGATATGACATCTTTCCCGAGATGGGAAAGGAAGACAGATCTTATCGAGAGAATCCTCGCAGAACAGGGCCTCTCTGTTGACACGAGAAAGAAAGCAGCTGGAGAGATATCTGGGAATGCAAGGCGTTCTAAGAGATATTATATCCGAAAAAGGATTCAAGAAGGAAAGCCTTATATTCCTAGATATATCCGATCTCAAGGAAAGAAGGTTGCTCTCAGCCTCGGATATAAAAAGTGGGAAGTCCGAGTTATTCCAGAAGAAAGTCTTCCAGAGAAGGAAGTAGATATAAAGAAGTTGAAAGTTGTCTTTCGAATAATGAATAAGGATAAGATGGCTTCTTTTTTCCAGAAGAAAGAGAAAGGAGAAGGGGATGAAAATTAAACTTTTTGGTTTTCAGATAGAAATAACAAAGATAGATAATAGAGGTTTCCTTGTTACATTTCCTATTACTATATCAACAAGAGCGTTACGATATCAAGACTGTGAGGAATATGCAGCGAGGAAAGCTAAACTGATTGTTAGAGCCTATAAAAGAAAGTATAAAGGATGAAAAGAAAAGAATCCTAGAAGGACTATCAAAAGAAACAAGGAGGATATAAGTGAAATTCAAAGATATTCCTCAATATACTCAACACCCTAATTATGTTGTCGATATAAGTTTTGACTACTTAGAACAACATCTTAGCTTTTGGAACGATAGAGGAGAGCTAGAACTAGAACCTGATTTTCAGAGATCTCATGTGTGGAATACAGAACAGCAAATTGCTTATGTCGAATATTTACTCAAAGGTGGCCACGCTGCTCAAGAATTATATTTCAATTGCAAGGGTTGGCAAACCACCTATGACGGGCCAATTCAACTAGTGGATGGTCTACAGCGTCTTACCGCTGTTAGATCTTTTCTAGCAAATAAGATTCCTGTTTTTGGAACTCTGTATTCTGAATTTGAAGATAAACTCAGATTTACTCGTTCTAACTTTAAATTCTATATAAACAACCTTAAGACTCGAAAGGAAGTTCTTCAGTGGTATATTGATCTAAATACAGGAGGAGTTATTCATTCTTCTAGTGAAATAGATAAAGTTAAGAGACTTCTTCAACAAGAACTATTAAAAGAAAGAGAAAGCAAAGGAGATGAAAATGGCCTCTTGTAAAGCAAAAGGACTTAAGAATAAAACATCTGGAATCTATGCTGAGAGAAAAAAGAAAAGAAATGAAGAAGCTTCTAGGAAAGAGCAAAGAAAGAAGATAAAGAATCCAAATAAAACAAATAAGCATAGAATATATCCCGTCGTCTTCGCGAAAGGCTTCCACCGCAATTCCCTACAACTAAAAGGAAACTTCAAAGGAGATGGGAAGGATAAAAGATATGAAATAGATAAGAACGGGACACTCCGGAATATGGAATAATAATAGTAAATGCAATTTATCGGGAACTCAGAAACCTGAAAACAAACCGAGGAAAAAATGATAGTAACAGAATTCTTTAACTTCCACCCTTCCACCCCTCAAGAAATCAAGGAAAACTATAACTATGAATTCGGCTTCGGAGGCTTTGGGGAGGTCACGTATTTAAGAACTTATAGTCGAAATAATAATGGAAAGCAGGAAGACTGGCTTGCAACATGTGTCCGGACAGTCGAGGGCTGTCTTTCAATCCGGAAGGACTGGTATAGAAAGATAGGAGTTCGTTGGGAGGAAGCAAGATGGCAAGCTATCGGGAAGTCCATGCTCACTTATATATATCAGATGAAGTTCCTTGCGCCCGGCCGCGGCCTCTGGGCCATGGGCTCATCTCATGTCTACGAAGTAGGCGGGATGGCTCTTAATAACTGCGCAGCGACAGCAGTCAGAAGCTCAACTCTCGCGGAAGATATCTGTTGGGCTATGGACGCAATGATGTGCGGTTGTGGGGTCGGCTATCGTCTAGAAACATCTCATGACTGGCTCATGCAGAATGTGAAGCAGAGAGAAGATTGGCTTCCATCTGAAACTGGCCCGAATCATCCGGAACGGATCTTTCAGATACCAGACACAAGAGAGGGATGGGTTCGATCAACTCAGATGCTCATTCGATCTTTTTTCACTGGGAAAAAGATATCCTTCACATATAATAAAATCCGCCCTTACGGAGAACCAATAAAAGGCTTTGGAGGAACAGCATCTGGCCCGGCTCCTCTTATCATCCTCCATCGTCGAATAGTTCATTACTTTGAGAACTTCCTTACAGGTCGAATTGATGGAACTCGTTTTGTCTGTGATCTCATAAATGCGACTGGCTCCTGTGTTGTATCGGGGAATGTGAGAAGAGGAGCACAGATCATTCTAGGCTCTCCTTATGATAAGACGTTCCTTGATCTAAAAGCGGAGAATTCTAGTATCAACAAAACAACAACACTTTTTATCTCAAACTATCACCAAGAGATATTTGCTTTGGCTAAACAGGAAACCGAGAAATATTCCTACGTAGAAACTCTTGCCTATGCTAATAGTGAAGACTTTGAATCTGTAGAATATCTCAATGACCGCATGAACATTCAGGGCCTAAGTAACAACTCCTGTTTCTTCGAGATAGCTGAAGATTTCATGCAGATAGAAGATCTAGCAAAGCGAGCGCTTCAACACGCAGATATTGGAATGCTTAATCTTATGAATGTAAGAAAGTTCGGACGATTCACTCACCCGGCTGGGGAAAACGGAATCCAGAGAGATGAAGCTAAGATCTGTAATCCTTGTGGAGAAATTGCCCTAGAAAACAAAGAACTATGTAATCTTGTAGAGATCTTCCCTACTCGCTGTTCTGATGAGACTGAATTATTCTATGTAACACAGATCGCGACAATTTACGCACAAACAGTTTCTCTTCTAATGACTCATTCTCTAGACACCAATGCAGTCCTCTCAAAAAACAGGAGGATAGGTGTTTCCATATCTGGGGCAGCCGATATGCTAGATAACATCGGCGCAGGTCGTATGACCCGCACGCTTCGGCGGATGTATCAGATTGTAAAACAAACAGCATCAACGATGGCAGCAGAGTCCGGCGTCCCTTCTCCTCTTCGCATGACTACAGTTAAGCCAAGTGGAACTGTATCTCAACTAGCTGGAGTTTCTTCCGGGATGCACTTCCCAACCTTTCAATATGCTATCCGACGAATAAGAATAGCGCAAGGAAGTTCTATGGATATCCTTCTTCAAGAGCAAGAGATCCCTTGGGAACCAGATGTAGTCCAACCCGCAACAAACGTCTTCTCTTTCCCTATAAATCAAGGGAGAACTAGGCCCGCGACATCTGTCTCCGCCTGGGAACAGTTCGCCTTTCTTGCTATGCTTCAGAGAGAATGGTCAGACAACATGGTTTCCTGTACAATCTGTTGGAATCCAGAGACAGAAGGACATCAACTTGAACATATGTTGGCTCAATTTGCGCCTCTTATAAAAAGCGTTTCTCTAAACCCACATACAGCGGCTGGACTTTATAAGCAGATGCCATATGAGGGAATCTCTTTTGAGGGATATGTAGAGATGAAAAAGAAGATTGGAAAGCTTGATCTCTCGTCTTATGTGAGTGACAGCGCGCAGCCTGAGAATAGAGACGCGACGTTGTTCTGTGAGAATGATTCTTGTGAGATTATATAATGAAAGAACCAATCACATCATTCTCTAATTACTATCGTCCTCTCAGTAACTTCTGGCCTTCTCCAGTAGATTATTTAGGGCTAACTTACCCAACTATCGAGCATGCCTATCAAGCAGCAAAAACTGAAAATATTGAAGTAAGGAGAGATATTCAACAAGCTAAGACTCCGGGAAAAGCTAAAAGATTAGGGCGAAGATGCTCATTAATATTAGGATGGGAAAAAAGCAAAGATTCTATCATGTTAGAACTTGTAACACAGAAATTTACTAGATACTCCGGATTAAGAAAATTACTCTTGACTACAGGGGAAATTGAGTTAATAGAAGGGAATACTTGGGGTGATATTTATTGGGGAGTATGTCAAGGTGAGGGACAGAATAAATTAGGAGAGATCTTAATGAAGATAAGATTTGAGTTGGCTCTTGATCTTGAAAAGTCAACTCAAATATAAAATCTCGTATCTATTTGACATTTGTAATAATCTGGGCTATAATTAGGGAAATAAGAAAGGAGACGCGACGTTGTTCTGTGAGAATGATTCTTGTGAGATTCTTTAGGATGGAGGCAGAAATGGATGGAAGAATAAACTTCAACTGAAAAAGGAAAAAGGTATGAAAATTCCAACAATCAACGACTTAGTTTTCTGTGCTACCTGTGCTTATCTCCTCATAGACAAACTCTATGATGGCTCGGGTGAAACATTTAGGCCCCTCCCTCTCGTTATCAATGTAAAGGAGGGTGATTTCTCTCTTGAGAAATGTTTTAACTGCGAAGAATCAATTCAGGATGATTGAAAAAACCCAGATATAAAATTCCCAATCTATTTGACATTCGCTCCAATCTATGATAAAATTAACCATAAGGTTAATTTGGAGCGAAGTTAAACAACAAAGGAGTTGAGAAAAGATGAAATACATGATAACAGTTGATTCTTTCTACAAAAATTCTTTGCGTTTTCGTGAAGAGAATGAAATTGCAGACAAGATTATCTTGTGGTGCTCAAATGAGTATCGAATTAAATTAGGAAAAATAGATGGGAGAGACACAACTGTAGGGCATAGAATAGAGTTTGAAACAGATCATATAGGTCTTCTTATTGCCCAGGGTATTGTAGAAAGAGCAAGAAAAGAAGTTCTTCATTCAGAGTCTGTACGACTCTATATTATGCGAGATCGGATTCTCTAATGAACAAACACACTGAGACAATTGAAGCTCTCCGTTCTCTTCTCACAACTCCTGCTTCTTTGTATTCTCAAGAAGAAGAAAAAGAAGAAAACAGCGACGATATCTTCGTCATGCTAGTTGTCTCAAATAAGGAAATAAGGAAAGCAAGGAGACTTCTGGCTGAATGGGACAAGAAGATATCTGACCCGCCTTATATCAAGCGAATCCGCTGCAAAACTTGTGGAACTGAAACATATTATGAGAATCTCATAGACGAGAGATGTCCTTCCTGTGATGAAGATATGCGGATTTATCTCGCAACTGCTCTTAAGGAAGAGGAAGAGAAGAGGGAAGGGAAAGAGGATAATAAAGAGAAGAAAGAAAAGAGGACAAAGAAATCTATCTCAATCGAATTCATAAAAAGTCTGCGCTCTCTACCACCGGAAGAAAGAGCCATCTTCATGGATGATCTTTCGGGAAAAGAGAAGAGCTTTATTCGACAAGTTCTTACACGTCAGATATAAGACAGAAAGAGAAGGAGGAAGATATGAATAATGAACTTGTTATTCAACGATTGGAAGAAATTGAAGATAGACTAAATTCATCTTCTCCCGGCCCCTGGAGGAGAACTTCTGGGTTTGATCCAAGCATTTATGATAAAGCTGGCTGGTGTGTTATTAATCAGGTATGTAGTGGGGTCAATGATGAAGATGATTCAGGAGATAGAAATGCTAATCTTCTTGTGCATATTCCTGAAGATCTCAGATTCCTACTTAGTTATATAAGAGAACAGAAAAAGGAGGGATGAAGATGGAAGAAATTACTCTCGTTCTCTCAAAAAAAGAAATCCGGACTCTTCTACGTACACTTCAAGAAATGAATCCAGAAACGGCAGTTCCTTCACTTATTACTAAAGCCACAGCTCTTGAAATTAAAATCAGGAGAATGCTTATGGGTGGTTCTTCTTACTGGGACGCCGAAGAAACGAAGGAGCAGGGATGAAAGCTCACGTCCTGAATTATAAAATAACAAGAACCTATCCTGGCTCTTCTGGCTCCTGGAGCGAACCTGCGGAACCACCGACAGCAGAAGTCTCAATAACAAGGATCGAGATTGAGCCAGATGAAAGAGCTTCTGTCGGAGATGAATTTCAAATAGAAGGAAAACTTCAATATGATTTTGAATTTGAGGATCTCTTTTGTGAAGTCCTTGGAATTGAATCTGAAAGAGAAGGCTGGCAAAAACTCCTCGTGAATGCAGGAGGAACAATAACAACTGGCCCGACTCCACCTCAATCTCAGAGAGGAAGAGGATAAGATGAAGAACGAGAAAGCTGGATTATATTATAACACTCCGTGTCAGTGGAGGAAGGCTTACGTTTGCCGAAACTATGCGACACATCGAAACAGAAATGAAGAAATCAGTCGTCATGTTTGGGTGGGAAGTAGCAGAAATAATTGATGCAAAAGCAACACTCAAAAGATTTGTGAAGGATAACTGAACGTGAGCCGCACGGCTTTAGATAGATGTCAACTTGCAGCAAACACCTACCACCGACAAGGAAGAAAAAGATGCTATCTCGACTAGAACAAAAAGCAGCCGATATCGTTATGGATGATATAGAGGAAAAGCTCGAAGAGCTATATGATGGAGCTGAAGAGAAGACCAAAGAAATGATTCTTCAGTTAAAATATCTCGAATACCTCGAAGCAGAACTCGGTTCTGGTCATTATCCTATCCCAGAGATCTCTCATTCTTATGGAGGACTAAATTTCGCACTAAAAGTTACCTCCCCAACAACAGATCCTGCCTTCTACTATCTTCGCCTCCTCGCAAAGAAAGGATGGAGAAGGAAGTATAAAACTCCTGACACAAACGAACTTGGTATTTCTTGGTGGCTTGAGAAGGAGATAGATTCTGAGAACATCAGCCTCCGTTTCTTTCTTAATATCCTTCAAGATGACGAGCCCGCCTCCTGTAAGATAGTAAAAGTTGGAGAATATACAACTCCAAAGTATATGATGATCTGCCCGAATGGGAGCGAGAAACTTCTTGGGAAAGGGGAGGAAACAGGATGAAAAAAGAGATAAAATTCTACCCTGCATGGGACAAGCGATCAACTGAATCACATAAAAATTATGGCATACAGGGAACTATTCTTCATTTTATTGTATCTGATGAGAAAGGAGCTAGTGATTTAACTGTAGATCTAAATTGGTATCTTCCTCAAAATAGGGAGATAGATCTTTGTGAAATGGAGGTATATCCTTCCACATACTGGCAAAAACCTCTCCCAATTAATCTTGGACATCATAGTCCTATTCGTCTTCATGAGTGGGAATTCAAAAGAGATTCTTGTGAGATTCTAGCTAGAAAGCCTTGCTATTCTTCTGTATCAGCTCTTGATGCTGATAAATACTTTGAGATTTTAGTCTCAGAAGGACAAGAAGGATTATTTAAAGCTCTTGAAGAATACCATAAAGAAATCTTTTTTGAGGAAGAGAAAAAAGATGAACGCAAGAAATGAAAGAATAAAAGGTTGGAAGAAAATAAGACAGGAACAACGAAAACTGAAAGCAAAAGAAAGACAAGAACAATATCTAAATCTTTCTGCTGGAGGAAGAATCAAACGTGTAACTTCTCGTCGTGGCAATTCTATAAAAGAATTGGAACGGCTTTATCAGAGAGGATAAAAGAGGAGGATTGGTATTCTAAGTCTTCTCTCTCCCACTAAAACAAAGTGAAACAATAAATAAGAAGAGGAAACAAAATGACTAAACAAAAACTTCAACCTCATGAAATCTATGAGCGCTTCCGTCCCCAAGAAACAATCCGTCATTTCCTGTCTGGCTGGGGCATCCTTCATCATTACC
>SDBT01001286.1_pt1 | contig 43749 bp, 24 predicted proteins | sample 2277101 | NCBI WGS metagenome assembly SDBT01 (sample SAMN10404973, study PRJNA504765) | marine sediment metagenome | isolation source: marine sediment core GS10_PC15, 103 cmbsf | place: Arctic Ocean: Southern Knipovich Ridge | collected 2010
GTCTGGGTGTTGCCCCACAATGCCGCCTTCGCATGGGAAAAGGGAGCCTGGACCCCCTCGCGGCGGATACCGCAGCACAGCGGCGTCTGCCCGGTTGGGGGAGGCTGGCTGCTGCGGAACTACTACAGCCAGGGCAAGAAAGGGCCCCCCTACACCTGGTTCGACCGGACGTTCGAGAACCACACGGAGTACCCCAAGGCGCCCGAGCAGTACCGTTTGACGCGCCCGTACTATCGCATCGGTGCGGCGACCGTCGGCCTGTTCACCAATACGCCGAAGGGCAAAGGCTGGGAGGACCGCATCTTCGTGCTCTGCCGTATCACGGCCAAGAGCTTCGTCAAACTGATCGAGGGATCTCACGTGGGTCTGGACCTGGCCACAGGGGAGGCCTTTCGCTACGAGCCGAACGCCGAGCTCACCCGCGGGGCCATCCTCACTGCGGAGGGCAAGGGGGTCACGGCGTTTCCGCCTCCGCCCGGGTTCATTCCGCAGCACAACTTCCTGCTGCGGGATGCCAACGGGCACTACTGGCTGAGGCACCGTCGATGGGACGGGCGGTCCTGGCAGGCCATCATGCCTTCCAACGCGTTCGACTTCCCCGGCCGGGCCAGCTGGGCAATTGCCTCCGGGCGATTGCGGTTCGACGAGAAGCAACGAGCCTGGATCGACGCATGGAAAGGGATCCCCCGCTACGTTTGCGCCTACGATCCCAAGACCCGCATCGGCTGGCTGAAGCGGAACCGGCTCCAGTACCGAGAGATGCCCGTCTGGGACCGGATTCATTTCGCGCCCGACGGGTCTCGAAAACGCCTGCAGAGCGTGAGGGTAGAACCCACGCGGGGCATCTCGCCGGCGCCGCGTTTTCAGGATGCCGCGGGGAACTGGTGGTTTTTCGACCAATGGAGGTGGGACGGCAAGAAGGTGCATCGCTATGACAGCGGATGGGGCGGCAGCGGGAGTTCGGGGCGGCGCGTGCCCACTATCCTTCTCACCCCCAAGGGCTCCGTCTGGATGTACCACGCCACCCGTGTGTGGAAGAAGTTCGACCCCCGGACGAATAGCTTCCAACCCGCCGTGCCGTACGACGAGTTCGCCTTTACCTTCGGGACGAAAACACTGTCGATCGTCGGTCGGCCCGGTTCCAACAGCGACCTGGGCAGGATCTTCGTCAAGGGCACCGCCGGCAAATGGCAGCCGATGGCCAATCCATTCGTCGTGGCACAGCCCGTCTCGCGCGGCAACGTGTTCGGGCGCATCGTCTTCTACGGGTATCCGGGGAGGCTGATACGAGGTACGAGGATGCTCGTGACGTCCTACATGGGCGTGTTCGAGCATGACTGCAAGTCGGGCCGGTGGGCCTACCTGCTGCCGTACTCGAACCAGCGGGCCTTCTTCGACGAAAAGGGGCGGCGAGTCATGGTGTCCAACGATTTGATCGGGCAGATCCTCGTTTACGAAGGAGAGCCGTTCGACATGAAGCCGGCCCGCGCCGGGGAAGAGGAGCTGACCAAGACCATGGACCGCCTGCTGAAGGAGATGGACGGCGAGTCCTGGCCGGTACGAGAGACGGCTACGAAGGCAATGACCAACCTGATCCGCAACAGGGCGAAAAAGGTCGGGAGCTTCTTGGCTGAAAGGCTGCGCAAAGGCGGGCTGTCGGCTGAACTGCGGCTCCGCATCCAAATCGTCCTCAAGGACGGGCAGCCCGCATCCGGGGCTGTTCGGGACAGCCAAAGCCGGGAGCTGCTGCGGCGATCGCGTGTGGGAAACAGCCTGTTTGAGCGAATGCGCCGTCCGATGACGCCCACGTTTCCGGGCGGCTACGTGATCCGGTCGGGAATGCGATACGAGTTGGCCGGATCCATCTTCCAGGCCGCGGGGGCCAAGCGCTTCTCGGCCATCCACAATAAACAGTACCGCGACGAGAGCTACAAGTGCTACCTCCTGCCGGACTACACGATGGTTTATCTGCGGCTGGGAGACCGAGACGGGCGAAAGTATATCCGCTCCATGGGGATCGGTCTGGCCGGCGGAGGCTACGACAAGACCTGGCCGTGGGACGACAAGAAGAAAAACTCACTGGAGAAACTGCATCTGAAGCCCAACGTGGCCACACTGTCGGATTAGCGCAACTCAACGGGGTGCATTAAGGTCTTTGGGGAAGCTCTTGTGGTGGCACAGCTTTTTAAGCTGTGGCGCACAGGTTGAAAACCTGTGCCACCAGACCGGACGGTGGTCATCGTGCCGGAAGGGTGATAACATAACGGCGGTGCGCATTACGGGCGGAGGTGGATCATGCGAAACACGACGAGCATCGCTGTGACGTTCATTCTGGCGGCCCTGGCCGGTGGTGCATCTGCCGGCGAGAACTGGCCGCAGCTCCATGGACCTGACGGTAACGGCCACTCCAAAGCGACCGGCCTTGCCCTGGAATGGAGCGAGAGCAAGAACGTTACCTGGAAGACGGCCATCCACGACCGCGGCTGGTCCTCGCCCGCGATCTGGGGAAACCAGATATGGCTGACTACCGCCGACAAGAGGGGCAAGAACCTGTTTGCCGTGTGCGTGGACCGGCGAACCGGCAAGATCGTGCATGACGTGAAGGTCTTCGACGTGGCCAGGCCGGACAAGATCGCCTCGATGAACAGCTACGCATCCCCCACACCGTTGATCGAGGAAGGCAGGGTGTACGTGCATTACGGCACGTACGGGACGGCGTGCCTGGACACGAAGACCGGGCGGGTTCTCTGGTCCCGGCGCGACCTGAAGTGCGAGCACCACATGGGCCCCGGCAACTCGCCGGTCCTGTTCGGCAAGCTGCTGATCTTTCCGGTGGACGGCTGCGACGTGCAGTACGTCGTGGCCCTGGACAAAGCTACCGGCAAGACCGCCTGGAAGATCGACCGCTCAGTGGACTACAGCAAGATCCATCGCTACACGCGCAAGGCGTACTGCACGCCGACGATCATCGAGACGGCCGGACGGCATGAGCTGATCAGCCCGTGCTCCAGGGCCGTCATCGCCTACAACCCGCTCACGGGAAAAGAGCTGTGGAAGGTGCGCCATAACGGGTGGTCGATGGTGCCTCGCCCCCTGTTCGGGCACGGTCTGGTGTACCTGGTGATGGACTACGACTATCCGGAGCTGTGGGCGATCCGCCCCGGCGGGCGGGGCGACGTGACCAAGACCAACGTCGTATGGAAGCTGAAAAAGCCCGTGCCGAAGAAGCCATCCTTCCTCCTGATCGGCGACCTGATCTTCCTGGTGGACGACACCGGCCGCGCCGCCTGCCTCGAGGCAAAGACCGGCAAGATCGTCTGGCAGGAGCGAATCGACGGGCTGTATTCCGCATCACCCCTCTACGCCGACGGGCGCATCTACTTCTTCAGCGAACGATCCGTCACCACCGTCATCGAACCCGCCCGCCGGTTCAAGGTCCTGGCCACCAACCGCCTGGAAGGGCGAATGATGGCCTCTCCCGCCGTCGCCGACAAGGCCCTGTTCCTGCGGACCGAGACGCACCTGTATCGCATTGAGAAGCAGACCACGGAACCAAAAAAGTAAACCTGCCGTATTTTCCCTTTCCACGAGCCGAAAGGAGCCCCAGCAATGAAACAAGTATTATGGAGCCTTGCCGTGATTGCCTCGATGTCGGCCGCTGCCCACGCAGCCGGCGGCGTGCTGGTTGAGGCGGAGAGCTTCCGGGACAAAGGCGGATGGAAGGTCGATCAGCAGTTCACGCACATCATGGGCTCGCCCTATCTTCTGGCCCACGGCATGGGCAGGGGGGTTAAGAACGCGAAGACCAGCGTATCGTTCCCGGCGGCGGGCAAGTACTACCTGTGGGTGCGCACGAAGAACTGGGTGCCGGGCGATTGGGATGCGCCCGGCCGGTTCCGCGTCATCATCGACGGCAAGACGCTTGATACGGTCTTTGGCACGGAAACGGGCTGGGGATGGCAGAAGGGCGGCGCCGTCGAGATCAAGGCCGGGAAGGTCGCCGTCGAGCTGAAGGACCTGACCGGCTTTGACGGACGCTGCGACGCGCTCTTCTTTACCGCCGACGCCAAGGCAACGCCCCCCAACACGCTTGAGAAGATGAAGCCCTGGCGCGATCGGCTGAGCGGCCTGCCCGAGACGCCGCCGCCGGCCGGTGAGTTTGACGTGGTTATTGTCGGTGGCGGAATTGCCGGATGCGGAGCGTCGTTGGCGGCGGATAGCCAAGGCCTGTCGGTCGCGCTGATCCACGACCGCCCGGTGCTGGGCGGCAACGCCAGCAGCGAGGTGCGCGTCCATACCATCGGGATTCGCGGCAAGGGTGAGGAGATTCTAAAGGGAATCGACACCAAGCATTGGCCGAACGGATCGGCTAAGGCGCTGGCGGATGACACCAAACGCCACAAGACCATGGACGCGGCCAAGAACGTCCATCAGTTCCTTCGCTGGCGCGCCTATGCCGCCAACACCAAGGACCAGAGGATTGTCAGCGTCGACGCCAAGCACACTGAGACCGGAAAGACCGGGCGGTTCGTGGCGCCGGTTTTCATCGATTGCACGGGTGACGGTTGGGTAGGCTACTGGGCGGGCGCCGAGTACCGCTACGGCCGGGAAAGCAGCGATGAGTTCGGCGAAGAGTGGCCCCATCAAGGCGATCTGTGGTCACCCAAGAAGGCGGACAAGATCACGATGGGCACGTCGGTTCTCTGGAACTCGCAGCGGACAAGCAAGCCGGCGCCGTTCCCCTCGGTGCCCTGGGCCATGGACGTGGCCAAGAATCATGCCGCCATAAACGGAGAGTGGTACTGGGAATACGCCGACGCCAAGAAGAACCAGATCTACGACGCTGAGGAAATCCGCGATCACATGCTCCGGTCCATCTACGGTTCGTTCTACAACGCCAAGAAGAACGCGAAGAACGCCAACGTGGCCCTCAAGTGGGTGGCCTACATAGCGGGCAAAAGGGAATCGCGGCGGCTCATGGGCGACTACATCTTTACCCAGCGGGATGCGATGGAGAAACGCAAATTCAAGGATGCGGTTGTCGAGGAGGTGCGGGACATCGATGTTCACTATCAGCGGAAATTGAAGAAAGGCGACAAGGACTTCCTCTCCACTGCCCTGTTTCGCAAGACGGGTGGAAAATACTACATCCCCTTCCGCTGCCTGTACTCGAAGAACATCGAGAACCTGATGATGGCCGGGAGATGTTTCAGTTGTTCCCACGTCGGTCTCGGCGGGCCTCGCATCATGAAGACCACCGGACAGATGGGCATCGCCACCGGATACGCCGCCAGCCTCTGCAAAAAGCACAAAACCACTCCGAGGGGAGTGTATCGGAAGCACCTGAAGGAACTGCTCGCTCTGGTCGGCTATGGCGAAAAGAGCAAGTAGCAACACCCGGCCACAGGGAGAACCCCAACCATGAACGGAACCAAACGTGAATGCAGCCGCCGCGAGATGCTCCACATGGCGGCTGGGGCGTCGGCGGCTGCGCTGCTCGCGGCGCGGACCGCCCGGGCCGCCGAAGCGCCGGCGCGCCCCAACATCCTCTGGATCACTATCGAGGACATGAGCAGCAACCTCGGCTGCTACGGCGACAAGTACGCCTCCACGCCGAACATCGACCGCCTTGCGGGCCAGTCCGTTCGCTACACCAATGTCTTCGCGACGGCGCCGGTCTGCTCGCCGGTCCGGTCGTGCCTCATCACGGGCGTCTACGCCTCCTCGCTCGGCACGGGCAACCTGCGGTCGCGGTTCCCCATTCCCAGCAGGATGAAGGGCTTTCCGTCCTACCTGCGGGCGGCCGGATACTACTGCACCAACAACGTGAAGACCGACTACAACACCTCAAACGCCGGCGCGATCATCAAGGCATCCTGGAATGAATGCAGCAGCAAGGCCCACTGGCGCGGCCGCAAGAAGGGCCAGCCGTTCTTCGCGATCTTCAACGACATGACCACGCACCAGTCGCGTTCGATGGTCTGGCCGTACGCGCAGTTTCGCAAGAATATCCAGGCCAAGCTGGCCGCCGCCGGGCGTCACGACCCGGACAAGGCGCCGCTGCCGCCTTACTATCCCGACACGCCCGTGACGCGGCGGACGGTCGCGCGGTACTACGACTGCATCAGCGTGATGGACGCCAACACGGGTCGGATCCTGAAGCAGCTCGAGGAAGACGGCCTGGCGGATGATACGATCGTATTCTTCTACTCCGACCACGGCGCGGGCCTGCCCCGGCATAAGCGGTTGATCCTCGATTCAGGCCTGCACGTGCCGCTGCTGGTCCGCTTTCCAGCCAAGTACAAGCACCTCGCGCCGGGCGGGGCGGGCAAAACGCTGGACCGCCTGGTGAGCTTCGTGGACTTCCCACCGACGGTCCTGGCCCTGGCGGGTCTGCAAGTCCCGAAATACATGCAGGGCCGTCCGTTCCTCGGCCCGTCAGCCGCCAAGGGGCGAACGCACATATACGCCGCCCGCGACCGGGTCGACGAGGCCTACGACCTGGCACGATGCGTGCGCGACAAGAACTGGCTCTACGTGCGCAACTACATGCCGCACGTGTCGTACAACCAGCCGAGCTTCTACTCCGACATGGGCGAGATCCGCAACGAGATCACCGCCCTGGCGAAGGCGGGCAAGCTGACATCGGCCGCCCAGAAGCACTACGCGGGCCCGACGAAGCCACTGGAGGAGCTGTACGATACGGCCGCCGATCCACACCAGGTCCGCAACCTCGCCGGCTCGCCGCAGCAGAAGCGGCGGCTGGAAGAGATGCGAAAGCACCTGCGGGCGTGGATGCTTGAGACGAAGGACCTGGGCTTCCTGCCGGAGTGTGACCTGGCCGCGCGGTCGGCGTCTTCCACGCCGTATGAGCTGGCCAGGGGCGGCAAGGCCCCGCCGCTGGAGGGGATCATCGCGGCGGCCGAGCTGGTCGGCGCCGGACCGGGAGCGATTGGCAAGCAGCGGAAACTGCTGAAAGATGCCGACAGCGCCGTGCGCTACTGGGGCGCGGTCGGCCTGCGGGCGCTGGGCGAAAAGGCCCGTCCGGCGGTCGACGTGCTGACGGCCGTTCTGGGCGACACATCGCCCGCGGTGCGCATCGAGGCCGCCTGGGCGCTGGTGGACCTTGGGGCCGCCGACCAGGCGCTGCCGCTGCTGGCCAAGGAGCTTGAAGGGGCGGACAAGCGCGCGGCGGTCCGCGCCGCCCGTGCGCTGCAGATGCTCGGCGAGAAGGCCCGTCTCGTAATGCCCGCAATGCAGCGGGCGCTGAAGGCAACCGGGGGCGCCGGCGGCGACCCGGCGATGTTCATCCGCTTCGCCCTCACCCCGGCGGTAAAGGCCCTGGCCAAAGGCAACTGACGCGGAAAACGCCTCGCTCAGGTCAAACGGTCGCTCACGCCCGCGTCGGCCGCGGCTTGGCGAATGCGGCCGTCCAGCTCGGCCACGTAACGGGCGCGGTAGGTGGAATCGAACAGCACGCGCCTGTAAAGCTCGAGCAGGTTGTCACGGCGGCGGCGCAACAGGTCTTGCACCGACGGCCAGACCCGCGGCCGCGGATTCAGCGCGTCGGTCCAGATATGATCCACGCCGGCCTCGGCCGCCAGCGCGAAGAGCTCTCCCAGCGCCTCCTGCGTGTCGCTGATCGCCGGCAGCAGCGGGCCGAACATGACGATCGTCTCCAGCCCCGCGGCCTTGGCCTCGCGGAGTATCCGCAGCCTGGCTGAAACCGTCGATGCCTTCGGCTCCCATAGCCGGGCGATGGTCTGGTCGGTCGTGGTGATCGTAACGCCGAGGCGGACGTCGCGGCCTGCGAAGACGTCGAGGTCCCGCAGGACGAGTTTGCTCTTGGTGAGCACGTTGAGGTGAAACCCGGCATCGAGCAGCATCCGGCAGCAGCGGCGCGTCAGCTTGTAATGTTTCTCGACGGCTTGCCAACCGTCGCAGGCGCTGCACGTGAAGACGGACCCGGCGCGGAGCCGCCGGAGCTGGCGGGTCAGGACTTCCGCGGCGTTGACCTTGACGTCCACGAATTTCCCCCAGGGCTCATCGTGCGGGTGGAAACGCTGCATGAACCTGGCGTAGCAATACACGCAGCCGTTGGCGCAGCCGGTGTAGCAATTGAACGAGTAATCGTCGATGCCGGAGCGGTTCAGCAGGCTCTTGCATCGGACCTCGCGGACGACCGCGCCCCCGGCGGCGGGGGGCTTTGCCGGCGTCGGTGTGTCGGTTTGCTCGAACAAGCTGGGCTGTTTTGGTTCCGGCATGAGGCCAATCCTGACAAGCCCGGATCAGGGCGCATCACTTGAAGGTTACCGTCCAGCGGTTGTCCTTGCCCTTGGCGAGCGTGTGCTGTCCGGAGGCTTGCTTTGGGCCGATTGCAGCGGACACCTTGTAGTCCCCCAGGAACCCGCGGAACTTCGCCACGCCCGATGCATCCGTCTTGAGCGTCGCAGTCGTCCACCACTTGCCCTTGATCAGCTTCTTCATCTCGTGATACATCGGCTTGGGCGTCATGTCCTTGCGCAGAAAGCCCGCCGGGGCCTTCTTCCAGGCGTAGTAGTCGCAGAAGTCCCACCAGGTGATTGCCTCGACGGCCGGATGTGAAAACAGCATCGTGTAGAAGCGGGCCGTTTCCTTCGCCTGCCAGGCTTCACCTTCCGTCGTCGAGGGCCACGGCGGCTTGTTATTCCAGCCCCGCTTGCCCGAGAGGATCGTCGTCTCGGTGAAATGCAGCGGCACGCCGAATCGGCTGAACCGCTGGCAGACTTCCCATATCTTCCGGTTGTTCCACGTCCCGCCGTGCATGTGGCTCTGGATGCCGATCACGTCGTAAAGCCGCTTGCCTTTGGCGTCGACCAGCTTCTCGATCACCCGCTCGAAGGCCGGGTCGGTCCGGTAATCGTTGATCAGCAGCGTCGCCTTGGGTCCGGCCTTTCGGGCGTGCTGGAAACACTGCCGGGTGAACTCGATCTGGCCGACCTTCTTCCACATGGCGCTGTGCTTGGGCGCCCGGCGTTTGACGAAATCGGGCCGGTCGAAATGCGTAGCCTCGTTGACCACGTCCCAGCGGTCGATAAGCCCGCGAAACCTCGTGACGCAATCCTCGATTCGCGCCATTTGCAGCTTGCGGATCTGCTCCAGGTCGTCGGGCAGCCACGGCTGATCGCCTATGTTCCACGCCAGCGGATGGCCCTTGGTGTAAATCCCCTGTTCCTTGCACCACTTGGCGACCTGTTCGGTCTTGTCGTGATTGGGCTGGCCGCGCTTCCGCTCGTACGAGGGCCAATAGAACGGGAGCGTGGCGTAGTTGAGCAGATCGGCATAGTGTTTTCGATAGGCTGCCTGCAATTGCTTATTGGGCAGGTCGCCCCATTTGAAGATGTTGCATCCGAACAGGAACGCGTGCCGCGTCTGCTGCACGGTGACCTGCACGCCGGCTGCGGGCTTGCCGTGCTTGTCGAGCACGACTACAACGGCGTCGGCCTTGCGGTGTTTTTCGATCCGCTCATCGGCCCCGGCCAGAAGCTTCTGGTCGTCCGGCTCCGCGGCTAATGTCGACAGCGCGCCGGCAAACAGGACGGCAACGCCCAAGGCCGCCCTCATGATGAAACGGCGACACGCTCGGTTCATATCCGCCGCCGCGATTGTTACTGTCCGGGATTTTACATTTGAGTCCATGGAGGTTCTCCGGTTGTTTTGCTCAGCCAATCGGTGGTCTCTATATCTTACCGTACAACCCGCAGAGTTACGATTTCGCATGGCGCCGTTTCGACGGTCGGGCCGGCCGCTGATGATCGCCCGAGGCCGGAACCCATTGTCGCCAAAAAAAATACTTGCCTGACAGGTAGTGATACCTACACTGAGGGGTTCAATCTACTATGAAGGCCGGACACAGGCGATATTGTCCCGGCCCTTTGAGACAAGGGACACGAGAACCAAACAGGCTGGAGAATAGAGCATGGTGAAGAGAAATGACTTAACACGACGAGAGTTCCTGAAGGGCTCGGCGGTGGCGGGCGGGGCCCTGACGCTGGTGGGCCCGGGCGTGAACCTGGTGGCGGGCGCTGCCAGCGACACGATTGGCGTGGGCCTCATCGGCTGCGGCAAGCGCGGGATCGCCGCGGCCCAGAACTGCGTGAAGTCTTCCCAGGGTGTGAAGGTTGTGGCCCTGGCGGACGCCTTTGGGGACAGCGTGGCCGCGGCCAAGACGGCCTTGAACGTTGCCCAGAACTGCTTCACCGGGCTGGACTCCTGCAAGAAGCTGATGGCCCTGAAAGAGGTGAATCTGGTGATCCTGGCGACGCCTCCGGCGTTCCGCCCGGTTCAGTTCGCCGATGCGGTCAGCAAGGGCAAGCACGTGTTCATGGAGGCACCGGTGGCGATCTGCCCAGCCGGCGTCAAAATGGTCATCGAGGCCTCGGCGGCGGCGGCCCAGAAGAAGCTGGCCGTGGTTGCGGGCACGCAGCGGCGGCATGACGCGGCCTACGTTGAGACGATGAAGCGGATCAACGGCGGCGATATCGGCACGATCGTTAATGCCAACTGCCACTGGAACCAGCCCGGCCCGAAGGCGTACAAGCGCAAGGCGGGCCAGAGCGACGTGGAGTGGCAGCTTCGCAACTGGCAGTACCTCAGGTGGCTGTCCGGCGACCTGGTGGTTGAGCGGCACGTTCACAACATCGACGTGATCAACTGGGCGTTCAACAAATTGCCGGACGAGGTGCACAGTCTGGCGGGGCGGCAGTACCTCAAGGGTGCGGAATACGGCAACGTTTACGACCACTTTGGCACCGAGGTCACCTACCCCGGCGACATACGGACGATCAGCACGTGCCGCCAGATCCCGGGCACCGATGAGCTCATCGGCGAGTACGTCTTCGGCACGAAGGGCAATAGCAACTGTGCCGGCATCATCGAGGGCGAAAAGGCCTGGCAGTTCAAGGGCACCGCTCCCGACGCGTTCGTGCAGGAGCACACCGACCTGATCAAGAGCATCCGGGATGCCAAGCCGCTCAACGAAGGCAAGACGGCGGCCGAGAGCACGCTCACCGCGATCATGATCCGGGAGTCGGGCTATACACTGAAGCGGTTCAAGCGATCCTGGTTCGACAAGACGTCCAAGCTGAACCTGCTGCCTCCCGAGGACCTCGACCTGAAAGGTACCAAGGCCGTGGAGCCGGCCCCGAAGCCCGGTAAGTACAAAGTAGGCTAGCCGGCGCGGTAAAGGCGGAAACGCCCGAACGAAAGGAAACCGGCGGGCCGGGTTTGGCTGACAGGATAAGCTGACCAGGCCGCCGGATGACTGAAAGATAAACTGTACAGGAGATTACAGAATGGCAACGCGGAAAAAAGATACGCGGACAGCTAAGAAGGCCGTGAGCACGGCAACCGGTACGTTGGCGCTGGCGGCTGCGACTGCAAGCCGGGCCTATGCGCAAGTGTCGGGCACCATCAGGGTGGGGCTGCTCGGGTGCGGCGGACGCGGCAGCGGTGCGATACGTCAGTCCCTCCGGTCCGACCCGGGCATGGTGGTCATCGCCACGGCCGATCTGTTCAAGAACAAGGCCACGGGGGCCCGGGACAGCCTCATGAAGGACGGGCGATTGAAGGGCAAAGTGAATATCCCCAACGACAACGTCTTCTGGGGCTACGACTGCCACGAGAAGCTGGCCCGCTGCGATGCGGAGCTTCTGGTGATGGCGACGGCGCCGGCGTTTCGCGGGCGTCAGATGCTTGCCGCCGTCAAGGCCGGTAAGAACGTCTTCACCGAGAAACCTGTTGCCACCGATCCCGTCGGATGCAGGCAGGTCATGGAGGCAGCCGAGATCGCCAAGAAGAAGGGCCTGGCGATCGTGGCGGGAACGCAGCGCCGCCACGAGTTCAGTCGCGTGGAGCTGATGAAGCGCATTCACGACGGGGCCATCGGCGATCTGGTTGGCGGCCAGTGTTACTGGTATGGCCGCGGCATCTGGTTTAGAGGCGCCAAAGCGGACATGTCCGAACTGGAATGGCAGTGTCACAACTGGTACCACTTTACGTGGCTGTCAGGCGACCAGATCTGCGAGCAGCACATTCACAACATCGACATAATGAACTGGTGCTTCAACGGCCCGCCGAAGCGGTTCATAGCCGTTGGTGGGCGCAGCACCCGCGACTACAGCAAGCAGGCCAAGGAGGTCTGCAAGAAGTTCAACAATGGCAGCGACCAGGGATGGGAGAAGTACAACGGGGACATCTGGGACCATCTGTTCGCCGAGTTCGAATACCCCAACGGCGGGCGCGCCATAAGCTTCAGCGGGCACGGGCCTGGAAGCGGACGAGGCGGTGAGAAGCTCGTCGGAACCAAGGGCACCAGCAACTGCAGCAACAGCTTTTCCGGCGAGAAGTCCTGGAGCTACAAGGGCAAGCGCAGCAACCCGTACGACCAGGAGCATATCGACCTGGTCAAGAGCATCCGTGCGGGCAAGCCGCTGAACGAAGGCAAGCGGGTAGCCGAGAGCACGCTGACGGCCATCGGCGCGAGAATGGCAGGCGCCACAGGCCGAAACATCGAGTGGGACTGGCTCCTGAAAGAGTCCAAGCTGGACCTGGTGCCGAAGCATGAAGATATGAAGCCCGGCCCGGGTGTCTTTTATCCGATCGCCAGCGGAGGCGACAAGCTCGTGTAACGAGCGGGACGCATCCGTTACGAGTATGTCAGGATTCCGGTCGCCCTGCCAGGCAGCCGGAATCCTGCCTTTTTTGGGCCTTGGGGATCGGCATGAACGGGGGCAACCGGCCGGTCAGCCCACTGCCAGGCGGACCATTGTTTCGTAGTTGGCCATGGTTCCGGGCGCGATCGTTCGCCCGCACGGGCAGGCGGAGGGCATCAGTACAAAGCCCCTGCCCGGCCCGGCCGTGCCGTCGGCCAGAGACTTGGCCACGACCTTCTCGAACTGCTCGGGCGGCAGGTTCTCGATATCCCGGATCTCGATGTTGCCGAACAGCACGATCTGCCGGCCATAGGCCTTCCGCACGTCGGCCAGCTCCACGTCGCCCAGGGGCGGCGGCTCGATCGGGTCGATGGCGTCGGCGTCCATGGCGGCGATGTAGGGCAGGGCGGAGCGGATCCGCCCGTGGCAGTGGATTCGTGCGAAGCCGCCGTGGCGGTGGATGCTCACGATCATCGGCGTGGTGTACCGCACAACGTACTCGTCGAAGAGGTGCGGTGGCAGGTACGGTTCGGTGGCATACTCGGGGCCGCATATCCGCCAGAGGTGGCCCGCAAATGCCGCCGATACCTCCTCCGTCCGTGCCCAGATGGGCGGGCTGAGCTTGGCCAGCAGGCGGTGGAAAAGCTTCTGCTCGGTCATCGCCACAACAGTGAAGTCCTCCATGCTGAACAGCGGCGCCGCCTGGCAGATCGGATCCTCCGAGTCGACCATGACGATTCCGCGGTCGCCGAGGCGGTCGTCCGCAGCCCGCAGGCCGGCGACGTCCACGTCGCAGGCGAAAACATCGTCCGGCAGCTCCAGGTATGCCTCCAGATCGCGCGTGTTCTTCAGCAGGTGCTCCAGCTGCCACGTGGTGTGCATGTCCGGGTCACGCCGAGACAGCGACGTCATCTCCCTGCCGGCGACCGTCAGCGTTGTCCGGCAGAAGCGAGATCGGCCCTCGGTGTACGTCTCCGCGTGGAAGAACTCGTCGCGGCTGTTACCGGGCGCCGGCCTCAACGCCGGATGACGCAAGCGGATCAGGTCGGTATGCTCCTCGGCCAGTTGCAGCAGCGGCCGCCAGGACGGGTCGTTGTAGATGTTGAATTCATCCGGATCGTCGGGATCAACGTCGAAGCCGCCGATCTCGTATAAGTTGACGGCCGGCCGATCGACCGGCTCGCCGCACAGCGTGGCCATCAATCTCTCGCGACGAGTCACGGGTTTCCTTTCAGGTTGGCTCATGCACCCAGCGGGGGGGGCTATGGGTCCTCGGTCGGATCGGTGCCGTTGCGGCGGCCTTCGTTGAGGTGGGCGAACAGGCGGAGCAGATCGCGAAAGCCCAGCGGGATGATGATCACTGCCATCACGGCGAACAGGGCCATGCCGATGATGTAAGCCCAGGTCCAGAAGTCTCGGAGGAAGTCCATGGCGATGGTCCTTACTGGCCAGCCGGCGGCGGCTGGGCGGATTTCGGTTTAGGGGTATCGGGGATCAGCAGGGAGACCACGACGAAGACCACGGCGCACAGGCCGAAGTTGAACAGGCCGACGACCGGGCCGGTCAGTTCGTATTCGATGCCCCATTTCTGCAGTACCGCGTTGACCGGATCGAGGAACAGGCCGACGATGGCGATGAGGCCGGCGATCATGGCGGCCAAAGCGCCAACGCTGGACGCGCGTTTCCAGTAGATCCCGCCGATCAACACGACGCCGGCGCCGCTGAGGTAGATCGCTCCGGAGACGGCCATGTAGGTCCAGACGCTCTTGGGCAGCTTGTACCAGATGCCCCAGACCAGCAGGAACGCTCCGATGGCCACGACGCTGATGCGCGTGACGAGGATCTCCTGCTTGCCGGAGAGCTTGTGTCCCAGCAGGGGGCTGACCACGTCGCGTGAGATGACGCTGGACCAGCAGAGCAGGTAGGAGTCGTGCGTGGACATGAACGCGGCGAGCAGACCCGCGACGAGTACGCCCAACAGCCCGGCAGGCACGATCTTTCCGAGTGCCAGCGGCATGGCCGCGCCGGCGTTGGCCTTGGCGGCCGCTTGGTCCAGGCCGTTGGGGAAGAAGAACCCGGTCAACGCCTGATCCTGCGACACGAGCGTGAACGCCGCGACCGCCCATAACACCGGTATGCCCAGGCGGACGAACTGCCCCGGCGCCCCAATCAGGAACGTCCGCTTGGCCACCGAGGCGTTCTTGGCCGTCAGGGCGCGCGACGCCTCGGGCGCCCAGCAGAACCCCGCGGCCAGGAAGAGCAGCAGGTTGAACACGATCCAGATCCAGCCGTAGTTCGGGTTGGCCACGGGATTGAACATCATTTCGCCCCGATGCTTGGCGATGGTATTGAGCATGTTGTCCCAACCGAGGGCGGGGTGGCTGAGGCAGAAGTACACCCCCAGACCCATGCCGACGCTGAGGACGATGAACTGGATGTAGTCGGTGATGATGACCGAGACCATCCCGCCCAGGACGGTATAGACCAGCACGAGCACGATCAGGGCCGACGTGATGATGTTGACCGTCATCTCGGCGTCTTCCACGTCGCCCATGCCGGTGGCGTAGGTGATAAATATGGCGCCCATCTTGGGGAACAGGCCCATGTTGACGATGCCGGCCACGGCGCAAATGATCCCGCCCACGATGCGGACGCGCCGGGAGAATCGCTTCTCGAAAAACTCCGGGATCGTCAACAGCTTCATCTGGCGAAGCGGCTTGATGACCAGGCCGGTCAGCCCGAGGGTCACGCCCGTGGCGAAACCGATCAGCGCCAAGGTGACATAGGCGAATCCGTTGCTGAACCCGTCGATCCCCGCGTACATCAGCGTGACCAGACCCAGCCCCGTGCTGATGTACGTCGTGACGTTCAGCGACGTTCCCGAGGCCCCACCGCCGACCAGGTACGCCTTGACGGTATGAATGAACCTGTTGGCGAAGATGCCGATCCCCAGGGAAACCGCCAGGTAGATCGCCACAATGACCCAGTCCCAGCCGGTGAAGTTGGTGGTCAGATCAAGAGCGGCCATGTTCGTGGATCACCTCATATCCATCGCGGAATGTCGACGGCATCATACGGCCAAGCCGCCGCCCACGCAACCGCCCCCCGCGCCGCGGCCGGCCGGGACGCTTGACTCTCAGACGCCCGCGCCTAGGATGGGACTCAACTTGGCATTTCAAGGAGTTAGAATCATGCGAGCAACGGGCCGGCTGCACTTAACCCGAATCCTGATCGCGGCCCTTGTCGGTTGCTTGTCCCTGTCAGCCGCGGCCGAGACGCCGACGAACATCGCGCGCGGGCGGCCTTACCGTCTGTGGCCGCAGCCCAACTACCGGCACTGCACCGATCCGGGCGACCGTACGCAGTTGACCGACGGGGTCTATTCCAAGGGCTACTTCTGGACGCAGAAGAGTACCGTCGGCTGGAGCAACGCCCCGCAGCCGACGATCCTGGTGGACCTTGGCAAGGTCGAGCCGATTGGCGGCGTTTCGCTGAACATGGGCGCCGGCAAGGCCGGGGTGACCTGGCCGATGGCGATCCTCCTGTTCGTCGGCGACGACGACAAGACGCAAAACTTCCTCGGCGACCTGGTGAAACTTAGTGCCGCCGAGGGCCGGGCCACCCCCGCGGCCGGGTACGCCGTTCACCTGTTCCGCACTGGGCGTCTGAGCACCCGCGGGCGGTTCGTCCGATTCGTCTTCATCTCCACCGGCCCCTACGTGTTCTCGGACGAAATCGAGGTCCATCGTGGCCCGGCCGAGCTGCTCAAGCGACCTGCCGGCGGCCGGCGGGTGGCGGATTTCAAGAGCTTCTGCCGGGACATGCAGGTCACGTGGGGCGTTCGGCGCAGGCTCCGAACCGACGCCGCGGCCGTGCACGGGCAGTTGGCGGCCCGCTCCCTGACCGATGAGTCGCGCAAGCGGCTGCGGGCCGAACTGGCCGACGTCCAAAAGCGAATCGACACGGTGACCGTCGAGAAGATCGAGGGCTTCCGGACGATCTTGCCGCTGAACGACCTGCACCGCCGCATCTTTGCCGTCCAGGGGGAGATCTGGCGGGCCGGCCGCAAGGGCGACGTCGTTCTGTGGCAGAAGAACCGCTGGGACATGCTGAGTCCCACCGAGCCGCCGGGCAAGGGCGGTCCCCGCGTGGACGTGGCGATGATGCGCAACGAGCATCGCTGCGAGGCGGTGAATGTCTCGAATGTTTCGGCCAAGCCGCTGCGGGTGACCTTGCGGTTCGAGGGCGTCTCCGGCGGGGCCCAGCCGCCGTGGGTCAGCGTGCGGGAAGTGCCGTTCACCGATACGCGCGGGGGTACGGCCGTCGCGGCGGCGCTGCCCGATGCGCGACGCGTGGGCGGTCGGTACATTATCGACATCCCGCCCGGAATGACGCGCCAGGTCTGGCTGACGTTCCACTCGAAGGATCTGGCGCCCGGCGAGCTTAGCGGCAGCCTTGTGGTCGACCCGCCCGGGCAACGCGTGCCGCTGCGCGTGAAAGTTTACCCGTTGACGTTCCCGCAGCGGCCCGCGCTCCAACTGTGCGGCTGGGACTACACTGACTGCGAGGCGTACAACGTCACGAAGGCCAATCGCCCGGCCTTTGTGCGGATGCTGCAGGACTACCACGTCGATACGCCGTGGGCGCAGCGGTCCACGATGTCCACCGGCCGGTACGACAAAGCCGGCAAGATGACCGAAGAGCCCGACGACGCCCGCTTCCGCGCGTGGGTGGCACGTTGGCCGAAGGCGAGGAACTTCCTCGTTTTCGTCGCCGTCGGCGAGAGCTTTGCGGGCCATCGGATGGGCTCGCCCGCCCACGGCAAGGCCGTGACGGCCTGGATAACATGGTGGGCGGCGCGGGCGAAGAAGCTGGGCCTCGGCCCACGGAGGCTCGGGCTGCTCCTGGTGGACGAGCCGCACTCGGCCGCCCAGGACCGGATCATCGTTGAGTACGCGAAAATCATCCGCGCCGCGGCGCCCGGCGTGATCATCTGGAACGACCCCACGTGGCGCGAGCCGTGGAAGGCCTCGCCGGACCTGTTCGCCGTCAGCGACGTGCTCTGCCCCAACCTGCCGATGCTCATCTCCCAGCCCAAGCGGTTCGCGGACTTCTACGTCCGCCAGCGCCAGGCGGGCAGGGAACTGTGGTTCTACTCGTGCAGTGGTCCCGGCAGGCTGCTGGACCCCTACGCTTACCATCGCATGCAGGCGTGGTTCTGCTGGAAGTATGGGGCCACCGGTGAGGGCTTCTGGGCCTTCGGCGACTCCAACAAGGCCAGCAGTTGGAACGAATACCTCGCCATCCGCGGGGCCTACACGCCGCTGTTCATCGACGACAACTCCGTTACACGCGGCAAGCACATGGAGGCCATCCGAGCCGGCGTGCAGGACTACGAATACATGCGAATGCTCCGCGACCGCGTTGCCGAACTGGCGCGAACCAACCCCGCCGATGCGCGACTGAAGCCGGCCGGGAAACTCCTGGCCTCAGCCGCCGATCGCGTAACCGCATGCATGACCGACGTTGCCATGATCAACTGGCCCAAGGACAAAGACCGCGGTGTAGCCGACCGTGTCCGTATCGAGGTCCTTGAGATGCTGACCCGCCTGGCCGGCAAGGCGGTGAAGTGATGCTCAGGGGGCGAAAGGCAGGCGCATCATGAACGGGCAATTGAGAATCGATCGTCGCGGGTTCCTGAAAGTCGCCGCCGGTGCCGCCGCAGCACCGTTCTTCGTGCCTTCCAGCGTGCTCGCCGCCGAAGCGGCCAAGCCGATCGCCCTGCACCCGCGGAACGGGCACTACTTTCTCTGGCGCGGCAAGCCGACGATCCTGATCACCTCCGCCGAACACTACGGTGTGCTGCTGAATCTCGATTTCGACTACGTGCGCTACTTCAAAACGCTCCAGGCCGACGGGCTGAACCACACGCGGGTCTTCTCCGGCACGTACCGCGAGGTGCCGGGCTCGTTCGGCATCACGGATAACCCGCTGGGCCCGAAGCCCAACCGCTACATCTGCCCGTGGAGGCGAAGCAACAAGAAGGGCTACTTCGACGGCGGCAACAAGTTCGACCTGACCAAGTGGGATCCGGCCTACTTCGCCCGCCTGACCAAGCTCATGACGGCGGCGCGCGAGGCGGGCGTCGTCGTGGAGCTGACGTTGTTCTGCCCGCTCTATCGCGACGAGCTTTGGCGGGCCTCGCCGATGAACGCGGCCAACAACGTCAACGGCATCGGCAAATGCAAGCGCACCGAGGTGCTCACCCTCAAGCACAAACGCCTGGTCGAAGTGCACCTCGCCTTTACCAGAAAGATCGTCCTCGAGCTGAACGAGTTCGACAACCTGTTCTTCGAGGTCTGCAACGAGCCGTACTTCGGCGGCGTGACCATGGAATGGCAACACCGCATCGCCGACACGATCATCCAGACCGAGGCGGACCTGCCGAACAAGCACCTGATCTCCATGAATATCGCCAACGGCCGCAAGAAGGTCACCAAGCCCCACGGGGGCGTATCGATCTTCAATTTCCATTACTGCGTCCCGCCGGACACGGTGGCGATGAACTACGGGCTGAACAAGGTGATCGGCGAGAACGAGACCGGCTTCCGCGGCCGCCACGACTTCCTCTACCGCAGCGAGGGCTGGGACTTTCTCCTGGCCGGCGGCGGACTCTACAACAGCCTCGACTACTCCTTCACGCCGAAGCACCCCGACGGCACGTTCCTGAAGTACAAGTCACCCGGCGGGGGGAGCCCCGCGCTGCGAAAGCAGCTGCGGATTCTGAAGGACTTCCTCTACGGTTTCGACTTCGTGCGGATGAGGCCGGACAAGACCGCCATCAAGAGCGTTTCCGGGGGCCTGTCGGCGCGGGCGCTGGTGGAGCGGGGCAAGGCCTACGCGATCTACCTCCACGTGCCACTGCCCCGTAAGCCCAAGAAAATCAGCGACCACCTGCGCGACAAGGTTCAGGCGACGCTCGCGCTGGACCTGCCGCCAGGGGGGTATCGGGCAGACTGGCTGGATGTCAAGACGGGCAAGACCACCCGCTCCGAGCAGTTCACCCATAAGACCGGGGCCGCAGCACTGAAATCTCCGACGTTCGCGAACGACGCGGCCCTGCGCGTTGTGGCCGTTGGAGCCAAGTAATAATGATCATCCGGCGGGACCGAAACGTGGCCGAACAATGAGCAAGCGATTGAGGATGAGTCGCCGGTAGTTCCTACCTGCTTCCTGACACAGGCGAACTGCGATGCGAGACTGGCGGATTCGGCTGGGATTGCCCATGCGGCGTGGCTATAATTCCTGACGGTTGCCAAATCCGCATATGTCCGGTCGATTTTGTTGGGTAAATAGCAACCGATCGCAAATAGAACTGCAGGTGCATGGCCGCATAGGCACCAAGTCGCGTGGTGGGCGGTGTGATCGCCAAGAACCGGTTATGAAAGGATACGTCAATGCGCTGGACAGGTTTGCTCATTCTGGTGGGGATGCTTGGATCGGGCTGCGCGCCCCAGGCGGCCTTCAAGCCCGAAACGATTGAGGTCAAGAAACACTCGCTTGTCATCAAGGGCTGGACCCATAAGGATCAGTTCTGCATAGAGCTCGAGCTGAAGCCGGGCAACAAGATGACGTCGCTGCACAGCGTTGCGCTGGTAACGCCGGACGGCAAGAAGCTGGCCCCGGGCAGTTGGGACGATAGAACTCCCGAGCCGCCGAGGATGAGCGTCGGGTTTGGCGTCGGCGGCATCGGCGGCGGGGGCGGCGATCGCGGGGGCGGCGATCGCGGGGACGGAGGGCGCGGCGGGGGCGGGGTCGGCATGGGCATGGGCGTGGGCTTTCCGCTGGGCGGCGGGAGGGGCAACAAGATCACGGCCATCGAGGCCTGCTGGAGGATAACCAAGTCCATAGGGCCCATCACGGAGTGCACGCTTGAGGTGAGCCTGGTGTCCGTGGTCATCAAGAAGGCTGAGGTTACTACGGTTCCGCTGGCTATGGTGTGGCACCCCGAGGAGAAGCCCAAGGAGGGCACGACCACCGACAAGCCGGCGAAGGATAAACCGGCCAAAGACATCGTGCGCGAAATCGATTTCACTCAGAAAGGCCCCATAAAGACCAAGTCGCAGACTCTTTGAAGGAAATACCCACGAAAAGATACACGACGATTGTATTGGGCTGGCTTCTGCTGGTTGCCGTCTTGTCGGCCGGCTGCGAGCCGGAAAAGATCACCGAGCATAAGGAGGATGCGCCGCCAACCGGGCCGGTCGTCAAGGGGCGACTGCTTTACAGTGACGGGAGCCCCGCGGATCGCGTCCCCGTGGTTCTGCGAAACGCCCGCATCGCAGCACAAAGCCTTCAGGTCAGTACGGGCAAGGACGGGCGCTTCCTCTTCGGCGCCGTGCCCAAGGGCCGGTACAGGTTCTTTGAAATTCGCGTGTACGTCAACGCCAAGCTGGGCAAGTGCGAGGTCATGGACCGGCGATCGGTGAGTGTGGGCGCCGACGGCCTGGACCTTGGCACGGTAAAGCTCAAGCCCAAGATAATTCCGCCGACGGCCAAGTGAACGGACCGCCCGACGAGTCGCCGCTCGAAAGGAGTGCGATTATGGTCTTGACAGATAATCACCTTGTATGCGCCGGTGGGACAGAGCGCCCGTCGGGGCGGATTGTGTCGCTGGCGCTCATGTTGCTGGTCGCGCTGGTCTTCGGTGGGCGCAGCGAGGCGGGTGAACTGACCGGCCGGCTGGTGGGCGTCGACGGCAAGGCGGCGCCGGATGTATCGGTCAGCCTGTATCCGTTTACCAAGGACAGCCGTATGGCCGTCAGCGTGCAGGGCACGGAAGGCGAGGACCCGTCGTTCGAGCGCCGGTACACGCTGGACACAAAGGCGATCAAGCAATCGACGGACAAGTCCGGCCGCTTCCGGTTCAGCGCCGCCGAAGGCCTGTACGTCCTGATAGTTCCGTCCCGCAAGAGCACCGACAACCCCCGGTTCGTCGAAGAGATCCTGCCTGTTCCCGTCGCGCTGACCGGGCCCTTCGCGAAGAAGCTGGACCTGGGCGACGTGCGGTACGAAGCCCGCGGCGCCTACGTTACCGGCACGGTTCGCTTGGACGGCAGGCGGGCCCGGGGTGCATCCGTGCGCCGCTGGGCTGACGGATTGGGCCCGACCTCGGGCATGAGCCTGACCGACCAGGCCGGCCGCTACCGGCAGTACCTCTACCTCGTCCCGCCGAAGGGCAGCAAGATCACGATCGGCGCCGCCGCGGGGATACGGGCCGCGGCGCTGCGGCAGGTTGACGCGCCGCAGGCTTGGTCGTCGCGCACCCTTGACATAAGCCTGACCAGCGCGCCGCTCGGCACGGTGGTCGGCGTGACCCGGCGGACAAAGGTGGTGAAGAAGGAGGGCAAGTTCGTGGACGTGCCCGCCGAGCAGGCGCCCGTGGAATGGATCTACTTCTGCCCGCCCGGCAAACAACGCACCGCCCCTGCAGTCGGACCAGCCCCAGTTCAGGGCACAAGTGCCCGCCGGAACGTGGGATGCACACCTCGTCCGCGCCGGACATGCCACCATCGTCAAACGCGTAAAGGTCACCGCCGGCGCCGTCCAGAGAATCTACTTCGGCGGACCGGTCGAAACGCTTATCAGGGGTCGCATCGTGTACAAGCTGGACGGCCAGACCATTAAGCCGGCCGTTGCGGAAGAGCTCGTCGAATATGCGGCTGTGAGGCTCGTCGGTGGGCCGAAGGGCGAGTTGTCGCCGTGCGACCTGGTGCGGGCCGACGGCACGTTCTCGCTGGCCGCTCCGGGCAAGGGGACGTACAGCGTCGAGCTTCACGAGGCTGCGTCCACGGACTACGGCCCGGCGCTGCTGGCCAAGCTCACCACGGGCCCGGCGATCCGCATTGCCGACAACAAGCCGGCGGCCGCAGCGGTAACGCTGGACCTCGCCCCGCTGGTCGCCCGACGTGTCAAGGCTGCCCTGGCGGACGGGTCGGGGTCGAAGGCTGCCCGCCTGTCGCAAGTGAGGTGGCTGGAAGGCTATTTTGCCCTGCTGAGCAAAGACAAGGACCTGGGCCCTTCGGCATCGGCCGCCATGAAGGCCATCGCCGCGGCGGTCGCCTCGGCGAAGCCTGAGTGAACCTTGGGAGCCAGGAACAATGAACCGCAGCGTAAGAGCAACGATCGTATTGGGCCTGACATTGGCGGTGTTTGGCTTCTGCCTGGCTCAGCCGGCCGGTGCGGCCAGGACGATCAAGATACCGAAGGACAGCACAATCGATCTGCCCATCTTTCCGCTGGATACGTCGCTTGAGCCGCTGGCGGTGACGCACTGCCTGAAGCACTTTTCCGTAACGTACTCGAAGGGCAAGAAGATCTTCACCTTCGACAAGAAGTCATGTTGCGCCCATCACCCGTGCAGCCACCGCCTGGTGAAGTACCAGAGCAAGTACGCGATCAAATACAGCGAGGGCGGCCAGGGCAAGGGCCTGGGGTTTAGCACGGCATGGGTGCGGGCCCAGCATCGGCTCACCCGGCTTAGCCTCGGCCGGGACGTGTTGGCCAAGCGGAAGCTCCTGGAGCAGGTCGCCGCGAACAAGGCGACCCTGACGTCGTGGAAGCTGACAGTCTATTTTTCCTACGACTCCAAGGGACAATGCCGCAAGCACCCGCCCAGATGGGGGCCCGGCCAGGAAAAGCGATGGGATAAACCGTTCGGTGGATGCACCACCGTTGTGCCCAGGGGCACGGTGTTCCTCATCCTCAAGAACCCGAAGAAGGCCCGGAACATGACCGCCGCGGGGGCGGCCAGAGGATGGACAGCCAGCAGGATCCTGAGGTACTTCGACGTCAATCCCGGCGTTAGCGCCGACGTCGTCGATTGCGAGCAGTGCGATATTGTCCCGAAGAAGAACGGCACGACGCTTCCGACCAAGCCCATCAAGGAACCGAAGAAGGTCGGCTATCTGATACCCGGCTTCAACCCCAGCGGCCGCAACTACGGCGCCGTCGGGAACGTGGGTTACGTCAACTACGGCGATGATGCTGAGACCGCCGTTCTGGAAGATGGGTCTTACGTGACCACCGACGGCGAGGACCAGGACTTTGTTGTGACCAACGTGCCGACGCAGGGAGATCCGCCGGCCGGGGCGACCGCACTGGGCGTCGCGCTACCCGTCCCGTCTGAAACGATCGTCGTCGTGAAGGATGCCCCCGGCATCTGTGCCGACGGCGAGAAAGACCCCCCGGCCGCCGGGACACCCGGCTACACCATCGAGGAACCCAACGACAAGTCGCTGGCCGTGGTCGACGTGGTCGACACCATCAGCAAGATCGATTTTTCCAAGAAGCCACTGAAGGGCATGACGCCCGAGCAGGCCAAGGAGACCGCCTGCCAGGCGGCTGCCTGGCAGGTCGAGTCGCAGATTGACGAGGTCGACGGCAACGAGATCAGTGACGAGGAGCTGACCGAACGGTTCTTCGCCACGTACGTGACCGCTACGGCCGAGGCGCGGAAGAAGATGACGGCCAAGCAGCGCAAGGAGATGGACGGCATTGTCCGCGACGACCTGAAGACGGTCGTCAACTCCATCGACTTCGTAACCAAGAAGCACGCTGACAAGCAGTTGGTGTCCGACGCCGTCTCGTTGGGGGCCTGATGAGGATCAGGGATTGGGGGGCATCTGTTATGGCGCGGGAATCACTGCAAGAAGACGTCCTCACACCCCTTGCAGCCACAATCGCGTGAGTGTCGCCCGCATGTTATTATGCAAAACGCGCAATAAGCATTGTTCGACATGAAACGGGAAGAGATATGAGTAACTTCGAATTCATCTGCTATCACTGCAACGAAACGCTCAAGGTTTCTGAAGCGATGCTGGGCCAAAGAATGGACTGCCCGTCTTGCAACGGCGCGATCCAACTGCCGACCCAAGAGAAACTGATCCCGCCTGTTCCCTCGCATCCCGTGCCGCCTCCGATCCCCAGATCCACCAAGCTATGTCCATTTTGCGGGGAACAGATTCTCGCTGAGGCGAAGAAATGCAAGCACTGTGAAGAATTTCTCGAGCCGGTCACGGAGGTAACTCCTGGGCCGAAACTGAGTTCGACGTGGTTCTACGCCCTTCTCTGTGCAGGGGGATTCAATTGCATTACTCTCATCGTCCTGATGGGCATCACCGGTATAACGGGCAAGAATCCGCCTGATGCCTATATCTTGATCATGGAGATTCCATGGTTCATTACATCTGTGTTGTGTTACCTTGCCGCAAGGTCTGTTGGCCGCAAGAAGTTTTGGTGGACAGTCGGTGGGCTCTTCGTACCGTATGTTGTTCCCTTCATCTTGGGTGGCGTGGCCCGAAACAGGGGCGTCCTTCGGCTTCCAGCCGGCTTCCCGCAGTCTGCCGCAGCCGTGGCCAGGCGAGCCGAGACCCTCAGCGACGGGAGTCATGCTTCGAGCTCCCGCCAGATTTATCGAAGCCCTGCCTCGGTCTTCGTGCTGTGCTTGATCACTGGTGGTATTTACTTCTTCTGGTGGGTTTACATGGTACACGAGAAACTTCAGCAGGCCACGCCGCCGCACTCCGTCACCCCTGGTAAAGCTCTGGGCTTTCTGTTCATCCCGCTTTTCAACTACGGTTGGCTGCCCTGGGTGCTCTGGCGTCTTTGCAGTTGGGCGTTTTCCAAGATCGCCCGTCCCAAGCGGGCAACGGCGATCATTGCATTGGCTCTTGTCGTTGCTGCCGAGATTCTGGGCTTCGTGTCGGGTTTGTACTATAACGCTGAAGTTTTCAGAAGGGGACTCGGCTCCGCGGTGCCCTGGCCGGTGTTTGCTCGCCACATGGCTTTGAGCACCTTCGCATCCGCTATGGTAGCCACCGCTGTTGCGCTCGTGCAGGGAACCCTCAACGCTGCAGAGGGCCAGCGTTCCCCATGAAGGGTCAAGAGGCTTCCGCCTACGCCGAGGCTATTGCGTCCAAGTGTCGGAGGCGGCCATCTTGCGGAACTCATCCTCATGCCGCTGCCACGCCTGCGACAGCTTGCGAACCTTGTCCGGATGCTGCGCCGCCAGATTCTTCGATTCGCACCGGTCCGTTCGCAGGTCATACAGTTCCCACGGCCCGCGCCGCCCGGCTGACACCACCTTCCAGTGCCCGACGCGAATTGCCCGGTTACCCGAATGGTGAAAATACAGGAACTCGTGGGCCACGCTGCCGTCTTTGGTCAGCGCGGGTGCGAGGCTTCGCCCGGCAAGCGGCGGGACGGGCTTGCCCTTCCACTTTGGCGAGGGTCGCGTGCCGGCCAACTCCAGGATTGTCGGCAAGAGATCGACGAAGTGCCCCGGGTTATGGCGCAGTTTGCCCTTGGCGGCCAGGCCCGCGGGCCAGTGAACGATCAGCGGCGAGGCGATGCCGCCTTCGTGCACCCACGACTTGTGCAGGCGCATCGGCGTGTTGGCGGCGGTGGACCAGCCCGGCCCCAGGCACAGGTACGACCGCCAAGACCCCGGCGCCGCCGACGGATCGTGCTTGTCGCCGCGGATGATCTGCTCCGCGCTGGCCCCGTTGTCCGACACGAACAGAATCACCGTGTTATCGAAAGCGCCCATCGACTTCAGTTGATCCACGACCCGCCCGATCTCCTTGTCCATGCGGTCGATCATGGCCGCGTGAATCGCCATCTTCGTCGCCTGGAAGGTCTTTTGCTTTTCGGTGAGGTCCTTCCACGGCACGGCCCGGGCCGCCTCGCCGGGACCGATGCGCTTGGCCAACTGTTCGGCAGGCAGGTTCCATCCGGGCTTGATCTTGGGCTGGAGGGGTGACAGCTCGCAGTTGACGATCCCCATGTCGCGCATGCGCCGCAACCGGGTTTGCCGCACGGCGTCCCAGCCCTTGGCGTACTTGCCCCGGTAGCGGGCGATGTCCTTCTGCAGGGCGTGCAGCGGGAAGTGAGGCGAGGTGAACGCCAGGTAGTGAAAGAACGGCTTCTTTGCGTGCTTGGCCGCGTGGTCTCTCAGGCAGCGAATCGCGTGATCCGCGATGGCGGTCGTGGCGTAGTAGCCGCTCTTCGGCGAGACGCGCGGAAGGGGCCGGTCGTCCTCCCAGTGGCGCGTCGGCGAGAAGAAGCGGTCCTGGTCCGCCAGGAGGTACGAGCGGTCGAAGCCGCCGTCGGCGACGGCCTTGGGCGCGCCGCGGACGTGCCACTTGCCCGAGTGGTAGCACCGGTAGCCCAGCGGCTTGAGGTAGTGCGGCGCGAGGCGGCACCAGGCCGGAAGGCGACCCTTGGGCGGGTCCATGCGGACCTGCTGGGCATAATAGCCGGTCAGGATGCACGCCCGCGACGGCCAGCAGCGGCCCGTCGAGTACATCTGCGTGAACCTGAGCCCGCCGGCGGCCAGCTTGTCCAGGTTCGCCGTGGCGATCTCGCCGCCGTAGCAGCCGGCGTCGGAGAATCCCATGTCGTCGGCGACGATTACGAGGAAGTTTGCCTTCCGCCCGGGCTTGCTCGCACTTGCCGCTGCCGCAGCCCCGCGACCGGCGGGCCAGCCCAGAGCCGCCGCGCCCGCCAGGGAGCCCACGCCAACGGAGACACGCCGGAGAAACCCGCGCCGATTCATACGTTTGTCTGCAGTTGGCTTCACGTTTGAGTTCCTTACTTACCGTCAGTTCCCAGGCCGCACCTGACCACTCAACACGTTAACTCGTGCTTCGTCTCGTGCCGCAGCACAGATTACTCCCACCTATTCCCAAAGGACAGGGGCAGTTTGATTCGGGGGATACCTTGCTTGATTATTGACGTGATGAGTCCGCGAATTCCCCGCGCCCCATGGGCTTGGTCGCTTACAATGCGGAACATGAGACGACTAATCATCGCTTTGACGCTCTGCGGGCTCGCGGCCCAGGGCTGGGCGGCCGCCAAATCCGCTCAAGACATCGTTAAGGAAAGTGGTATCCAGGGCGGTCTGGTTGTGCATCTGGGAGCTGGGGATGGCAGGTTCACCGCCCAGTTGCAGGCCAATGACCGTTTTGTTGTGCACGGACTGTATCATCGGCGACAGCAGGTTGATGAGGCACGGAAGCATATCAGACAGCGCAGCCGATACGGCGCAGTGTCGGTTCAGCACTGGGACAAAAGCAAAACGCATCTGCCCTATGCGGATAACCTGGTGAACCTCGTGGTCGCCGAGGACCTCGGTAGTGTTCCCATGAAAGAGGTGACGCGTGTGCTGGCGCCTCTCGGGGCGGCCCTGATCAAGTCCGGCGGGACCTGGAAGAAGGTCAGCAAACCGTGGCCGGGTCAGATCGACGAATGGACCCACTATCTTCACGGGCCGGACAACAACGCCGTCGCGCAAGATACTCGAGTCGGCCTGCCGAAGCACGTGCAATGGATTGGATTTCCAAAATTCGCGCGGAGCCACGAGCAGTTGGCGAGCGTCAGCGCCATGGTGTCGTCCAGGGGACGGGTCTTTTACGTGATCGACGAGGGGCTGACGTCTGATATCCGCATGCCGCCACGATGGCGCCTGGTGGCCAGAGATGCCTTCAACGGGGTGATCCTGTGGAAACGGACGATCGACAAATGGGCCGACCACCTGCACGGTTTTCGTTCCGGACCACCTGACCTGCCGTTCCGGCTCGTTGCCGACGGCGACCGCGTTTATGTAGCCCTGGGGCTGGACCAGCCGGTAACCGCACTGGCCGCGGCCACCGGAAAAACCCTGATGACGTACAAAGGCTCGCAGCGCACGCGACAGATCGTCCATGCCGGAGACAGTCTGATCATGCTGCTCGGCAGCAGCCAGGTGGCGATTCATATGAAACGCCGAGGCCGCGGAGAATCCGCGCGCAGGGTAATCATGGCCGCGAATCCCAAAACCGGAGATACCCTCTGGCGAAAGGAAGTCAGTATCCAGACGCTCCTTCCGCTGGTGGTCTCGGGCGATTCGGTGCTGTACCAGACAAACGGGCACCTCGTGTGCCTGAAATTGAAATCAGGCGATAAGAAATGGAGCATACCCCATCCTTGCCACGTGGCTCGTCCCGGGGACCGTGCGTGGCAATGGGCGTCACCCACGCTGGTCGCTCACAACGGCATCGTGTACGTCGCTGACTTCCGCAGGCTGTCGGCGTTTTCGATCGACGACGGCAAGGCCCTGTGGAACTGTTCGTCCGCGCCGGGGTTCTGTTCACCACCTGACATCTTCGTCATCAACGATCTGGTGTGGCGTGGTTATACGGGCAGCCGGGGACGTGCGGACTTCGGGCAAGGCCTCGATGCCAGGACCGGGAAGCTGAAAAAGACTTTTCCCACGAAGAAAGCCTGGGACTACGCTACGCTGGCCCATCACCGATGCTACCGGCCGAAAGCGACGAGCCGGTTCATCATGTCCAGCCGATCGGGCGTCGAGTTCATCAACGTCAAGACGGGCAAGATCAACCCAAACCATTGGGTGCGCGGCACCTGCCAGTACGGAGTCATGCCCGCAAATGGTCTCCTGTATGCTCCACCGCATTCCTGCGCCTGCAATATCAAGACAATGCTGAAAGGCATGTACGCACTTGCCTCATCGCGCCGCGAGCCGGCTATCGCAAAAGCGGCGGAGGTGCGCTTTGAAACCGGCGTCGCCTTCGGGAAGGTCGCACCCAAGGCCCCAGCGGGTGACCTTTCCGATGACTGGCCAACGTTTCGTTGCGACAACGAACGAAGCGGCAGGACCACGGCCAGTGTACCCAAAGATATCCGGCAAGTGTGGAGGACGAAGATCGGCGGACGGTTATCGAGTCCGGTTACCAGCCACGGGAAAATCTTTGTCGCCGCTATTGACGCCCATACGGTTCATGCACTTGACGCAGCGGGCGGCAAGGCGCTGTGGTCCTATACGGCCGGGGGTCGCATCGACTCGCCACCGACGATTCACAAGAACATGGTCCTTTTCGGCTCGGCCGACGGGTGGGTGTACTGTCTCCGCCAGGGCGACGGAGCACTGGCCTGGCGTTTCCGCGGCGCTCCCGCCGATCGCTTGATCGTCGTCCGCGGACAACTCGAATCGGCCTGGCCCATTCACGGGAGCGTTCTGGTGAACGAGGGAACGCTCGTCGTTGCAGCGGGGCGCTCCTCGTATCTGGATGGCGGCATTTACATGTACCGGCTTGATCCGGCCACCGGGAAGAAGCTGTCAGAGACGGTCATACACAGCCTTGATTCGAAAACCGGAGACCAACCGGACGGCGGTGTGGACCTGCGAGGCGTATTGAACGATGTCCTGGCTGTTTCCGGCCGGTCCGTGTACATGCGGCACTTGAAGATCGACTTCAAGACCGGCGATGATCTGCAAACCGGGCCGCCGCATCTGTTTGCACCTGCCGGATTCCTTGACGATACCTGGTGGCATCGCTCGTATTGGCTGTTTGGGTCCGATGCAGTGTGCATGCCTCCCGTTAATGAGTCCGGCTGGCAGATCTGGCCGCGCGTGGGCAACATGGTGCCGTCAGGCCGGATCCTCTCACTGGGCAAGGAGACAGTATTCGGCTACGGCCGAGACAAGTATCCAGGTGGAGGGGCAGGGCAGATTCGCGGCGGAGAAACGTATCGCTTGTTCGCCGCCGAGAAGAAAGCCTTCCAGCCGCTGCCCAGCAATCGAGACAAACAACACCTTCGCTACGCCAGATCGGGTGATGCTCTCGGACTGAAAGTAACCGAGAGGGACAGGCGGCACGGCGCGCCGAGTTTGCATCGATATCGCTGGAGCCGGCCCATGCCCATTTTTGTCCGAGCGCTCGTGCTGGCTGATAAGACCTTGGTCCTGGCAGGTCCACCGGAGCCGGCCGAATCCAGAAGCGCCAAACTCAAACTCAAGGCCCCCGACAAGGCCGAAGCAGCCTTCCTGGGAACCCAAGGGGCGGCGCTCTGGCTGGTTTCCGCCGCAAATGGAAAAACATTAGCTGAGTATAAGTTGGAGTCTTCCCCGGTTTTTGACGGAATGATTGCAGCCCGCAGCCGGATCTTCATCTCGTTGCAGGACGGATCGCTTGTGTGTTTCGGTAAATGAGGGGGCGGGCCGGGCTACAGACTGATCTCGCCCAGATCGCGTCACGGGTCCTCGTTGGCTGCTTTGAGCATCTCACGGGCCGCGTCGCGCACTGCTGCATTTGGGTGCGATAGCGCTTCCCTTAGCCGCTGTGGGTTGGGTCTGATCGTCTCTCCTAACCCCCCGCCTCGTGACCCAGAACTGATCCGCTCAATGTCCGGAGCATACAGTTCCGCGTTGGGACCGATCATCAGGAAGGGCGAGAGTTGCTCGACCTCGCCGTGGCCGATGAACCGATGGGTCGTGGTGTCGTAGGCCAGCCAGCACTTGTTGTCCACCACATACAGGAGCATCCCGGAGCCAGTAACGTACAGAGGGGACCCGGCTACGGCGTCTGCAGCCGGGCGAACCATCGGCGCCCAGCTCCTGGGGTAGTCGAAGCCAGTCTCACCGAGCACTTCAACGTACCAGTCGAAGCCATCCGTATGCGCGACGCGCCCCAGTGCGACGGTGACCCCCTGGCCAAACCCGTAGTACAAGGTGCAGTACGTTTCGCCGTCGGGGCCATCCGTATACTGACCCAGTGTGCAATAGCCCGGGTCCAACACTTTGAACGATAGAACTTCAATAACACATTTCCCAACTGTCCCCAAAGCCCCGCCCATGGCAACACAGACGGCGACGATCGCCCAGACTCGTTGCTTCTTGCACAGAGCCCACACACTCACCCCGAGGAGCGAGACGAACCCGATAACGCCACCCCACCAGAATCCTCCCCGGACCCACGGGGCAACTACAATCGCGCGCTCGAGGCCGCCCGGACCGAGAAAACGACGGCCATCTGGCAGTAGAGAACCGCCCAGTAAGATCGCCACCCAGGCTACCAGAAGCAACCACAGGGCCAGCGGGAGCCGGCGAGAGGACGTGCGCCCGTTCGTGTCCGCCCGGGCGACCGCCCCAGAAAGCGGTGTTTCTGTATCATTCACCATTCGCTGCTTTGTCCCGGCGACTCTTGGGACTTCCGCCCGCTGACGCTCTTGCACACGCCCAAGGCGCCGCCACGCCCTTCGGCACAGCCAGGCACCACTCGTGGCCGCTGTGCTTTATACGAGATGCGACCGTATTTGTTCACCCACCCGCCCTCTCCCACGTCGTCATTCGCTTGCGGCAGTCCCGATGTAGATCGGGATTCGCGCCGACGCATGATGCGCCCGCTCCAGGTCGGGCGGGTGTAGATCACGCGGCGGGGATGCAAGGCCGTAGCGGGGCCGTTAGGGGGCCGCCCATGGGCCTGCCTATGACCCAGCGGCCCGGCCGCGAATGGAAAGACATTGGCTGAATACAAGTTGGAATCTTCCCCGGCGGGGCGATCCGCATGGGTGACTGGAAACTCATCGAGCGGTACGAGGACGGCCGCACCCACCTGTACAACCTGCGCCAGGACGTCGGCGAGCGCAAGGACCTGTCCGCCGGCCACCCTGACCGCGTCGCGACGATGCGCGGCAAACTCCACGCCTGGTACAAGCAGGTGGATGCCAAGTTCCTCCAACGCAAAGGCAACGGCCCGAAGCCCTGGCGGCCCTAGAAGACAATAGTAACGGGGAATTTGCGGGCCTGGCCGGCAAGGAATGACGAGGCGATCAAGGCCTTGTTAACCCCTCACCCCCGGGCCAATGTTCTCTTGCCATATTCCTGATCTGTGATAGTATCGTCCGCGCCCGCCAGTTCCGTGGAGAGCAACGCAGGCCTTAATCGCAGGAGAACCAGTCATGGCCACCAACGGTAGAACATCGACTCGACGCACATTCCTTGCAGGCTCGGCCGCCGCCGCTGCCACGATCACCATCGTGCCGCGCTTCGTCCTGGGCAAAGGCAAAACGCCCCCCAGCGACCGCCTGCAGATCGCCTGCATCGGCATCGACGGGCGGGGCGGGAGCAACGTCCGCGGAATGCAGGGCCAGACCATCGTCGCACTGTGCGACGTGGACGGCCGCCGCGGCCAGAAGAGCCGAAAAGCCAACCCCAAGGCTAAGATGTTCGTCGACTACCGCAAGATGTTCGACAAGATGGACAAGGACATCGACGCGTGCACGGTCTCCACGCCCGACCACACCCACGCCGTGATCGCCCTTGGGGCCATCAGGCGGGGCAAGCACGTGTACTGCGAGAAGCCGCTGGCCCACTCCATCGCCGAAACCCGCGCCCTTCAGGCAGCGGCGCGAAAGCACAAGGTCGTCACCCAACTCGGCAACCAGGGCCATTCCTCGCAGCACATCCGCATGTTCTGCGAGTGGATCTGGGACGGCGCCATCGGCGACGTGACCGAGATCCACGCCTCCTGCAGTGCCCGCCACTGCTGGATCGATAAACTGCCCGCCCTCAAGGAAAAGATCGACGTGCCGGCCGGCCTCGATTGGGATCTCTGGCTGGGCCCAGCCCAGTTCCGCCCGTACAACCCGCTGTACATGCCCAGCAAGTGGCGCAAGTGGATGCCGTTCGGCACGGGCACGCTGGGCGACTGGGTCTGCCACGTCATCGACCCGTCGTTCTGGGCCCTGGACCTCGGGGCCCCGACGTCTATCCAGGCCGAAACCAAGGGCTACGACCCCGACAAGCACGTCCTGTGCTACCCCCCCGACGTCAAGATCACCTACCAGTTTCCCGCCAAGGGCAAGCGTCCACCCGTCAAGCTCGTTTGGTTCGACGGCGACTCGAAGATTCCCCGGCCGGCCGATCTTGAAGCGAGTCGACGCGTAGTCGGCACGGGCGCGGTCGTCATCGGCACGAAGGGCAAGATCATGCACGGCTCGCACGGCGCCAGCCCCTGTCGTATCATCCCCGAAAAGGCCATGAAGGCCTACAAACTCCCCGCCCAGAAGATTCCCCGCGTCCGCGGCCACCATCAGGACTGGCTGGACGCCATCCGCAAAGGCAAGCAAGCCGGCTCGAACTTCGACTACGGCGCCCCCCTGACGGAACTGGCCCTGCTCGGCCTCATCGCCATCCGCCACACGGGCACAAAACTCCTGTGGGACGGCAAAGCCGCCAAGTTCACCAACAGCCGCTCCGCCAACGCGCTACTGGATCCCCCGTACAGGAAAGGATGGACCCTGTAGCAGGGCAAGGATAGTTGGAGGTCCCACCCGGGTTTGGCTGGAGAAACTCCCCCGGGCCGCTCACGGGTCGTCTTGGTGTCCCCGGAATTACTGGAATTACCGCCTTCGTTCCCCGGGGCTACGGCGGGCGGGCGGCGAGGGCTGCGTTGGCGGCCTAGATGTCGCCCACGCGCAGGAACCGCACCGCGTCGACGGCTACGTGCAGCGTCGTGCCGTTCGTCCGGATAGTCACGCTGCCCGTGGTGCCGGCTGTGAAGTCGTACGTCCCGATCAGATTCCACTGGCCACCGTTCGTCGACTGATCCACGCTCACCGTGCTCGTGCCGCCGTTGTGCGCGATGTCCACCGGAACGTTCGAGTCCCAAACGTCCGCGTCCGGCCACCACACATACACCTCGTACTGGCCGTCCTGCGGCAGCGTCGGCGTGAACGTTATGCTCTTGTTTCCCTTGTCGCTGTTTTTGTCGTGCAGGTAGTTCGCGCCGTAGTAGTTGGGCCGGTACGAGGTGGTCATCCAATCCCCCGTCACAGTCGCAGACGTGTTGTCCACGATCACCTCCACCACCGGGGCCACAATCTCCAACTCGTTCACCGTGCCGTCGCTCACAGGCGCGCCGCCGATGTCCGCCTCAACCATCACGTCGTACGTCCCCAACGCCAGGGCCGGGCTGATCGCGTCATCGGCCAGCGTCCAGGTCCCGTCGCCGTTGTTCGTAGCCGAGTACGTGTTGCCGTCAACCGTCACCTGAACCGCCGCGGCTGGGTCGCTCACCGTGCCCGTCAGCTCCGGCGTCGTGTCCGTTGTCGTCAGAGGATCAACCGTCACCGTCAGCGTGCCAATATCGCCCACGCGCACGAACCGCACCGCGTCGGCAGCCACGTGCGACGTCGTGCCGTCGGTGCGAATCATCACGCTGCCCGTGCCGGCTGTGAAGTCGTACGTCCCGACCAGGAACCACAGCCCACCGTTTGTCGACTGGTCCACGATGACCGTGCTCGTGTCGCCATCATGCTCGATGTCCACCGGAACATTCGTCGCCCAGATCGGCGCATCCGGCCACCACATGTACACCTCGTACTGCCCGTCCTGCGGCAGAGTCGGCGTGAACGTCACGCTATTGCTGCCCTTGCCCGCGTTCTTGTCGTGCAGGTAGTCCGCGCCATGGTAGTTCGGGCGGTAGGTGGCGTCCTGCCAATCACCGTCCACCGCGGCCGAGGAGTTGTCCACTATCACGTCGCCGACCGAGATCTCCCCGATGCGCAGGAACCGCACCGCATCAGCCGCCACGTGTGACGTGGTCCCGACCGTGCGAATTATCACGCTGCCCGTGCCCGCCGTAAAGTTGTACGTCCCGACCAGGTTCCACTGACCCCCGTTTATCGACTCGTCCACGCTGACCGTGCTCGTGTCGCCATCATGCTCGATGTCCACCGGAACGTTCGTCGCCCAGATCGACGCGTCCGGCCACCACATGTACACCTCGTACCGGCCGTCCTGCGTCAGCGACGGCGTAAACGTCACGCTCTTGTTGCCCTTATCGGCATTCTTGTCGTGCAGGTAATCCGCATCATGGTAGTTCGGCCGGTAGGTTGCGTCCTGCCAATCCCCGCTCACTGCGGCCGAGGAGTTGTCCACGATCACGTCGCCGACCGAGATCTCCCCGATGCGCAGGAACCGCACCGCGTCGGCCGCCACGTGTGACGTTGTCCCGACCGTGCGAATTATCACGCTGCCCGTGCCCGCCGTGAAGTTGTACGTCCCGATCAGGTTCCACTGGCCGCCGTTCGTCGACTCGTCCACCAAGACCGTGCTCGTGTCGCCATCATGCTCGATGTCCACCGGAACATTCGTCGCCCAGATGTCCGCGTCCGGCCACCACAGATATACCTCGTACTGGCCGTCCTGAGTCAGCGACGGCGTGAACGTCACGCTCTTGTTGCCCTTGTCGGCGTTGCGGTCGTGCAGGTAGTCCGCGTCATGGAAGTTCGGCCGGTACGTGCCGCCCAGCCAATCGCCGTCCACCGCGGCGGAGGCATTGTCCACGATCACCTCGCCGGCCGTGATGTCCCCGATGCGCAGGAACCGGGCCGCGTCAGCCGCCACGTGCGACGTCGTGCCATCCGTCCGGATCGTCACGCCGCCCGTTCCAGCCGTGAAATCGTACGTGCCGAGCAGGTTCCACTGGCCGCCGTTCGTCGACTGATCCACGCTGACCGTGGTCGTGACACCGTTGTGCGAGACGTCCACCAGCACGTTCGTCGCCCAGATATCCGCATCCGGCCACCACAGGTACACCTCGTACCGGCCGTCCTCCGGCAGCGCCGGCGTAAACGTCACGCTCTTGTTGCCCTTGTTGGTGTTCCGGTCGTGCAGGTAGTTCGCGTCGTGGTAGTTCGGGCGGTACGTGCCGCCCAGCCAATCGCCCGTCACCGCGGCTGAGGCGTTGTCCACGATCGCCTCCACCACCACAATCTCCAGCTCATCTGTGGTGGCATCGGAGGCGCTGTTGCCCGCCTGATCGGTCGCCTCCACAGCTACATCGTACGTCCCGACCGCCAGCAGCGGGCTGATCGTGTCATCCGCCAGCGTCCAGGTACCGTCGCCGTTGTTGACCGCGGCGTACGGGTTGCCGTCGACGGTCACCTGCACCGCCACGGCCGGGTCGTCCACCGTGCCCGTCAGCTCAGGCATCCAGTCCATCGTCGTCAGCAGATCGACGGTCAGGACCGGAGCGGCCGTGTCGATCGTCACGCTCAAGGCTGGGGAGTCGTATGATTGCACCTCGCCCGGGACGATCTGCCTGGCAGTGATGGAGTACGATCCGTCGGCCAAGTCGTAGGTGCCGTCCGTGATAACGGTCGTGGTGCCGGCGATCGCCATTGCACTGCCGATAGTGACACCATCGGCGTACACGGTCACCGTGGCTCCCACCACGGTTCCGCCGACCTCGAACTGGAGCGTCTTTGCCGGCTCGCTGTTGTCAAGATTGGTCAGGTCGTCGGTCGCGGAGATGCCCGAGTCGCTGGAGGCCAGCAAGTCCACGCCCGTTGGGATCGCTGACCGTGGCAGAATGTCGACCACGACTGTGTATTCACCCCAGCCGCTCGCCGCGCCGATGAGGACCGTATAGACGCCGGTCTGGTCAGCGATGTAGGTGAGTTCGGCGTTGCGGCCGTCGGGGGCGCTGTCCTGGTCGTCGGCCACGAGCGTGTCGCTTGGATCGTAGATCCCGATGGCGGGATCCAGTGTATTGCCGAAGCCGAAGACCCCCTCGCCCGGTGTGCTGGTGACGATTGTGACGACCTCGCCCTCGTTAAGCTGGATGGTGTAATTGTCCGAGCCGTCAACAGTAGGATCCTCGAACTGGACGAACACCCAGTCCGGAAGCTGAATGATAAGGGGCATCAGCACGTCGTGCTCGGGCATCAGGACGAGCCTGTGGTCGAAGCCGCCGGTGCCTTTGAAGACGAGAAGCCCGAAGGCGTTGGGGCCGAGCTGTTGCACGAGAATTTGCACATCCTCGTAGTCAAAGTCTCCCCCGTCGGGGATGTCCTCAAAGCACAACCAGTAGATGTCGGGGTTTTCGTCCGGCTGGTATGGTGGCGGGTCGAAGTTCACGTGATCCTGGAGGTATCCCATGGCTTTGGCTTGGTCGTACTGCGTCTGCGACAGCCTGGCGGTGAAGGGGCCTTCCTCCAGTGGCAGAAAGAAGCCGGTGTCGAGTACGTGGACCCTGACGTCCGAAATTGGGCGTTGGTACTCCAGCTCCACGTCCAAGTACCCGAGCGCCTCGCGGACCTCGTCGAGGCTGCGAAGCGGGTCCCCGAGGGCGTCGTTCGGCTCGCTGTCAAACACCAGGCCCTCGGTTACGACGATACCGTACTCGCCCTGGACCTGGGAGGTTAGCCGCAGCGTATAAACCCCATCTGCCGGCACGTCGAAATCGAGGATAGCCAGGTCGTAATTGGTTGCCGCGACGCCCATGGGATCATTCACGGCGGCAGCAAGCACCGCGGTCCCGTCCACGTCGAGCAGTTCAAGCAGTTCCGTGGAGAAGTCGACATCGTCCTGCCCGGCCAGGATGACGTCAATTATCTGCCCGGCCGTCAGGCTCAGCGTATACTCATCTGTATCCGGCAGGGCGCCGCTGCTGCCGACCACAGCGTATCGCCCTGAGCCGAGGTCAACGAACGAGTCATCGATAGACAGCTCGCTGCCGTCGGCGCTGTCGCCGACCTGTGCCTCAAGAACGGCGTTGTGGTAGATGTTCAGCGTGTAGGCGGTCGCGGCGTCGCCGGACACCAGGATCGTATACTCACCATCGGCGGGGATAAGGGCTGCAGGCAGAACGACGGCTTCGCCGCCGCCCGACGCCGTGTACGGGCCGGCCAGACCGGCCAGCTCAATCGTCACGATTGCCATCGGATCGTCCGGGGTCAGCACGGCTGTTATCGTCTCACCGGCTAGCGCAGCAAAGCGGAAGGTATCGGTGTCCAGGGCGCCGTACAGGGCCGACCCACCGCCGCCGGACAGGATAAGCCCGCCGAGGGGCGCCAGACGCTGGAAGTTGGCCAGATCGAAGTTGTCCTCTTCCTGGTTGCCGAAGTCGATGTCCTCGACGACTTGGCCGGAGGCAAGGACCACCGTGTGGAAGCCCGGGCCCCCGGAGAACTGCTTGGCGAAGATACCCGCGTCTTCCCAATCCTGTTCGTAGCTCATCCAGGCGATGACGAACTGCCCGGAATCATCCATTGCCACGGAGGGCCACATCTGGTCGTGCTGCCAGTACGTGTTGACCTGGAACTCATCCCCCAGGGGCGTCCCCGCGGAGCTGTATCTCTGCGCGAAGATGCCCATCGATTCCCCATCCTGTCCCTCGCTCATCCAGGCGATGATGAACTGCCCGGAATCATCCATGGCCACACAGGGCTCGTCCTGCCAGTCCTGCCAGTACGTGTTGACCTGGAACTCATTGCCCAGGGGCGTCCCCGCGGAGTTGTACCTCTGGGCGAAGACTCCCCCGTATTCCCCATCCTGTCCCTCGCTCCGCCAGGCGATGACGAAATCACCGGTATCGCTCATGGCCACAGAAGGCAACTGCTGGTCGTCCTGCCAGTACGTGTTGACCTGGAACTCATCCCCTTGGGGCGTCCCCGCGGAGCTGTATCTCTGGGCGAAGATGCCGTCGTATTCCCCATCCTGTCCCTCGCTCGTCCAGGCGATGATGAACTGCCCGGAATCATCCATTGCCACAGAAGGCGAATCCTGCCAGTACTGCCAGTACGTGTTGACCTGGAACTCGGCGCCCGCGGGGGTGCCGTCAGAATTGTACCTCTGCGCGAAAATGCCGTCCGATTCCCCATCCTGTCCCCAGCTCCTCCAGGCGATCACAAACCCCCCGGAATCATCCATGGCCACGCAGGGGTCGTACTGCCAGTCCTGCCAGTACGTGTTGACCTGGAACTCATCTCCGGCGGGCGTCCCGTCGGAGTTGTATCTCTGGGCGAAGATCCCGTAGCTCTCCCCATCCTGTCCCTCGCTCGACCAGGCGATGACGAACTGGCCGGAATCGCTCATACCCACAGAAGGAATCCTCTGGTCGCCCTGCCAGTACGTGTTGACCTGGAACTCATTGCCCAGGGGCGTCCCCGCGGAGTTGTACCTCTGGGCGAAGATGCCCCAGGAGTCGCCATCCCGTCCGTAGCTCATCCAGGCCACTACGAACTGCCCGGTATCGCTCATGGCCAGCGAAGGTATGTACTGGGTCCCCTGCCAGTATGTGTTGACCTGGAACTCGGGGCCCGGGATCACTTCGGTCCAGGCGGGGAAGGTCTGCCGCCACCCTTCCTGCAGCACCTCGCCCACGACATAGGTCCCCGGAGCCAGGCCAGACAGCACATATTCCCCGGCGGCGTTGGTCACGTCGAACGGCTCGACGCCCTCGTCAAACTCCCCATCCTCGTCCAAGTCCAGATAGATCGTCCAGCCCTCCAGACCCGGCTCGCCGGCATCCAATTGCCCGTCGCCGTTCAGGTCCTCGAACTTCTGCCCGGAAATCGTGGCAAACTCGTAATTGCCGAAGTCCAGGTCATAGACAATCTCGTCCGGATCAAGCGCTATGTGATGGACCGGGTCGGTGTCGCGGTTGAACACGGCCAACGCATTGTCGCCAATTCCGGCTGCGTATACGTGGTTGCCGTCCGGGCTCACTATCACCGAGCGGACCCCCAACAACCCATCCACGCTATCTACGCCGTCCCGGAGGACCTCAACGAAACTCAGTTGGCCCGTCGCCACATCGCGGCTGAACACGGCTAACGCATAGTCAAAATACCCCGCCGCGTAGACATGGTGTCCATCCGGGCTCACTGTCACCGAAACGGCCCCAAACAACCCATCCACGCCGCCTACCTCATCCCGGATGACCTCAACGAAACTCAGTTCCCCCGTCCCCGCATCGCGGTTGAACACGGCCAACGCATTGTCGTCCAATCCCGCCGCGTAGACGTGGCTGCCGTCCGGGCTCACTGTCACCGAAGTGACCCCGCTCAACCCATCCACACCACCTACGCCGTCCCGGATGACCTCAACGAAACTCAGTTCGCCCGTGGCCGCGTTGCGGCTGAACACGGCAAGCGCCTCCTCCCAAGATCCCGCCGCGTAGACGTGGCTGCCGTCCGGGCTCACTGTCACCGAGCCGACTCCGCTCAGCCCGTCCACACCGTCTACACCATCCCGGACGACCTCGACGAAACTAAGTTCGCCCGTGGCCGCGTTGCGGCTGAACACGGCAAGCGCCTCCTCCCAAGATCCCGCCGCGTAGACGTGGTTGCCGTCCGGGCTCACTGTCACCGAAGTGACCACGTCCAACCCATCCACGCCGCCCACGCCGTCCCGGAGGACCTCGACGAAGCTCAGTTGCCCCGTGGCCGCATCGCGGCTGAACACGGCAAGCGCCTCCTCCCAAGATCCCGCCGCGTAGACGTGGGCACCGTCCGGGCTTACTGTCACCGAGGCGGCCCCGGCCAACCCGTCCACGCCGTCTACACCATCCCGGATGACCTCGACGAAACTCAGTTCCCCCGTCGCCACGTCGCGGCTGAAGACGACCAAGGCAGCGTCGTCCTGCCCGGCTGCGTATACGTGGCTGCCATCCGGGCTTACTGTTACCGACGAGGCCCCGAACAACCCATCCACACCGTCTACGCCATCCCGGACGACCTCGACGAAACTCAGTTCGCCCGTACCTGACGGAGAAGATCTCTGCCAACCGGGCTGAAGAACCTCGCGGACCGAGTAGGTCCCGGGGACAAGGTCGATGAACGAGTACTGGCCGGCCGCGTTGGTCACGTCGTACGGCTCGACGCCGTTATCGAACTGGCCGTCCTCGTCGAGGTCCAGATAGATCGTCCAGCCTTCCAGGACGGGCTCGCCCGCGTCCCAGATACTGTCGCCGTCCAGGTCGTGCCACTTGCGGCCGTGAATCTCGGCGGGCATTAGCTGGTTGCCGAAGTCGATGCCCGTCAGGTCCTGCCCGCTGATCAGGCTCAACGCATGGACGCCCCCTGGCGGGGAAGTCTGGATCCACATCGGCTGAAGTATTTCGCGGACGTCGTAGTCGCCCGGCATCCGGTCGACAAAGGCGTAGCTCCCGTCCGGGGCGGTCATGGTGGAGGTTTCGCCAGGGTCCAAATGGCCGTTCTGATTCTCGTCGAGATAGATCGTCCACCCTTCAAGCCCCGGCTCACCTGCATCCTTTACCCCGTCACCGTTCAGGTCGTTCCACTTGGTGCCGCGGATGTCGCTGAGCTGTATGTTCCCGAAGTCAACGTCCTCGACAACCTCGCCATAATCCAACTCTATCCAGTGGAACGGCCCTAAGATGATTCCTGTGAAGACGAATTTGACCGCATCTGCAACCACATCATAGCCGTCAGTTCCATCCGTGCGGATAACAACTTTGCCGTCGATGCCCCCGTCGAAATCATATGATCCCAACAGATTCCACTGGCCGCCGTTAATGGTCTGGTCCACCGATAGAGTGTCTGTGCCTCCGGAGTAAATAATGTCGACCGGTACGTCCTCGTACATGAACTCGTCATCATCGTTCGGCCACCACATGTAGACGTCATACTCTCCCGCTAAAGGAATCGTGGGGGTGAAGGTAAAGGTCTGCCCCACCTCGTCTCCGTAGTTGTCTGCATACCACGTGTTATAGGCACCCGGGAACCAGTCATCGTAGTACCAGTCGCCCGGCGGCTGAGGATCTGCACCTGGGTCTTGGTCGTCAATGATGATAGGTTCCGGAGGTTCCGGAGGTTCCGGAGGTCCAGGCGGTCCCTCAAAGTTGCCCATGAACCGCACCGCATCAGCCAACACGTGTGACGTGGTCCCATCCGTCCGGATCGTCACGCTGCCCGTGTGGGCCGTGAACTGGTACATCCCGATCGAGTACCACTGACCCCCGTTTATCGACTCGTCCACGATGACCGTGGTCGTCGCCCCATCATGCATCACATCCACCGGCACGTTGTTAGCGGCTCCCGCCCAGACCGGCCACCACATGTAGACTTCATACTCTCCCGTGGTTGGGAGGGTTGGAGTAAAGGTGACGCTCTTCTGACCCTTCAGATCGTTCAAGTCATGTAGGTAGTCCGCGCCGTAGTGATTCGGCCGATATGAGGTGACGTTCCAGTCGCCGACCAACGTGCACCGGGCGTCCTCATTATCGACCACGTCTTCCACGACCTGCTCACCGCCGGTCCCGGCCTTGAAGAAGCGGACGGCATCAGCGACCACATACGAAATGGTTCCGTCGGTCCGAATGACAACATTCCCAGAGGTGCCCTCTTCGAAACTGTATGATCCCACAAAGTTCCACTGGCCACCGTTCGTCGACTCGTCCACCGTTACGGTGGCTGTGCCCTCCCCGTGATAGATATCGACCGGCACGTTGTTAGCGGCTGTCGCCCAGTCCGGCCACCACATGTAGACTTCATACTCACCCGCGATTGGGATGCTTGGAGTGAAGGTGGCGCTCCAGACACCCTTCGCCATGTTGCCGTCGTGGGCGTAAAATGTGCCGTAGTAGCCCGGCCGAGATGACACGAAGACCCAGCCGCCGAAGAACGTGAAGCCGGGGTCATCATTATCAATGATAATCTCGACCTCCGGAGACGGCTGCTCGCCCATGGACGGATAGGTCTGGATCCAGCCGGGTTGCGCTACCTCCGAGACCATGTATATCCCCGGAGGGAGGTCGGTAAAGGCGTACTCGCCTGCCGCATTCGTCACGACGTACGGCTCGTTGCCGCCGTCAAGCTGGCCGTCCTCGTCCAGGTCCAGATAGATCGTCCGCCCTTCAAGCCCCGGCTCGCCTGCATCCTTAACCCCGTCGCCGTTCAGGTCCTCGAACTTCACCCCCGAAATCGTGCCGAGCTCGACCTCACCGAAATCCACATCCGTGATGGGATCCGCTATCACCTCCAGCGGGTACACGCCCCCTGCGGGATATGTCTGTTGCCAGCCGGCTTGAGAAACCCGCCGCACCTCGTAGCTGTCGGCAGGCACGACCCCGAAGGAATATTGTCCCGCTTCGGTGCCGGTGGCTGTTATCTGCGTGTCCAGCACCGTGCCGCCGGATGGGTCCACAAGCTCAATAGCCCAGCCGTTCAGGCCCGGCTCGCTGCCGTCGTGGATGCCGTCGCCGTTCAGGTCGTTCCACAACTGCCCGCTGATCGCACCGTCAAGCAGTATCCGCCGCTCGAGCTGCTCAAACAAAGGGCGGCCCGCGGGTTCATTTGAAATTGTCCCACTCATGGTTGCCTCCCCATGAGAAATAGTCTGCCCGTAAAGCCGGCAACTATGCCCCGGCGAGAATGGGATGATAATTGCGAAGCCCCGGATTCC
>SDBT01001287.1_pt1 | contig 43734 bp, 42 predicted proteins | sample 2277101 | NCBI WGS metagenome assembly SDBT01 (sample SAMN10404973, study PRJNA504765) | marine sediment metagenome | isolation source: marine sediment core GS10_PC15, 103 cmbsf | place: Arctic Ocean: Southern Knipovich Ridge | collected 2010
TTCTGATACGGTACTTGCATTCCCATGAAAAAATAAAAGTAATCCAACAGGATTCTCATGTTTAATATACAAACCATGCAATTGTATCTTGTCGTAACTCGGATAAGTTATTTTTTCTATAGGTATATTATAATGAGATGTATCTACTATTGTTCCTTGTCGTGTAAATACGATAGAGTCCTGAACATTGAATACCACTAAAATAACGATAATGATGATGATAATTACCGTTGTTATCACCCATGAAATTTTATTCATTTAAACAAGACTTTTAAAAGTTATCATCCTTCTAATTTAATCTGGATGTAGACAGTAACTTCGGTTTCATTTTGATTTCTTTCTTTTGATACTTCCATAAGTTTCTTCCAATCGATAGATTCATCTTGTTCGTTCATCTTCTCTTCGATACACTTCAGTGGTTCTAATTGATCCCAATATGCCGCTTGTCTAATGTATTCTTTCCAATTCCACTGTATTCCAGCTTCTGATACAATGTCTTCAATATAGTATGTAGATCCGTTATACACTGCTTCAGTCATACACGATTCCCAGGGTATCTTTGTTCCAGGATCTAATCTTTGTTTACAGAATGAAGCGATTTGATGAAATCCATTTGACATTGCATTCAACATACATCCATGATAAGCTGGAGATTCAGATCTTTCAGCACAAACCTTAAACAGATTAAACCCGTTTCTGAGAAAATCTTCCCAACTTGGAGAAACATGTCGAGATTTTTTCCACGCTGTAGATATGGTAAGCATATATTCTTCCCAAGTTAATTTTTCAGCATTGCCTGATTCTTCATACTTTGAGACGATGAATTTAAACATGTCAAGATTTCCAGTTCCAGCTACATTAGATAAATAATCTCTCCAGTCGAGTTCCTCGTCACTCTTAGACTCTTCATATTCAGAAAGAATATGTTTGAACAGTTCAAAATGACCTGTCTTAGATACATTAAATAAAAATCTGTTAAAAGACTTTATCTCCTTGCATCTTGATCTACAGTATTTATATGTATCAAGACCTATTCCATGAGTACACCATCCCCAGAGGTAATACCATCTAATATTTTCTTCTGGAATCTTTGATTCTACCCATTTCAATATTTCAAGTTGATTTTGTCCTGCTGAAACTCGCATGTAACTTGTCGATTTTGTTGTGTAACCTTGATTCCACAAATATTCAAGAATATCAATACGTCCGTTAATGATAAAAATAAAATAGTAATATTTTGTATTTCTGATCTTCGTCTCAACATATTTGCACACTTCAAAGGTATCTTCTTTCTTTATTCCCTTGACAAGCATGTATTTTTCGGATGAAGATGTAGTGTTGAAACATCTTATCCATGTTTGTTCTCTGTAGACACCTTTGGATTCAAAGTATTTCAACATATTGAGATTTCCCATCCTCGATGAAAACACCATGCATTTGATGTAAGCCTCCTTTCTGAGTCTTTCATGAATCATAGATTCACAGTACTCTATGAATTCAACATCTTTAATGACTCCCCATTTCATACATTCATCCCAATTCTTGATTTTCTTAGAAAAGAGTTTGAGATCTTTGATAGTGAAAGGGGTATAATCATAACCATTTATCAAAAATCTGAAGATGAGTTCTTCGCAATCTTTACATTCAAGTTCATTCTTGAGTGTTTCCATCTTGATTTATCTTTCGTGACTAGATGAAAGCAATTGATCAATTTTAGACCTCAGATAAGGAAATTTCAATAGTTGACACACTGGAGCATTTTTATCTTTAATGTTTTATTAACCGTATTATAGTGAGAAGATGGCTGAGAAGATAGCTAAGAAAGAAAACTGACGTTTGCTTATCTTCTCCTATAAAATAAAACTAAATATGGATATTACATTGAACTCATACACCTATAATAATGAAGCCTGTTTATTTCTCAAGATATCTGGACCAAAAGACATCATCAGATCCAGCAGAAACAGAGAGGTTATTCTTCTTGTAGATGTGTCATCATCAATGAAACCTATACTTGATATTGTTAAAGCTTCTTTAAAGAGTTTCAGGGATCTAATCAGCGAGGAAAGTAAGATGATGGATGAGGAGATTGATATCAAACTTATCATATTCAATTCTAAGGCTACAATATTTACCGATGAAGTCGATAAAATCAAGGTAGGAGGTAGAACAAATATCTCTGATGCTCTTAATCTTGCATTTAATATTTCATCAAAGGATAAGATGACATGGATCATTCTTTTCTCAGATGGTGAACCTAACTCCGGAATTATTAGTGAGGAAAGTTTTAGAAGTTTCATCGGTGTAAAGCCAGAAAGAACTAGAATCATATGTGCAGGATTTGGAAAAGATTCATCACCTAGTATTTTACCTATTATAGGTGATTTCAAGTATATTAAAGATATCAATGAGATAGATCCTTTCTTTAAGAATGTGGTATTTGAAATCATATCTGCTACATGTATGAACTTAAAGATTAATCTTGAAGGATTGAGGTTTAAATATATCTTTTTACCCGATGTGGTGTACACTGGAAGTAATTTTGTGTGCACATTTAAGTGCAATCAAAGTGAGCTCTGTCTTAAGTATATCGGTCTAAGTTGCGGCGAATTGAAGAGTATCACTATCAGGGCAATACCATGTGAAATTAACTATGAAATTAAGAAGACTATTAGTTCACAGATTGTCTACAAGACTCTTATAGAGATCAAACATATGAAGAAGTGTTTAGATGACGGTGAGTTTTCAAAATACACTGAGAATACTAAAAATGAGATAAAAAGCCTGGAAAGTAGAGATATGTTAATCAAAATTCTTGAAGCCTTTGATCTTGTCAATACTCCTCATATATATGAGAATTTACTATCGATTGAGAAAACACAATCATACACCAATCCGTTACAAGTTAATTTTGTAAGACAGCATAGTGTTATTCTACCACCACCGTACGAAAGATCCGATGCTATTGTCGAAAATTGAACTAATGATGATCTTCTTAAAACTCTATAAACAATGGAACACTTCAAAACCGGTATTTATGCTGTAAATAACAGTAGCATACCATGGTATAAAATTCCTACTGTGACTAAGCCAAAGAGAAAAGTTAAGAAGAAACCCATAGTTTATCCATTATTTATCGAGTGTGAAGATGCTGTTGAAGATGTCTTTTGGAAAGACATGTTTAGTAAGATGAGCATTAACAAGTTTCCTAAAGGTTTTGGATTTAGAGTAGTGGATCAGAAGTTAGTTTGTCACGATCGCAGTAATACACAATATGTGTCTCTCACAGGTAGTATATCAGAAATAGCCTCTAAATGTATGCAGTTTTTCAGAGAGAGAGCTAATATACTATCTGAGATAGATAACTTAGAAATACAACAATCATACTTAATAATACAACAAGAGGTTAACAAACCTCGAGAATGGAAAGATATCAAATTGAGAAAAGGAGAAAGAAGGGCTGCTATCATTCAGTATGTCTCTGAGTTGGCAAGAAAATTCAATCTATCAGATAAAGAGTTTGATGATTTATTGACCTTAATCAACATAAATTTTCACCTCGGTAGAATAGGCAACAATGATATATATTACAAAGATGGATGTATCACCTCAATTGGAGGAATAGTCAGAGAGAATGGTAAATTTAAATTGGAAGATAGTTACTCAGAGAAGAAATGTAAATTTAGAGAGAAGGATATATTGTCTATTAATTTAACAAGGCAACCTCAGTGTTCTATATCTAATAGGTGGGCGAAAATAGTGGCGTCCAAAAACGGAGTTAGCAAACAGAAGATTATTAAACAGATAACCGAAGCAAGAACCATTACTGAATGATAGTGTTTTAAAATGATCATATATCGATGTCCAAATGCATGTTTAGGGTCATTTAACATCAATCTCAGAGACAGCTAGAAATTGATCATCCTGTAACGTCAATAATCGTAGTTTTGTCCAGGCTTCCGTGAATTTTAAAAATGATCTAATCATTCAAACTTATTAGTTAAATCAAACATAATGGTGCATACGTGTGGAAGACCAAGAAATACGAATCAAAACTGAAGGATCTCTACGTTCTCATTACAGAGCTAAACTCATCACAAAATCAGTTATCAAAAAGTTATATCTAGGGATGACACTGAATAATAAACCATGTATGGAAATAATTAAAGAAAAAGATGAATTCTGTCGTCACCGTAAACATAAAAAGTTATGCTTAGGAATTACAGATAATATATCATGCATGGAAATGATAGAAGATCCAGATAAATTCTGCATCTATCACGGTAAAGAATATACAGAACAAGGAAAAAAAGGTGAAAGATGTGAGAAATCTGATAAACGAAAACATCATGGAGGTCTAATTAATAGAAATATATCTGAACTTGGGACAGATGTGATAGAAGAATTTTTCTATGGAATAAATGTACAAGAGGTTCTAAAGTTGTGCAGAGTAAATACAATATTCAATGAAGTATGTAAGAAAGAATCATTCTGGAGAAAGAAAGTATTGATTGATTATGGAATAGAAAAGAAATATGGAGAAACTTGGAAAAAGACTGCAATACTTCTGTCTGATTCTAACATGATTAATCTGAGAAAAGAATGGATCAATGGACAAACTTATGGTGAATTACTTGAAGAGACTTTGAAAGGTGATAGATACATCATTGAATCTATCCTTAATAAACACGGCATATCTTGTAGAGACGCAAGAGTTTATTCTGAATCTTTTGATGATTTCAACAGTGCAGTAGAAGAAGAATTATCTGAAATGTACAATTACTATTTTGTCCATGGTATTCTAAATACTACTTTATTTGGATCTAAACCTAAATCTTCATGGACTAGTCACACTGAAGGTTTTTGTACGACACCCGAACCTCATGATGTCTTTATTCCTACTAATAAGGGTACTCTGCAACATATTTTGAAAGTTGTAACAAGAGAGTTTTCTGTGATTATTCATGCTGTCAAAGACATAAACAAATATTACAATTCGTTTTCTCATAAGATAAAATGTAATAAAGTGACAAACAGGATAAAATCGTTGGTTGATCCTATTCTATATGTAATGATTTATAGTTTTCAAACTTTATAGTCTTTGAATGCAACGAATTAATCGACTCATCTTGATAACGTTTATTTCTGATTAATTGTAAAATCTCTTGTCTTAGTTCAAGGTGAAATTTTAAAATCATATCGACAAAGAAAGTAATATTTGCTTACTATTTCAAAGGTTCTCTTCATTCGATATTATATTTCTCTTTTTATTATTCTTGCATTCTTTACAGCTACCATATAATCCACCTTGATTTACTCCACATGTACTGAATTCAGAAATATCTTTTTCTACTTTGCATTTAAAGCATTGTTTTGTACCTAATGTTATTCTCTCATGTTTTTCCTTTTCTTTCTACATTCTTTACAGCTACCACATAATCCATCTCGATTTTTCTTGTTTGTGTGAAATTCATTAACATCTTTCCATGTTTTGCATTTAGGACATTGTTTTCCTCCTGATGTTATTCTTTCATGAATCACGCTGCATCCTTTGCAACCATTATATAATCCATCTTGATTACATCTATTTGGATGAAATTCTGAAACATCTTTCAATACTTTGCATTTATAACACTGTTTTGTACCTGATGTTGTTCTCTCATATTTTATTTCCTCACTGACACATTTTCTGCAGTAACTGTGTAATCCTTTTCGATGTACTCCACATGTATTGAATTCAGAAACATCTTTTTCCACTTTGCATTTAAAGCATTGTTTTGTACCTGATGTTATTCTCTTATATTTTATTCCATCATTGGAACATTTCTTACAGTTGCTCGATAATCCGTCTTTATGACATTTATTTGTACGAAATTCAGAAATATCTTTCCATATCTTGCATTTTGAACATTGTTTCGTACCTGATGTTATTCGTTCGTATTTTTTCTGTTTCTTGCAGTGTCCTTTATTGCATTCTTTGCAACAATGAAATAATCCATCTTGATCTTTCTTGTTTGTGGGAAATTCATTAACATCTTTCCATGTTTTGCATCTAAAACATTGTTTTTCACCTGATGTTACCCGTTTGTATTTTTTCCGTTTTCTGGAGCGTTCTTTATCGCATTTTTTGCAAGAACTTTGTAATCCATCTGAATTATTCTTATCTTTAGAAAATTCAAAGACATCTTTCTTTACTTTACATCTGAAACATTGTTTTTCACCTGATGTTATTCGTTCGTATTTTTTCCGATTTCTGACGTATTCTTTATCGCATTCTTTGCAGTAACTCCGTAATTTATCTGAATTACGATTATCTTTACGAAATTCAGAGATATCTTTCTTTACTTTACATCTGAAACATTGTTTTGTGTTTGGTATTATTATTCCTTCTTGCATAATCATTGATACTTTTGACACGCATAATGTGTTAATAAGAAGATCAATTTTCTACAGGTGTTTTTAATCTGATGTTATCTTTCTCTTTTTCTTTAGAGACACTACTTAGAAATAGCTTTGTACATGAAGATCAAATATCATCTTATCCATTAGTAGTACCAGATCTTAGGCTTGATGAGTATTACTGTCTTGAAATGTCTGGAATCGAATTTATATATTAAAACAGATCTAATTATTGATGTATTACTAACAAATTGATCTATCACAAAATCATTATGTAACTATAAAGGAATGACGATGAACACATATTCGGTTTCAGTTACAGATGAGAATATCGGACATGTTCAGAGAATGATGGATTTTTCATGTAATTACATGGAGGAAAAGGCATCAAAGTTGGATTCTGAGAAAAAGAATGGAAAATGGCCCTCTCCTATCAAGCAAAGATCCTTCATGATGACAAGAGAAAAATTTTTCTCTGAGTTCGGAAGAAATTCTTTCTATGATGATCTCATTCCCGAAGGTCATTTCACATTAGTAGATTTGTTAGAAGTAATCTACAAAGATGGAGATGAATCTTCCACAACTTGGAAAATCTCGCGCCAACTTTTGCATCCAGAGGATATAGATGGAATGGAGATGGTGTATTTAAGCAACAGAGGGGGAATATGGTCTGTTGACACTAGTGATCTCGATAATGTGACAGTTATATCTTTGAAGGATATAATCAAATACTTTGAAGATCAATAAGTGTAAAACTTCTATCCACTGTATGTGCTATGATATGTTTTCTTCTCACTCTAATCAATTTGGATAGTGATCTTTTAAAACACTCTAACAGTTCTTCCATAGGATGTTCTCATTAGATGATGCCAATGAAAAATCAATGATCAAACTACGGTAGTATTCGCAGTTACTTCTTTTGAACACAGCACGCCACTCGTCTTCATCATCATAGTGCACTTCGTCAGCTATTCCTATGATCCAATACTTAATGTATTCGTAAATAAACCATGAATACACCATTTTCTTCTTCGGAAGAGTTGTATATTCGAGTGAAGGTATTCCATAAGTAGTATTCTTTTCAATCTCCTCGTCGAACATCGAATCCAACCACACATAATCGTTATGAGCTACAACAGGTTGAAAGTATTTCAAAGGAAATTCTGGAAAACACCAGTTACGAGGAACAGCTCCATATTCGTCAACGCTGAATTCAAATTCGATCACCTTCTCGGAATCCCAAAAGTAACTTCCATCGTTTCTATTCATACCGGCTGGCAGATGAATGACATCACCTTTCTTGAGAATGTTTTCATACTTCTCTTCGATGATCCATTTAGTTAAACGATCAGGAATTTTATCGTCATCAAATCTTAGATATTTCAAGTCGGGAACAACTCTCTTCTGTACTTCATAAGGAACCATTAATAAGAATGATGATTCAGGTGTTCTGGGTTTAACTAAATGTCCCCATTCTTTCTCCAATAGTTTTTCATATTCATCATCATGTAAAGAGTTCAAAGCCTCTTTTTCTTTTCTTGCGAGAGCGGAAATGATATCCATTGGTTCATACATCGGAATTTACTTCCTCGTAAATGGGTATTCTAAATATATCATTTTTGACCCTAAATTTCCATACCGATAAGTCGACTTTTAAACTTACTCACTCCCGAATCTGTTCACCGATATACAGACTCAAATCCTATGAGTCTATTAACATCAGGGAGCATAAACATGGTATTAATCTTCAATAGATCGTATACATATCTATGTTTGTATCTTTTTCCTTCTTTAATAGCTCTATTTACCTCTGCTATATAAAATAGTTCATCGTCAATGTGAAGATCATTGATTTCAGTTATCCATTCAACAAACTTTTCAGAGAGCTCAGCTTTCTTAAATTCTCCTACTTTTCTTTCTTTGCAAATGAGGTACTTTTCTCCTGAGAATTTATTCATTGACACGAGCCTGATAAGATATATCTCGTTGAACAGAAGAGAGATGGAGTATATTAGTGAAACCATTTCATATGAGATAGTATCATCCAGTTTGACGATAATGTCTCTTTTTATCTCAATACTGTCCAGACAGAGAAGTACACCTTGAAAAGAATAAGAATGACATGAACAAAGTTGAACACCATTTGGATACAACAAGAGAACAGCATCTTTAAAATAAGAATACTCTACTTCTACATCACCATTCATCTCAATTCCCATAATAGATGTATTAAAATTAGAGTTGTTGACAACTCTAGCATCAACTATCTCATTCCACCCTATAGATCCTTTGTATCCCCTTCTCTTAGCGAATCCAAAACCTTCACTTTTCATGAATCTGTATTGAATATACTGAACAGATGATCCTGGTATTCCTTCTATGTCAATAAATTTAATGTTATCCTCAGTTCTTTTTGAGGAGAAGTCGGTTCTGCTTCTAGTGATATCAAATATAGCATCTATGTTCGACATCACTAGACCACCCTTGTCAAGAATAAAAACTTGATTAACATCTGAAAATGGATCCACTAAAGTTGACACGTTCTTGAAAAGGTCAGTTTCATATATTTTCCTTTTCTCGACTAGTCGTTCATATCTATCTTCAGTGTAGAACTTCTTTTCCCTAGAAATTTTTGATTCCTCCGAGAAGGAAAATCTTTTTAGTTTGGGAGGTTTCTCTCCCCTAGAAAACCACGCTGATGGGTCCATTTTACCAAGTATTTAATAAAGCTTAGAGATAAATCATTTTTCAGAGTATATTAAACTTATTAAAATATGGAGAATAGTAAGCACAGATGGCTGATAATATTAGCGGTAGTTATCATTATCATCTTGGTAATATGGTTCATATGGGACATAGGAAGAAAATTCATAGCAAACCTGAGTGGATCTCAAGTAGTTCTACCTGAAGACACTAATGCAAATGGTAGTGTCACCTTTCATCTAAATTCAAAGGAGACTGAATTGTCGTATAATGGTGATATTAGAGATGTTCCCTTTATGAGTATTTCTTCCGTTGCTATCCATAGAGGTGAACTTGGGAAAAATGGTCCATTTGTTACTAATCTTGACTTCAAAGCAAAACGAGCTATAGAGGTTGTGATTGAAGGAGTGTGGGATATACCACCTTCTTCTGTAGAAGCTCTGAAAGAAAAAGATTTGTATGTGCTTGTAACATTCAATATGGAAAATACAGATTCACATATACGAGGTCAAATCTTCCATGTCTGACTTTGAAAGCTAGATATAAAACTGATTATTCTTATTGAATTTTAACACCCTATTAAACATGAATTCTATTTACGAGACAGAAGAAAAGATTTCAAGACCTGATAATGGTCTTTTCGTCACTCCTCCCATTTTTAAGAAAACAGTAAGACTAAGTGATGTAAAGGAGGATGATAATACTCCGGGAGATATTTCTGTAGCTCCAGAATCGGGTGAACTGTTGAAAACCTTCTACGTTTATCAAGGTTTTACTAGCTACATACAAGATGCATTCTCTCATTTCACAAAGAAAAGAATACCTAAACAAATGGAAAGGCTTGTATCACTTCAAGATGCTGGCTATCTTAACTTCTACGGTGCTCACTTTATAGGTCGTCCCATGATAGAAGTTAAGAATAGCAAACCTCGTCCTTTCCTTCCTTTTGAAGCTAGAGACTTAGGGGAACATTACCTCGGAAGAATAATCACCAATGTAGAAATTCTTGGACCTGATGGAAAAACAGTAATAGACAAGAGAGAAGGAATTCTCGCAGGCAAAGTTCCTATAATGCTGGGCTCTAGTCAATGTCATCTTTCAGACCCGAAAACGGGAAAGATAGATGACCCAAAGCTTGTATCTGACTATCATGAATGTCTAAGAGATGCTTTTGGGTATTTTATCGTGAAAGGAATGGAAAAAATGCTTCTTCTTCAGGAGAGACTAAGGAAGAATATGATCCTTACCATAATGAAAGTCAAACAAAATAAATCAAGCATAATCACCAAGATCACTTGTGATACCGATGTGGGTTCGAGAGAAATATGGATTATTGAAGAGAATAAAGCATTACGAGCCAGTATTCTAAGCATTTTTCCTCAACAAATGTGGGATAATAAGGATGCAGGAAAAAAGAGGCTTGGAATTCCCATTTTCGTACTATTTAGATATATTTTGAACAATGATATGACAGAAGAGCAGATCTTCAAGAAATATTTCTCTCCCTTCATTAGGAAGAATGAAAATAAGATATGGCTATTTCTGTTCAAAAGTCGAGAAGAGTCAAAATCTGAAAATGATATTGTAAGATACATTGAGGATAATATTCGTTTGAGAGATGAACAAGTGGTAGGAATTGGCAAAGAAAGAAGTAGACAAATCAGAGAGATAGTCACGAGAGAATTATTCCCCCACATGATCTTTGGTGGTGCTACTATGACTCTTACTGAGAGAAAACTATATCAGTTCGCTATTATGATAATCAAAATGTCTAAGTATATGATAGGAGAGATAAAGTTAGACGATTGGAACAATTGGGGTCTTAAACGGGTTGATTCGGCTGCTGTTATCATTGAACAGTTGTTCACAGAAATCGTCGATGTTTATACTAGAGGAATAGCGACGGTGGTAAAAGAAACATTTCTCACAGATCCAAAGAAGATTTTAGATCTCGTTGCTGACTATCATACCAAAATGACTGAACTTTTCATCAAAAGCTTTTCGAGTAACAAGTGGGGAACTAGCAGAAATCCAAGAGAAAATGTTGTCGAACAGCTCAAACGTGAAACTATGCTTGCATCTCATACACAGCTCACCCGCATTAATGCTCCTACAACTAGAAAAGCAAAACAGGCATCAATAAGACAAATTCAAACATCTCAACTTGGATACATTTGTCCTGCCGATAGTCCTGAAGGTCCATCTTGTGGGTTAGTTAAAGCTGTCTCCATCACTGCAAGTTTAACTATCCATGAAGAGTCACCACGCATCATGAGAGTTTTATCTGAGAAATGTGGTATGTATGATGAGAAAGGTAAAGATATATGCATGTACAACGGAGTTTTTATGGGATGGTGTGTTGCTGAAGATCTTAAGGATATACTCATCAGGCTAAGACGAAGTATCAAGATTCCTAAACACACATGTATCTACGTTGATTCAATAGGTATCCTTGGTATCTGGACCGATGGAAGTAGACTTGTAAGACCTCTTCTCATCGTTGACGAATATGATACTCTAGTTATAAGTAAACCTCTTAGAGATGAATATGGAAATATCATCAAACCTAACATGTGGGATGAAGATATGGACACTCTTCTCGAACATGGTGCTGTTGAATATATCGATGTGCTTGAACAACAAACAATTGTTATAGCTCAAGCTATTGATGATCTTCTTCAAGAGAAAAAAGAATATAAACATGCTCTTCAAGCCGCTAAATCTGCTATTGATGAAGAAAAGTCTTTACTAGAACCCAACATGATTGATGATTTAAGAGGTGCTCTCGAGAACAGGGAAACATCGTTAAGAGTCAAGAAAAGACTGATTGAAATGTCAGATACATTTTCCCCTGAAGCAGCAGCAGCTGCTAGAAAGACAGCTAATGCTCTCGATGTTCTCAACGGCAAAATTAATAGAAGGTATACTCACTGTGAGTATGATCCTGTTGCTATCTTTGGTATAGCTGCCTCTGTAATTCCTTTTATAGGACACACGCAAGCTCCTCGAAATACTTATCAATGTGCCATGGGAAAACAAGCTCTTGGTATTTATAGCAGTAGTGTAGATTCGAAACTTGAGAACATGAAAACGCTTGCTTTCCCTAGTCGACCTCAAATTACAACAACAGCGTCTGAGCTTCTCGGCCTCAGCGAAGATCCTTCTGGTCAAAATGTTATCGTTGCTCTTCTTGCATATGAAGGATATAATCAAGAGGATGGATTGATTCTTAACAAACAATCTATTGAGAGAGGTATGTTTACAACCGTTATTTATCACCTCTATAAGACCATTTGTAAGAGAGCTTCAGGTAACATGATAGAAAAGTTTGAAAGATATGTATCAGGGAGAAGAGATGAACAGGATTATCACGCTCTTGATTCAACGGGAATACCAAGAATGGGTACATATGTCAAAAGTGGTGATTGTATCATTGGAAAGATAAGAAAGAATAGTTCTAACAAAACCAACTCTCACATCTATGATGTATCTGTGTATGTCAAACCTGGTCAAGAGGGTATGGTTGATAAAGTTACCGTATCTAGTCCTCAAGGCTCTCAGGTTGTATCTGTTAGAATAAGACAAGTTAAAGTGCCTGATATTGGAGATAAGTTCGCGTTGCGATACGCCCAAAAATCAACTGTTGTCAAGATAATGGATACAAAAGATATGCCCTTTACTATAATTAACAATAATGTGGTTAAGAGGTTTGAGGAGTCAGGACCTTTTGGTCTTCCTAAAGATGCTGACGATGCAGAACTTGTGCATAGATTCATTAATATACTCGATGAAGATGGTGGTGTTGCTCTCAGAACAGGGGAAACAGGCATAGTGATCAGAGAAGATACTAAGTTTAGCGCAGGAGACTGTTTGATAGCAAAAGGTGATGAATCCATCTATGCTAAATTCGATGGATATGTAATGGCTGTTAACGAGGTAAGTTTTAAAGAGATGAAAGAATTAGATGAAAGCAAAGAACAAAAAGAAATGGATGAATTTCAAATAAAGGAGAGAGAAAAACGAAAAGAATCAACTCGACGTTTCCTTCAGGGAGGCCTTATAAGACTCAAAGTATCTTATAAGATAGGAGATAAAACATTAATCCCTGATGTAATGGTTAGTCCTGCCTCTATTCCCAGTAGAATGACAATAGGTTTGCTTATTGAATTGTTACTGTCACTTATATTCAGTATAACAGGACAGAGAATTAGTGCAGATGCATTCAGAAAATATGACCTTAATTCCTTGAGGAGAATTTTAAGAGATTACGGATATAATACTATGGGATGGCACAAGATGGTGAACGGAATCACAGGTATAGTAATGAATGCAGAGATATTCATAGAGCCTGCCTATTATCAAACTCTTCGTCATCTTGTTCAGGACAAATTTCAGTACAGAGGAACAGGTACTATCAAAGCAGGCACTAGACAACCCACACATGGAAGAAGAAAGCTTGGAGGTCAAAGATGGTCTCAGATGAGCGGTGTAGCAATGATAAGTCATGGTGTTCCTGCTGTCCTTCAAGATCGCTCATGTATTTCATCAGATCAGCAGGAAACTATTCTTTGTAGACCTTGTTCCATAATTGGTACAGCTGTAAGCATGACTGAATTTTCAACATGTTCCGCATGTGGAGGCAAAGACTTTGTTAAGCTACATACAGGATTTAGTTTCATCTTGTTTCAACATCTTCTGACTGGTTTATTCATCAAAACAAAACTCGGGTTCAGGGATATACCGAAGTGAGATTTTTAAAAGCTTCCGTTCGTCATAAGCTTTTAAGTACATCTGAACCTAATTGTTTTTTTTTTTTCAAAATTGATATAAAATGTTTTTTCTTAAAGAGGAAACAAAGGAAACATGGAAAATCACTCTCACAAAATTGCTTTCATCGGTGATGGAGGAGTGGGCAAAACCACTCTCCTCACTCGACATATAACTGGAGAGTTCGAAAAGAAATACCTCGCAACTCAAGGAATAGATTCCAAAACTATGTCATTTTCAACTAACAAGGGAAGGATTATTTTCAACATTCTTGATGTTTCTGGACAAGAGAAATTCGGATTGTCGGCTAATCATTTTATAGGAGCTGAGTGTGCAGTTGTTATGTTCGATGTGACATCCACTATTAGCTACAAGAATGTTGAGTTCTGGGTTAATCATCTTCGTAAAGCGGTTCCTGAGATCCCTATTATACTCTGCGGAAACAAGGTTGATATCATAGATCGCAAGGTGAAAGATATTACCATGCACAGAGATCTCAAACTTCTGAAGTACTATGATATTTCTGCCAAGTCAAACTACAACTTCGAGAAGCCTTTCTTGGCTCTTGCTCGTCATTTCCATGGCGATGATACCAAATTTCACTAATGAGTAAGAGTTTTAAAACTTCCGTTCGTCATAAGCCTTTCCAGTCTTCCATTTGACGACAACATAGGTAGGATTTTTACATGCACTTACATCGAAGAAAAATGAAGGTCCCTCATACTTTCCCTTGATAATATTCTCACTAGAACATTCATAATTGTAATCATACTTTTCAGCTATTCTCTTAAACACTCCATCGGAATGAGAAGAGAAAGAATAGAAAATTGCATCTTTTGATATCCTTCTATCTTGCATAAATGCGAAAGTATATTCATCTGTCGATACATGAACTATCACCCTTTTTGTCATAGCTTTTTCAGCATCATTAATGAAAGACTTAAAAAAAATGGTCCATTTACTAATTACATGATTCTTTATCATGTACTCATCCATCTCTGTTTTTGATGAAGAATGAAAAAATGACAGATTCATCATTTTAAACTAGTTGTCACTTTTACTCTCTTCGCTAGGGTAATCCCCTCCATATTCAACCTTCAAAGCTTCGTGCATCCTTTTGCGATCACGTTTCTCTCTTTTCTTTCGGAGGATATCAGGAATAGATGCTATTTTCCCTTCAAGAATCATCTTGAGCTCTGAGATTCCACTTTTTCTTTTCATCCCGATGGAGACCTTACCCTCAATAAAGGCAATGTCTGCATCCACTTCACTTATCTTCACCATTAATTCCAGATATTCAAACAATTCTCCCGAATCATGTCCTGTATCCACAGCTCTTTTCAACACTTTTTTCCACATATTGATCACGAGAGTCTCATACTTCTCAAAATCTTCCCAATTACAGTCCTCATGAGCGGTAGGATCAAGTCCATAATTAAGAATATGCTGAATACTATCAAGATGACCAGCAGCAGCAGATGCCTTAAGACATCTAGGATTGTAATATTTGTGAATCTTTTTTGATTCGATGAATCTCAACACATCAGTATTGGCTAAACCTTTCAATAACGCTTCTTTAGCAAGACTTTCCCAAATCCAGAACGGTGCTGGCTTCTTGAAACATCTCGAACAATTGATAAAAGATCTCGGAGAGCGATTGTTATACAATTTGAGGAGTTCATCAACATGTTTTCCACCTTTCTTTTTCACCACCTCCAATGCGTTACACTTGCATTCCATGTTGCTTTATCCTCCCCCGATGTAACGTTTTAAAAAATATCAATTTTGAGGATAATATTGACATTCGTCACTCATCACTCTTACTCTCCTCAGTGTAGTAATCTTCGTCTCCATCTTTCAAAGCTAGATGTAACGTTTTGCGATCATGTTTCTCCCTTTTCTTTCGGATGATATCAGAAATAGATACACTTATCTCATTAAGCACCGTTTTGAGTTCTGGAACTCCACTATTCTTAGGAATAACATAGATTTTACCCCCAATAAAGTCAATGTCTGCATTAACTTTACTGATCTTCACCATCAATTCCAGATATTCAAACAACTCTCCAGAGTCATGTCCTGCATCTATAGCTTTCTTTAATACTGCTTTCCACATATTGATCACGAGAGATCCGTAGTTCTCAAAATAATCCCAGCTACAGTCCTGATGAGCGGTAGGATCAAGACCATAATCAACAATATACTGAATACTATCAAGATGACCAGCAGCAGCAGATGTCTTAAGAAAGTTAGAACCATAATATTCATACATCCTCTTCGATTCGATGAATTTCAACACATCAGTATTTGCCAAACCTTTCAACAGAGCTTCTTTAGCAAGACTTTCCCAAATCCAGACCGGATCTGGTTTCTTGGAACATCCAGTGCATTTGATAAAAGATCCCGGAGTGCTATTGTTGTACAATTCGAAGAGTTCATCAACATGTTTTCCGCCGTTCTTTTTCATCACCTCCAATGCGTTACACCCGCATTCCATGTTGCTTTACCCTCTCCCGAGATAATGTTTTAAAAAATATCAATTTTGGGAATAATTTTTGATATAGTTCCCGCCACAAAATAAAATTGATGTACTATTTAGACTGCAATTACAAGAAGGAAATACTACAAATGGATATTTTGAGAAAAGAACTCGATTGTATTGATGTTTCAAAACTTATCTTTGAGTTTTTAATCAATGATGGAGACTATCTTCCCTTCACTACTGAAGATCTTAAATTATTGGAGAATAAAATACATGATTGGGATAAATGTATGAAATGGGGTATATTCAAAGATATGGATTTCATCAAATTTGTAGAATCTAAGATTTCTCCTAAATTCATACATAGTGCATACATTCATTCTATGAAATTCTCTGGATTCCATGGTAATTTTAAGATGTTGAAATACTTCGAAGCAAAAGGTAGATGGAATTATAATGACTGGAGTGCAGTTTCTCGATCTACTTCAGTTTCTGAAGAGAATATGATTAGATATGGGATCAGAAAAGAGGACACTTTTGAAATATTCAAATATGTTGAAGAGAAACTTCTTATCTGTCATTTTCATTGTTATAGTAGTAGTTATATGTCTATTATTATGAATGGACGTATAGATTTGCTAAGTTACGTGTGGAAACGTGGTGCTGATAAATTCTGGCAAATACATATTGAACGTTCAGCAGCATTTAACCAACTTGAAATATTGAAGTGGATTGAATCCAAAGTTAATCCGAAAAAGATTAATTGGAAGAGATGTCGATTAAGATGCTGTGGAAGAAGTATTGACACGTATAAATACTGTGAAATGAAGAGTAAATGTCTACCTAAATGGAATTTGGAAATCAAAAAAATAGCTAAATCTGGAAGCTTCGAAATGTTTGAATACGTTGTTTCGAGATATGAAGAATCAAAAAGTAATGAGATAATAGATTGGAATGAACATGTAATCACTACTGTATCTTATTACTTCTTCACAATAGATCCTGTGAATATTAAGGATAAATTTAATATCTTCACATACTGTGAAGAAAGAGCTACATCTCCTGATTATGAAAAATGTATGAAAGATGCGTTGAAAAATGGTTTAATGGATATTGTGATTCATATTGAATCTAAATTGATAGACAAAAATCTTGAGAGATTTATGTTTACTACAGTAGATGGAGGACAAAAAGATGCAATTCTCTATATTATCAAAAATAACGATGTTTTTGATCTACGTCCATATATCAAACATGTAGTAGAGGGCAAAAGTCGAATAGATCAAATTGAAACCGTGAATTTTTTGGAAAGCTTTACAGATCAACAAATCAACTGGAAAGAAATGAATCCTCAGAAAAATCTAATATATTCTACTTCAGTTATCAGATATGTCAAATCTAAAGTCATTCAGAGAAGTGAAATTGTGAATTAAGGTAAAGTAAAAATAATGACTAGTTTATCATTATTATTAATAAAGAAAACATGAATAGTTGTGTTCTTTTATCAGAAATTTTTACCTTTCTGACGGTAGGAGAGATCTTAAAGATAGTCAACACTAATTCCTTCTTTAACAAACAAACCAAAGAAATATCTCTCTGGAAGAACATAGTAAATAAGCAATATGGAGTAGATAAACCTATATATTCTACATGGAAAAAAATGGCATTCATCATGTATCAATCTAACATGATCAAAATGAATAAGATATGGATCGATGACATAACCTATTCAGATATTTTTAAGGAAGCTCTTGAGAATAAAAATAGATACTTTTTTTCATCTGTTTTACTATCTCATAACATTACTTCCGAATGTGAACATACTGAGGGTGCGTTAACATATGCTGGAGCAACTCCAAAAGGTATTTATGTTCCTAAGACTGAAGAAGAATTACAATGTAAATTAAAGGTTATCACAAGAGAATTTTCTGTAATAGCTCATGCTTTCGAAGAAATGGTATCTATTGACAGACCAGGAAATATATGGCCTCTTGCTTTACTTGCCGGTGGATGGAATATGAATATCAATGTTATGAATGACAAACTTCAAGTAAAATCTAGAAATATCAAACTACTTATTGATCCTGTTCTACATGTCATGACATATAGTCTCTTAGATATTGATGCTCTGAATTCAATTAGAGCGTGGTGAGTTTTAAAACATATGAGAAGAAAATGCCGAAACATAAGAATAGTTTTCAGGAGTAGATAAACATGCAGTGTGTGGAAAAGAATATAGATATGTTGAGGATACATCAGGAGAAACAGAAGGGGGAGCTGAAAATAGATGATTGATTGTAGGCGCATCAGGAGAAGAGGGAAATATTACGGGCAAGGGAGGGAGAATTGGAAATAGATAACCGATTGTTGGTATATTTTGACTTCTTGTGTATGAATAGAACTGTTGTAATTCTGCTTCTCTTTTGATGAATGAATTTTCTAGATTTTGTTGTCTCTCTGGATGTTCTTCATCGTCAAAAGTACTAATTGTTACAGAATTCAGTTTGGTTGTGATGGGGTTTTTCTCTCCATTAGGTTGGACATGAGAATCAAAAACATCAATTGGTTTATCCTTCTTCTTTTCTGTTTTTGATATCACACTTAAATGTTTCTTTGTTCTTTGGTGTACTAACAAACCTTCTCGTGTTACAAGTTTTTTCTTGCATGGATAACATGGATATCCTTTTGATTTTCGATGGATTTTGGTGTGTCTTTGGAGAGAGGATGAATCACAGAATTGTTGTTCGCATTTGATATATGGACAAAAATAGGGTTTTTCTTTAGTATGCTTTCTTCTAATGTGAACTGTTCTTGCTGATCGATCACCAAATTTCTTCTCACATTTTTCATGACCACATTTGAAAGGTCTAATATTAAAGTGTGTTCTAATGTGGATAACTAGGCTGAATTTATGTCGATATATATTGTCGCATAAATTACATCTATAACTCTTTTCAATATGTCTTAGTTTGTGAATTCTAAGAACACTTTTTGTCTTGAATCTTTCTGTACAATCAGGACATCGAAAGGGTCGATTCTCTGAATGAGTTCTCAAGTGTCTTGTTAACCTCCCCTTTTTAGAGTAACATTTTTGACATCCTGCAATATGACATGCGAATACTGATATAGAATCCAAGTCAGAGTCAGAGTCAGAGTCTAAAACTGAAAAGATAGAAGATGAATGTGTGGATTCGTTATCTGAGAATGACATGAGTAAGCCTTAATACTGTTTCTTTATAAAAAGTGATCCTATTTAATATATATCATTTTTTCACTTTTAAGACTACTCTCCATTAATAATATTTGTATGAACCTTCTTAATTTTCTCTCCAAACATCAAGAGCCCACAAATTGTAAATGGACATGACACTATATATCATAATGTAAAGATTTGGATCGACAAGCTTTGTTAATTTCTTAATTTTCATCTCCGTCTCATCGGAAATATCCACGTAAAGAACATCTCCAGTTGTATTTGCGATACGTAAATTCTCCCCTGCATCCGATGACAAGCCAACACTATATTCTGAAGATGTACCTCTTATCTCTGCTGATGCAAAAGCTATCACAACAAGCTCTCTTGTCATTCCATCCGATTGTCTCTTTAATTTATCTTCATCCTTCAGAATATTGTCGAACTCTGAGTTGAAGTTCTCATAAACAGTATTTTTACTCTCTTCTGTTATCTGTCCATGTAGTTCTCCCCCTTGATGAACCCAAAGATCTGTAGTAGTTTCTTCATCTAATATAGATAGTTTCGCTGTTTCTATATCCTTAACATAAGAGGGAAATATGACTGTCATTAGATTAAATTGATTATACAAATCTTTGAAATATGTGTTGTTCTTACTTTCCAGACTTTCATCAAACAGCTCTTTGTATGTTTTTCCATTGATCCATGTTTGATTGAAATTGATCATGTCATACTCAAAAAGAAGTTGAGCTGTATCTTTCCATGTTCTTCCATACTTGGTTTCAATTCCATAATCGTTTTTAACCTTTCTTTTCCACATAAAGTCTTTTTGACATACTGTGTTAAATCGTTTGTTTATTCTACACAGTTTCATTACCTCTTTGACAGAGATATCATCAAAATAATTGATAATTATGTCAGATCCAAGGTTAGAGATGTTCAAAACACCAAACACCTCAAGGAGTTCTTCGATAGATCTATCTGAATTCATTTAATTGTTATGATATTATTTTTACAATAGTATCGATTTTATACTATATTAATGTAAATGTGGAATCTATTCGGGTAGGAAAGAGACTCACAAGAATTTCTCCACATAAAGGTTTATCAATAAAATTCAGTCAGTAATATAGAGTAAAGGGAAAATATATATCGATGTTAACATAAATAAGAAGGTGGTATTTATGTATCAAAAATTACTACTTTTACGGAGACTGGGAAATGATGAACTTCCATTTGTTCTGAAAATGACTTATTTATAATTCTATCCGAGAACGAAAAAGATGGATACACAAATAGAATGTCAACAAAACCCTTAATGAGTGCAGAGAAACGAGAGATGATCCCTGATCCTGATTCAAATCTGAAAATGGCAGCAATGATAAAAGGAAAGTTAGATACTGCTTTAGCCAAGAGATTTAGACCTCGGACTGTGCCCCAAGCATTCCTCGATATTTTACCGCCTCATGCGCAGCTTTTCGTAATTGTAACAGCGGCTCAGATCGACATCCGCTTATGCGTGGACGCGAACGCACACCTGCCTATACGCGCAAACTCGTGGCAAACGGTGGGGTACATCTCTGCTGTCGGTACGGACGATCGAACCGCTATCGTGGGCCCTCTCTACACAGAGAAACCATTCAGAGAAAACGGCGTTGCTACCTACCTTCTCATCATCCTCGCAGCGTACGCAAAAATCCGCGGCATCCATTTGTTGACTCTCTACGACGGGAGCGACCGCTCATGGAAGCCGCATAACATGTACATTAACACCGCGTTCAAGTATGTAAAGCCCTACCCCGACAGAGAGATGAAAGCCAGTGTTGAACAGGTGATTGCAACATGGCCCGGGTTTGCAAAAAAGTACCAGAAAAGCTGGTTATGGAGAATAGTATCACCAACGTAGACCGATAGAATTCATTTATTACTCATTTTTAAAATAATGATCAATGCAGGTTTTATCTTATAAATTAATCCTTTGAAGAAAATTGATTTTTAATAAGTCAATCTGAAAGTGTATTAAAGAAAGATGAATGACGAAAAGATGAATGATGAAAAACCGATTATCAATAAAAGCGACAAGATATCAGTACAATATCAATACGTCTATGATTTTTACCATAAACGTCTTGGAGATAATGTTGCTGTGTTAATGAGATGTGGAAGTTTTTATGAAGTGTATTCCTATGGTACTGATGAAGATGATCAACCAAATAATGCTATTGAGATTGCTAATGTTATGGGAATACATGTTGGATATTTACCACGTTCAGGAGTTACGACCGGTAATCCCTGGAAGGGTGGCTTTACTGCAGCTTCATTAAGCAAGTTTAGAAATAAGTTGTTAAGGGAAAACTATTCTGTGATCGTATGTGAAGAAGTACCTAGTAATACTTCTCCCAAGCAGAGAGTTACAACGTCTATACAAACTCCGGGAGTATCTACAAATGTTGACGGGTATCGCGAAAATAATATCATATGTATCCACATAGAGAATCAGAATCCAAAGATAGTACCTATTAGGATTGATACACTTGAATTAGTTATCGGAGTATCATGTATTGATGTTTCTACAGGAGAATCTCAAGTCTTCGAAGTTGTTTCAACATACGAAACAATTCAGAGTGGAGAATTAAATGCAATTGAAGAAATTTATCGCTTTCTTCACTCTCATAATTCTAGAGAACTAATTATTCATTTAACAGGATTTAACATTAGTGAAGATGGTACAGAAAGAAAAGTTCGAAGATACTTCAAAGAAATCCTTGGATTGAATAATTACTATGTTTATGAATTTACAATCAATGAATTAAACAAAGATTGGACAACGGCTAAATACATAAATAAAGTCCTTTCATTAATTTATATTGATACGATTGGTGCAGTAGGAACTTCTCCTCTTGAATTCTTCGGTATCCAATACATATTAAACGCTGCAGCAGCGTTTGTTACATTAATAGAACACATTAGAATTCGAGACGAAAAACTCATTTATAAACTTGAACATATTCAGATTTGGTCATCTTCTGAAAACCTAGTTTTAACTCATAATTGTCAGATACAGTTATCTCTCATACCTCGATCTCGTAAAATTGCTAGTGAACAAATTAGTTTATTTGATATTGTGAATAATACTAGCACAGCGATGGGTAGTAGATTACTAGAATCTACTATTCTCCGTCCTTTCAGAAAATCTAACGTTTTGGAACTTAAATATTCACAAGTCTCAACAATGATTAACCTTGGGAGTAAATTTCAGGCCAATATTGGAAGATATCTGAAAGAAATAGTAGATTTACAACGCTATCATCGATTAATCGATGTAGAACTTCTTTCTCCATGCAAATTACTTCGACTCATTCAAAGCTATGAAGCAATATCACATATTATATGCTTGATTCAAAAAGCTAATACAGAGAATGAATCTCTTCCTCTTCCAGACATTCAAACTTTAGATAAATTTGAAGAATTTCGCAAAACACTTAACAAAATATTCAATCGAGATTCATTATTGGAATGTAAATCATACAGATTAATATTATTAAATGTCTTCAATCATGGGATCAATTCTGAAGTTGATCAGTTGGCACTCATGTGTGGAGATGTCAATCAGCTTGCAAAACAGCTTGCAACACACTTCGCATATCTTGTCTCTCCTGATATTGCCAAAGATAGGATCTTTAAACTAATCACACCTGTAAACCCCGTAAGAGGAGGAAGGCACTTTGGTGTATCTCACAGGGTATGGGGCTCAATTCTTGTTTATAAACGTCTAATCGCAGAAGCAAAGGACATTCGTGAAGTTTCTAAATATTTCAGCATTGAAGATCTATACAAAGCACATCATCATGAGATAACTGATGTTCATTTCATTAACTGGGGAAAGAAGATGATGTTTAAATCATCATGTGAGTTTAAAGAACCAATAGAATATTTATCGATTGATGACGTTCAATTTGTAAGATCATTGAATGCAACTCTTCTCAAGACTAAGGTTAAAGTTTATTGTGATATGATCACTCAATCAGAGATCTCAGACCAAGTTAAGTTAGACAAATTTCATAAGTTGATGACGATTTCGTTCCACAAAGTTTGTCAAAACATCTATTCATTGAACAGTGTAATGCTCAAAACAATAATAAAGTGGATAGCTAATATTGATTTGATAAATTCAAATGCTATCACCGCTCAAGTGAATCGATACAGTCGACCTTGTATAGTTGAAAATTCAACAAGTAATTCATATATAAGAGCAGAGAATATCCGCAATCCTATCATTGAAAGGATCCAAGACGATATCCCCTATATCCCAAACGACGTTAAGATAGGAGTATGTGAAAAAGATCATTCTGCATCTGGTTTGTTGTTGTTTAGTATAAACAACGCGGGAAAAAGTAGCTATTTGAAAGCTGTAGGATTAAATATTATCTTGGCTCAATGTGGAATGTATGTCTCAGCTGATAGTTTCGAGTATGCACCATTTGGAAATATTATTACGCGCTTAAGTGCAGAAGATAACATGTATCGTAGACAAGGCACTTTTGCTGTTGAAATTTCTGAATTAACGACAGTGATATCTCAATCAAATTCAAACACCCTTGTCCTAGCAGATGAAGTATGTAGAGGTACTGAGTATAAATCAGCATATGGATTAGTTAGCGCATCAGTTATACGATTATGTTCTAAACGTGTGAATTTTATATTCTCTACTCATTTACATGCAATCACAAATAATCATGATGTCCTAGCATTAACGGAAGGTGATAATCCTAGATTACAATATAATCATTTCACAACCATTCTTAATGAGAAAACTCAAGAAGTAATTTTTGAGTATAAGCTGCGTGAGGGTATAGGAGAGAACCTATATGGAATCGAAATCGCAGAACTTATGGGATTAGATAAAGCGACATGTGAATTAGCATATAAGTATAGGAATGAGTTAATGTATTCAGAAACACATGATATCCCGCTAGGAGGAAGAAAAGCTTCAAAATACAATTCCAAATTAATGAACGGGTTTTGTGAAATATCAGAATGCAGAAAACCTGTTAAGGATACACATCATATTATACAACAGAGTAAAGCAGATGAAAATGGTTATATTGATAACTTTCATAAGAATTCTCTCTTCAACCTGATCGGACTTTGTGCTTCACATCATCATCAACAACATCACGGAAAATTAAAGATCATTGGAAAGGCTATGACTACACGCGGTATTAAACTGTTGTTCGAAGAAAATTAGATGTTCTTCAGAGTCACATAAGAAGCTCTATACAAAATTTATTTAAAAGCTCTTGGACCTTTACTCAGAGTAAAGTACTATGGCGATATGTGAAGTTGAAGAGTGTAAAGAAAAGGCGAAATATAGAGTAAAACAGTTTCAAATATCAAGATGCTTGCTACATAAAGAAGAAGGTATGGTTACCAGATCAGAACAATACTATCAACACAATAAACGAAAAAGTCGATGCAAAAAATGTTGAGGAGGATATCAAAAAATTATATTGATGTAAATGTAAATGACTCTTCAGAGTAAACTAGAATCAAAACAACAAAGTATAACCCAGCGCATGAAAATACGCAAAAATGAAATGCTTGAATTATATATAAACAATGATATAATTGTAGAGTTACTTTCTAATCAGAGTCCTTTTTGTGATTTAATTGGGTTTCAAGATACTGATAAACCAATTAAATTAATAAAGGAACTTGGACATGGAGCATTTGGTAAAGTGTGGGAAGTGAGAATAGATAATCAAGGAATAGAAGAATACATTGCTGTCAAAATACCTAATAAAGATCTAGGCATGCCTAGAATTTATATAGGTAAACCCGTTAAACTAGAATTATATGCAGAAAAAGCAGCTCAAAAACATAAGATTGATAAATCTTTAATCATCAAAGTGAATGGCGGAAATAAGAATAAAATTCTAAGACGTGCAATACTACCTATATTTGCTGCACAATGTCTCACTAGAGATCATACATTTGAATATTACAAAAATACCTCAGATGATGAAGTGTTGAATATTCCAGGAGGATCCTATATATGTCCTGAAGACACATTCTCAGAGTATTTAATCAGCCTTCTTTGTGGAGAGTTATATACAACAGAAATGAATGGAGTAAAATCAGTTAATTTTATTAATATGTTAGATTTTTCAACCTGCCCAGAAGCAATTTTGGAAGAGAAGAATTTTTTTGGAGGAAGTCCAGCATACATTTTCCAGCAGAAGATTGAAGGATCATTATGTAATGCGAAAGTTTTCTCTGAAACAGATATAGGATCTATCACATTACAAGTGTTACATGCTATTGAATGTTATCAAAGAGCTTATCAAATAAGTCATAATGATCTTTCACTCGGGAATATCATGTATGGAAAAACGCCAGAGGTATGGGATGGAAATAACATACAACCTGCAGATTATTTCCAGTACATTATTGATGGAACTTCTTTCTACATCCCTGCATCTCAGTATGTGATTAAAATTGGAGATTTTGGTCTCAGCATCAAATATAATCGCCCTATGATAGTGAATTCTACGATTATCAAGGGAGACTGGCCTAATGTTCCTAATTTTTATTCTCCAGCTTTCGATTTGGGAATAGCTTTACTAGGATTATCAAAGTATACACAAGATAGAGGTTATAAAAATATGATACCTGCACTTTGTATGCATTATTTTAAGGGAGATTTTCGATCTAGTGAATTTCAGCAAATACTCAGCAAGTCAGAAAATGATGTATTTTCTATGGAGGTACAGCGATGGTTACAGGATAAACCTGATACCTCAAACATTTTTTATGATGATAATGATTTCAATATCTATAAATTGGAAGAAATTCCACTTAACATAATGACAGCTGCAAACATTTTAAAGTCAGATATTTTTAAAGAGTATCGTAAACTCCCAGAAGGAAAGATTGTGAAAGTAGGTTTCTGTTAAATATAACATAACTTTAAAACATTCCACTGTAAAACTTAATAATCACTGTTGTGTGACATTTAGATTCTTTTTTTTTCCTTTGGTGGAAACATCTATCTAAGGAAATGACGTAATTAGATAAATAACTATGGATGTTGAGAAATGTATCAAAATTGATCAAAAAAAAAAAATAGCTTTCTACGAGTGTGTTAAAGATGTCTTCTGTGGATGAAATACTTTCAAAGTTGAGACTTAAGTTTCAAGATCTCAATAATTTATCGTCATCACAATTGAGAGATATTTTCTTAAATCTCACTGTCAAGGAGATATTAAGACTCTGTATGGTAAATCGAAAATTCAACACAATCTGTGGAGATGATTCGTTTTGGAGGATCAAAGTACTGAATGATTACGGGATAGAAAAGAAATATGGAGACACGTGGAAACAAACAGCCATAGTTATGGATAAGGTCAACATGATTAATTTAGGTACTAAATGGATCGATGGAAGAACTTACATAGAAATATTAAATGATGCTCTACAAAATGGAGCCAGCAGTGTTTTGGATTTGCAAAAATCATATCTTGTTGATTATGTAGATAATCAACATAATGTGGACCATATTCTACTTGAGTTGCATGACGAAAAATCAATACAAGATTTTGCTTATGATGAATTTGGTGAACAATTCACAGATGATGATCTGGGTGATATAGTATATATCAAAAGTAGAGAAATGATGGTAATCTATGCTACCATTCTTACATATAAAGGTCAGAGCTCGTATTTGCCTGGAGACACGATTGAAGGAGACTTAACCACTGGTACTTCTTTGCAGTCATATGAATTTCTACGTGAAATGATAGATCCGATAATTTATGTAATGCAATTCAGCTCATTTTCAGTTGATAGATTGAATCTAGTTGAATATTAAGACACTCTTATTTGAATGAGAAAGGGAGTAGTTTTAAAACTATATCATAAGAACTTCTCCACATAAATCTTGACTATCACCATTGCATGACATATAGGTTTATCAATAGTGCCCATTTTGGTGGGAGAGCACCAGCAGCCGATAGTAATTCCACCGAAGCTCTTTAACTCTTTCAACATAGTAGGATCTTTATCGATCTTTTCCCTAATGTATATTTCATACTTTTCAGCAGCCTCTGGACCTTTGTAAGGATTACACCATCGTTTGTTTCCTTTTGACACTTGATCAACCTTTGACCAACCTCCCATGTTACAGGGTCTTCCCATGTACACTTCACAGTCTTGAATAATCTTTCCACCTTTGATCCTGATACGAACAGGTATTGGTAATTCTACTTTCTCCTCATTGTCATACACATCGTACCAATAACCAATATCTTCGTAACTCTTTGGCCAATCTTCTCTTTTTCTCATCCAGGGTTTTTCCTTATTAAAATAGTGATAACCTATGATATCATCTTTATTCAACTTTTTTCCATAGATCTTCTCAATCCACTTCCAATAGATGATATGATATCTGATACTTATGTTACTCCATCCTTCTGGGAACACTTCAGCTATCATTATCTCATCAGGACTGTTCTTTGTTCCAATGTTCAAACCGTAAACATCGCAAGAATCAAGAATTGAACGAAATCTTTTCATAGCATCTTCAGATGGTTCTAACAACATGAAAGAACCAATTGCAACAAATGATTTCTCATCTTTCATATTAGGAAGAGTTACAGCTTGACCATGATAAAGAGGTCCATAGGATCCACAAACAGGCCTTGACCACGGATCAATGAAAGAACCTGCTGGAGCAGATAGCTTAAAGATACTGTCGGGAGACTTGACAAACAAAACATCAGCATCCACAAAGCAAACCTTTTTGTATCTAGTGAGAGATAATACCATTAGCTTCGTACAGATAGTGGATAAGAATTCCTTTGTGTAGATAGTCTTCTGCTTTCTTCCTCGTAATCCCCTGAATTTCTTAACTATCTTCTGAATAGGTACAACATGAGTAAAGTGAGACTTCAAGGTAGAGATAGCTGATTCAGATACATCATCTGTCACCATACAAATTTTATCATATTTAGTCTTGAGAGACTTAGCAAGACACACTGCACCAGGAATATAAGAATTTCCATTCATCACTAATGTCACAAAAGCGTACATAATTTTCTCTATGTGTATATATTTTAAAATATCATCATTTTGGCTCTAAAAGGTCTTCAATATCTTTTTCGTATGTACACCCATAGAAGATCTTGTTGATATAAAGTTCTGCTAACATTTTTACAGATGTTTCTGAGCTTTTTGGGTTCATATCAGCAAGACACTTAATTAGTCTTTCTTTAAAACTTTCGTTTTCAATAGGCTCTGAAATGTTCATATTTACCTAGATAAGAAAAAGATTCATAGTATATTTTGACACAACTATCTTAAAAAAGAAAACTAACATAAATGAAAGTATAGGTCTTCAACACTCTTATATTTATCTAAACGGAAAAAAGTATCTAATAAAGATACGATTCTAGATGGATTCTGTAAAATCTCCACAAACCATGGTGGCTGCCGTTTCGTTAGCGGCGGTAGCAGGTGGTGCTGTTTACGTGACGAAGCAATTTAAAGTTCTTAAAGAAGATATAGCTACTATCAATGAAGAGATTAATATTCTCAAGTCAGACGATAATCAGGAGAAGAAAATAGACAAACTTTTCAGTATAGTCGAAGCATTGTCCCAAGGACAGTTACAACTGAAATCTACTATAAGTGAGCTCAGCAAGAGGATTTACATTCTTGATGAAACATTGAAGGAAAATAATCTTAAGGTATCTGATGATCTAAGAAACAAGGTGTATGGACATAGACAGGTATATAACGATCCTTATCAGCAACCATTCCAACAACAACGACACATCCATCATCATCCTCCCCCTCCTAGCAGAGATCCTATTTCAGAGATGATACATAGTGTTCAATCTTCTATTAATAATTAAAACTTTTAAAAGTATATATCTAGTTTCCCATAAACTTTTCGAATTCATCTTTAGTATCTTTCTTTGCTTTTGTCTTCTGGAATGCAAGAAATGCAGCATATTGTTCCATATCAATATCAGGAGGATTATCAGGTTGAGGATTGAAAGGTTTATCGGCAATTTGAACAGGCTCATCAGTCTTAATCATTCCGCTATCATGTTGAAATGGTGTGTCTTCCTTAACTTCGTTTTGATCTCCAGTCATACTCATAAGATCTCTCATCTGTTTGACATAATCATCAACATCAACATGATGACTGCTGATAATCTCTTGATCTCTTGCACTACCATCTTCAATACTCATAACAACAGCTTTAATAAGAACAGCTCTGATGGTATTTGCTGTTGATGAGACGTAAAAGTCCATGATCTTAATAGTTGGAATACAGATAAAGTGGACACCCTTAAGTGAAGTCCATCTAATTCTTTTTCCATCAATTCCAATGAACCTAACAGGATTAAACCCAGAAGTATACATGGTAGCAAAGATGGCAGGGTTTTCATTCGTAACAGTACCATCATCATCAGTTTGAAAACGCAAAACAGGCTTAATGATAAACTTCAAACTCTCTTCAGATGGAGCTTGTGAGAACTTCTTGAATGATGATTTATTCTTAAACACCTCTTTGATGGTGAAGTCATACAACTCATCGAGAACTTCAATAGCGTCAGAATGATCTTTTTCATCAACCGTGAGGGAAAACCCAGCTGTAGGTTTATCATACTTTTGACTGATTCCAAAGCATTCAACTGCGGGTAACTCAATCACAAAAGGTTTTGTTTTGGGATTTTCAACAGTCCCTTGATTGTAGCTATAGGATGCAACTTCATAATCAATCTTACCATTCTTGGTTGGTTGGCTTTTTGCCTTTGGTTTACTCATCTTAAGATGAGTAATGTCAAATTTAATTGCATTATCGCCATGGAATTGCATATTGAAAGGTTTTGTACTCTTGGGGGGGAGATATGAGATAGTTCAATTTTATTGAACATGGAAAATATCTACCACCAACTGTGATAAAATTCCCAATCACCATATTTGGCATCCGCTATTTCAAAAATTTTTTCTATCTTTTGAACATATCCGCGATATATCGATTCAGTGCGTACTATTTTAAAATCTTTCCTGTTACATTCAATATCATTATGCCTCAGAAGACAATAAAGAGTTATTTCTGTGTTGAGAGCAGAGGATTTTCCTTTATCGCGTATAGTGACATATATTCCGTTGAAAATGTCATAGTCGCTTAGCATTTTTTCAAAGATATGCGATATGTCTAATATATCCCATCCCCAATAGAGATAGCATATTAGATTAATCTCGCTATAGTAGTCAGGCTCTCCTATCTTTTTGAGTGCATTTTGTATCATCCCCTTCGTTGTATTTCCTCTTCTCCCTCTTGAGTCTAATGGCATTGTCTTAACATCTTCCGATAGAGGAAGATTTCTCTGACCAAAGTATTCATCCAACTTATACATAAGAGAATCTTTATCAAACTTAGGAATTTGTTTACCCTGAAACTTCTTGAGAGCCTTTTTGAAGTTCTCTCTATCGTCATAGTCGTTTTTGCCACCTCTACCAACATTGATACTACCTCTGTACATAGGTAAATTTACCACTACAACATCTTCTGAATAACATGTATAACAGATTATGTTTCCATTAGAATCCTCCTCTATAGAAGTGGATCCACATGTACTACATCTAGGTTTATCACCCCAGTTATAAGATATCTCTATTCTATGGTAGTTCTTAGCTATGTTGAGATAGGATAGAATAATTCTTAGTCTGTTTTCTTTTATCGGTTGTTCATTTTCAATAATATCTTTATCTGAGGAGAAGACAACGGGAAGAGAGCCCATATCTCTGTATGCGTCAATGAAGGGTTTCGTTTTGAAGATGTATTCATGTAAAGTATTTTTCTCTTCAAATGATCTCACCGTTTCGTATAGATCTCTTATCTTCGATTCAATGAACTTTCTGTCGACTATCTTCATGGAGGGATTTAATCTTCTTTCATATCCGTGTATTTGACTGAACAAGAATTTTGTGTTTCGATCAATGCTTAGCTTTTTAATTATCTGCTCATGTATGCGAAGAATGTTGAAATCAGATTTTATCTTAACATATATTGTCTTGTTAGCATCATAGTTTCTACCGAGGATGATCAATCTATCTGAGGGAGCCCTGGTTCTCTTGACTTTTCTAAAATTGAATTTTCTTAATTTATTAACCTTCTCTTCGTCCATTGGTGTTTTTATACTTAAGATTATTGTTTATGTGATATTGTCAAGGGGAAATGAATATCGTCTGTCCTGTAAAAAACTTTTCCTAAACGGTTAAGTATGTTGTGAGGTCGGTACACCTCAAGCTTAACAGTGCCATGTGCATCTTTGATAGATGTCTTAACATATTTAGAAAGACTTTCAGCATTATCAAATGTATCTATCTCAAAGATAAGTCTATCTCCCACAAACAGACACTTGTCTAAACCTTGTGCTATAAAATGTCTTACCACATTACTGTCTGTTCCTAGATCAAAGCATACCTTCTTTTGACCAGTAAATCTCTGTGTTAGAAATGATACTATATTTCTGGCATACATACAGTTATCCCATCTTGGTTTGAAGTAATTATGACCTAAAGATTCTAAATTCCAATCTTTAGCTATGCTACCAAAGTCGTAAACATACCCTTCATCATATTTAGTCTTTAAAGAATCGACAACCTTAAGATTAAAATTAGTGTAACTTTCAGAGTAATCTTTAGCTGGATCGAGTTCAATGTACAATCTACCATTCTCTATAGAAGTTGGATGATCAAATATATTGATTGTTGAAATCATGTCTTTGATCCACGATGAAGGTATATCATCTATTTTGAACCTGTCAGACATTAGAAGACATTCGTTTGAACGATTGATCATCCAGTAATCTATAATACTCTGAAGCTTATCAATATTGGATGTTACCTGCTTAACATCTCCTTTGTACAACAAAACGTCATACCTATCATACTCAAGATGTCTATCGAATCTTACTGTTATACTTTCACCAAGCGTATCCTCAATATCAAAAAGCATCCTCGTTTTCAATGAAAAGAGAAGATAAGAAGTGTTTAAATCTCTCGGATTTAGATTGACAGTCATGTTTTACCCGAATTTAATATTTTTTTCAACCTACATAAAATAATGGCTAGTCAGGAGTTTGCTCTAGGACATTGGGTTGGAATAATAGTAGTTATTCTAGTCCTTTTTATCGTAGTCATGATCATCATGGCTTTCATGAGTTTTGGACAACAACAATCCATGACGAAAACGAGATTCAGTCTTAACATGAAACGCAGCAAAGACGGTCAAACTGAGATGCAGGCTAGAGATAGAGGTAATACCATGATAATCCATGATTCATCAGAAGATGGACATGACAACGACCTCGATCTCACATTAAGAGTTAATTACAAACAGCGTGATGGGAGACGTATACTTATCAAGAATAACACACCTAGCTCTGTTATAAATTTAATACCAACAGAAGGAGTAACATTTGGCGGTGGTCAAATAGAGGATGCGTTAACAGTCCAGGCTGGCGTTTACTGCATTCTTCTGTATACCAACAAAGGAACCAATTTACTGAGACTTCAATAGTTTTAAAAGGTGTCTACTTTAGATTCTTTACATGTTTGCATTGAACACATATACTTTTTCCTCTACATAAAACACAGATATATCTAATTCTTTCATGTTCACATATTCCCTTTCCTTTACATGGAATACAGATATATTTTTGCCTGTCATGTTCACATGTACCATTTCCTTTGATTATCATGTTCACATATGGAAGATCCTCCGCAATATACCTTTACCTTTGCATGGGACACAGTAATGTTTACGTCTCTTATGTTTACATAGATAAGATCCTCTATATAGAACACATGTAATTTTGCGTCTCTTGTGCTTACATATTCCCTTTCCTTCTCATAAAACACAGGTGTATCTAACTCTTTTATGTTTACCATGTTTGCATATACCTTTGCCTTTGCATAAGCTTGATCCTCCACAGTCTTTACATAAATTTTTTCTCTTCATGTGACGGCAGTATTTTTTCGGTCCAGTAACTTGATCATCTTTTATATGTTTTCTTCCCATATCTTGCTTTAGTTCTACACCCGTCAAATATACATAAAGGCATGATTTCGATTTGTTCTAAGCTAAATTGATTACTGTTAACACATCCTTCTATTGGTATTAAAATTGCTCAGAATTTGATAATTTTAAAATATATCGTAAGATATACAAAAATGGAGATTGATACAAGGCTACCAAATTCAGTATATACCTTTTCGAATGCCATTATCTCATTATACTATCTTTTCATGACTGCATCTGTATTCGTTGTAGATAGAAGATGTAGCGAAAAACTTAATATTCTCTTGATGATCAAGGTTGTTATTAATTTAATAATATGGTACAAGATCGTATTTAAGTTGTTGACCAATAAGATATGGACTGCTCTAATCTTATTGATTTATATCGCCTGGGTTATGGGTGTTATTATGTTGGAGTATGGACAGTGTAGTAAAATAACTACAATTGTGGTGATGATCAACATTTGTTTAAGCATCCCTGAACAGATTATATTGATTGGTGTTGTGGCATATGATCTCGCAACAAGATGATGAGGTAGAAAATAACACTTTTAATCAAATTGTAGAATCATCTAAACATATGTTTAGATTACACCTACACCTGTTACTAAAATTCGTATTTGGAGAGAATACTACTAATTCCAGTTCATCTAATGTTCTTTGAATACCATCTGTCGAATTAACTGCTATACTCTCACCCGAAGATGTTTTTATTGATATGGTATTTTCATCTATTAACTGAACTTGGAATTCTTCTGCTACATTAGACGTTATACCTGGACCATTATAGATATTTAATGCTTGTTTCCAAGATGGTTCAGAACCTAGAAAACCTAAGTATGATGTGTTGATAGTTAAAATGAGTTGATATAGACCTGAACCTCTAGGTCCTATAGCAAAGATAACTGCTGTTGAGAACTCTACTTCATCCTGAGTACATCCTGGTTTACCTAAATCGAAAGTAAAAATCATCAGGGATACATCATCTATGCTGTTTAGAGAGCTCCCTATCAGACCTCTCGATGGTGCCAAATATCCAACATCAGGTATTCTAACAAGAAAGTAATTACCATACAGAAAGTCAAGATCATCGACGAATATTACCCCTGGAAAAGGAAAAGATCTACATGCAGCAGCACATGAAGCTCCTTTATTTTTTGAGTTTGGACATATAAATGGATTGTAGTCAGCAGGTATTGTTCCATTTATGATATCATCCGGTGTTATCAGTAAGGTGGAACATCCTGTTGAACTTCCTTGTCCAAGATCCTCGTATATTACTCCCTCTTGGAGTATATTAAAGGGAGAACTACTTTGAGTTTCACAGTTAGGTAATGCAGTGAGGACAGGGTTGAATCTGCAATTTAAAACGTTACATACAGCGTTAGGAAAATCAGTGCATGATTTTGTTAGAGTGAATGTATCTCCAAGAAAGAACTGTTGAAATGAGGCTGAGGGATCTAGATTGCTCGCAACACATTGATTTGGACCTTCTAAGTCTGCTCTAACACATACATATGTTGATTCTCTCGATCCTAGTGTACCTGGAAGAACACAATTATCTGTTGGAAGCATACATTTAGACTCTGATTGAAGTTGCCATTCAAATGAATTACATTTCTTACTGCAAGGAACGTTAGTAGTGATAGTATTGAAATGTTGAGTACCATCAGAAAACAGACATCCTCTTCCTGTCGTTTCGTTAGGTATACACTTTTGTATTACTATTTGGGATCCTTCATTCTGACCACATACCTCTGATTCACAGACTCCGGTGAAACTGGTCACATACTCTCCATATGTATCCTCAGATGGTATAAATAGACTGTTTCTAAAGATCACCACCAGTGCCAATGTTATCAATATCGAAACTATTGTAAACACTTGAATAGCCTCATTAGTATCCATTTGTTTAAAGTTGATATTCTTTTTTAACATCTCTTCTTATTACAAGGAGTACTTATAACTGATATGCATACAGAGCTTAAAAAAAACAAAATTGACCTGTTTTTAAAATCTTCCCGAGAAGTAAATCTATTAGCGATGGTCACTGTTAAATTTTCTATTAATAGAGAAGTGTTTACTGTTGAACTTTCTTACCTTCCTAAGGACTCTATATTAAGAGCCATGTACGAAGGAGACAGAGAAGCTGAAATCTACTCTCTCAGCAATGCCAAGTTCAGCAGAGAGAATGTTTTGCTCATCATTGACATTATCACAAAGAATGTCAACAAGGATAAATTGAAGCCTGATGATGTTGATTGGAAAGGAATAAAACTTTTGATCAACTATCTATGTTTAGGTTCATATGTTGATTACATCTATCCACTCTTCTTAACGAGAGGAGATAGAATTGATTGGTACAAATCCTGTGAATCGAGACATTGTTTCAACAAAGATGATCAACTCATTGAATTAGAATGTAAACATATGTTGGATGAAAGAAAATCTGATTATGACATAATTGGAAAGAGTACTCTTGACAATCCGGAAGATAAGTATAGTGGTGAACCTGATAAATATCTTGAGCTCATATCTCACATTCCAGGCCTTTTTGTGGCCGGAGGTTATGCTCTTTCTAAGTTCAGCGGTTACAAGATTGACTATTTAGATGTCGATATCTTTGCGTATGGTTCTAATTCTCTTGAACATATCATCGAAGCTTCAAAGATACTTCTGGATATTAATAGTAAAGAAGAACGTTATATTACTAATGTTCCGGTCAGATCTGAATATTCAATCTCTATTCCTATCAAATATATGAAGTTCCAATTTATTCTTATCGAATCTCGTACTCCACATGAAATACTTAACAGATTTGACCTTGATTCATCATGTATTGGCTTTATGATAGCTCCTGATACTGAGTTATTCTGTTTACCAAGGTTTGTTAGGGCATTCGAAACTATGACTAACACAATCGATCCTACTCGACAATCTCCAACTTACATAAGAAGACTCATCAAATACTTCAACAGAGGATTCGAAATAGCTGTTCCAGGATTTGAGAAGAATAAGATGACTATTCCAGGTAATGTTATGAATGCTATGTGTGGATCATCTCTTGAAGTTGTCAGGAATCAAACTATCAGGAAGATGAAATTGAGAGGCCTTACTGCTTTAATAGTCTCTGCCATTCTGAAAAGAAATATCTCAGTAAGTGTTACTGAAAGTGATTATAGGTGTGTTGCATCTGGATATGTCTATGATACTTTACGGAAGTTGACAGAGAAGATCAAGCCTTTGAAACATATTAGTGAGAAAATACCATTTGTTATTGAAGATATCCTGAATCAAGATTCATTCAGTTTTAAGTTACCTTATCATGATGATAATGTTTATACCTACGAAACAACCGTCCCCGAGATAAGATTAATGGAGAACGATTATCACAATGAGATGAGTGGTTCGATTCATCAGATTAAAGATTCATTCTATGATGATTACTATAAAATCTGAATGAAATTGGTCCTTTTTAAAACTCTTTCACGAACAGAAAAAGATGGCAGTCTATCAAGTGTTCAACAATGATATGATAGGTCTTACCACAAATTTAGAAAAAGCAAAGGAGTTTCTCAAACAGGTAGAACAAGGAGAGGGGAGTTCTGGAGGAATTTATCTCCTGAAGTTTAACGAAATGAATGGGGGAGTTCGTTCAGGAGGATTTCTCGAAATTAGAAGATGTCGATCGATCCCTACGAAAAATAACTAAAGGAGAAAGTATTATACCTGAAAAACTATTCAATCTGAATGTGAATGAGAGTGATTACGAAAGAAGGGAACGAAAGATAATGTATTCTGTTGAGGAACATCTTAAGGATAAACTTAGGATGTGTAAGAGAAGGAAACTGCATTGAAAGTCTTATACTAGCTCCAAAAATGATCATTTTAAAATCCTTTTAGAACATCTCAAACACTATGAAGTTTATAATCAATGGAGAATCTTTGGAGGCTTTATTTGATGATTGGCCTGAAGGATCAGTGTTCAGACTCATGTATGAAGGCGACAAAGAATCAGAAGTGTTCGAATTAAACAACCCGATAATGACCAAAGAGAGTATCAAGTTAATCATCGATGTTGTCACAAAGAACGTCACGAGAAAATGTGTGAAGAATGTTGATTGGCATGATCTGAAGTATATAGTGATGTATCTTGGTCTTGGAATGTCTGTTGATTTCATCTATCCTCTCTTGCTCACTATTGAAGATAGGATTGAATGGTACAAAGATTGTGAAACCAGAAGAACATACATCTGCAGGTATGATGAAAAAGCTGAAGGAAAGTTAACTGAGGTAAACCGTGAAAATATGATGAAAAGAGATCCTAATTACAATGTGATTCCCACTGGCAGTTTCATCAATCTTAAATATAGATACATGTCACTTATTAGAGATCTCGCTGATGATGTTATAGGGAGTTTGTCTCATATTCCAAGATTATTTGTAGCTGGTGGTTACTCTGCCTCAAAATTTAACGATTTTGATCAACAATGGAGTGATATTGACATTTTTGCCTACGGTCCAAATGCGTTAGATCATATCAAAGAAGGTGTTAAGATCTGCCTCGAAATGAGAGGTAAAAATATCGATTGTAATTTTCCTATCCCTATAAGAACTCAATATTCAATTACTGTTCCTATTATCAGTGGATCGAGCGATTTGGAATTTGAAAATACTCTTGTAGTGCAATTTATACTTTTGGAGTCAAAATCTCAATTTCATATTCTCAACCGATTTGACATTGATTCTACATGCATTGGTTTTGATATCTCTGAGCCTGATAAGTTTCTAGTTTTACCAAGATTTATCAGAGCTTTTGAGACTAAATCTAACATCACAGATCCTACTCGTCAATCTCCTACCTATGTCAAAAGATTGATTAAATACTGTAAAAGAGGGTTTGCTATTGCCATTCCTGGATATGATGAAGATGAATCAATAATATCTCCAAGAATTCTTAAAGTGCTTATCAAGAAGACAGGTGTTGAGAAATTCAAGTTGATCAGAGAAATGAATCTCATTGGTCTTCAGGCGTTGTTGGTGTCAGCTATGATGAAGACTAACATGTCCAAAAGCGTTAGTGGACATGATTACTCTAGTGCTTCATGTTGGGGTGTTAAAGACATGTTAGTTAACGTCATTACATCCGATATCAAAAGTCTCAACAATACAGGTGTCATACTTGGAGGACAAGAAGTGTCCTTCATTATTGAAGATATTTTAAATGAGGGACAAAGAGAGTTTATAATTGGTGAAAAAATGGAAGATTATGTACTTTGGCCAGGGAGGATGATAAGTGAAATCAAAGTTAAGAACATAAAGTATATACCTAAATATCTTCGAATTGAATTGATGAAAGATGATCCTCAAGACGGAATGATAGGATCGGTGCATCAAGTTAAGACATCTTTCTACTGAATAATCTTTCTCATAAAACTCTATGATGATAGAAAAAATGCCCGCGCCACGGAATTTTTATGAGATTTCTCGTTCCTATCAGTGATGCCAAGGTCATGAAGCAGAAATGTCTCGCATCGATCTAGAAAGTAGTTGTATACCATTCTCATAAAATTCCGTGGTGGGGGCATTTTTACCATTATCAATCAAACTGTTCTAAATAAGTCAATATATAGCTCACGTTAGTAAACAAAAAAAATGATGTATTTTTGGAGCTTATCGAGCATAAAAACAAACATGAGTCAACCAAAGGAAGATCTTAATGAAGCTATCAAGGTATGTGATAGAGGTAGAATCGAGGAATTGATTCAAGCTCATCACATCACCATATGGACATCTCACATCTATTCTGCTTTGAACAGTGGAGGTTATGATTTTGCAAAGTTTATGATGAAATATGTCTCTGTTCATCATAAACCTGAATGTAAAAACAAACTTGCAATCAAACTTCTCGACAAAGATGATTATTCACCTCTTGAAGAGGCTATTGAGCATGGTTTGGCCACATTATCAACATTCTTATTCGATGTTGTGGCTGGACGTGATCTTGATCTTCTCAAGCACTTTCTTGGATTAGTCAAGCCTTGCACTGAATTCGGCCATAAACTTAGCAAAGATAAGATGAGGAAATTGTGTAGATGTGCTTGGGTTTCGGCTGAAGCTGCTTCATATGCGGCTAAGAATGGAAGAAAAGATATCCTTCTTTACTTGAAAGAGATCGGATCACCGATGGATTTTAGAACAATCTTTGCTGTCATTGTCAAAGATAATCTTGCAATGTTCAAGTTGATGCAAGAACATTTTCCAGATTACGTGAAGTTTGATTACATGGCACGTTATCGTTGGAATAGTGTCTATCCATCAACTTTCAGATGTTTCAAATATTTTTATGCATCTGGTGAAGGACCTACTTATGCTGTTTATGATTCTGCAATTAATTACGAACCTAACAATCACGAACTTCACGATTGGTTGAAAGAAATTAAATGCCCTGGTACTTTTGAAGTGTATGAAGTGCCAAAGGATTTTGAAAATCGTATTAAGTATCATCTCAACCCAGGTGATTTCCCTTGGTTGTTGAAGCTGCTTAAAGATGTTGAAATGCCTGAAGTTAAGATAGACAATGGAATCTTGGCAACTTCTCTACTTGGCAATAGTCTTTCAATTATTGACATTTTACCTGAATTTGTTATGTACGAACCTTTGTGGGAATCTGGTTGTTACACCAAACTATTCAACTTCATTGGATTAACAGTGCCTAATAGTCGCACAATTGGAGTTATTTTTGATGTTATTCTCAAATTACCTCTTGATAGATGCAACACGATGATTAACGAACTTCATCTTAATAATCACGCATTTGCAAGTCTTTACTTGAGAGTTGTTGATGAAGATGATTATCAAGAACTAGGGGCAATTATCAAAGAAATGAGGAAGAAAGTAAATTGGAAATATGTTTTCTTGAACGATCTTAATAATTGGGCGAAATGCGAAGGCTCTTTTTATGCATATGAAATGATAAATGAAGTTGATAGATTGTGGGAGAAATATGAAAATGTTATTCCAGAATTTGAAGATGAATCTAATAAAGCTAAATGGAAAGATATTTGTGATGAAGAAGATCCATGGAAAGATGATATACGAGAGTTTCTTTATGATATTATCTTTTAAAATACCTCTCCACTAAGAGCTCTGGCTAATCTATCAATCTCATCATGATCAACCAATACTCTCTTTATATTCTCAGGTGTAATATCTTCTTTGTTCATTCTATTAAAACCATATCTTGCTCCTAATAAAGCACCAGCAATAGCTGCGTTACTATCTGAATCGCCCTGTAATCGAACAACCCAATCAATAGATTCTTCAAAAGATTTGTCAAGCATAAGAGCAGCATAAGCACAGTAAAGGGAATGTCTATACCATCCTTTAGTCTTCCCTTTAACATCTCTTTTTTCACCTTTCTGAACCTGTTCAAGAATTTCAACAACTTCTTTTGTCTCAGCCATATCAATCGCTCGGATCAAGATCTCATCAGGTGATTTATTATTGAAAGCATCTCTAATACTACCAAGGTAAACTCTAGAAGCATCCACACATGCAGGAACAGGATTTGTTAAACAGCAATCGATGTCAGAAACTTCTATCCAGCTTTGTAGAGTTGCAATTGATGAACATCTCATAATAAAACCATTTCCCTCACTTACGACTCCAGTCATCATATTCTCGTATCTATTTCTGTATCCTTTGATGGTATTGATACCTTTAAACAGCTTGCGAGTATTCTTTCCCATACACTTGTTGTCTTTCGCAAAGTCCAGATACGAAAGTATTACTTTGTCTCTGTTATATTCTTTATTTTTAGCGATGGAGCGAGCAAGAGCTAAGGTCATTTGAAAATTGTCCATCGTAGATCCAATAGGTTCAACTCTCAAACCTTGCCATCTTGTATTAACCTTGATAGGAAGATAAATTAACCCAGTGTATTGTTCGATGTTGGGAGATCCTCGCAGTTCGAATGGTGCTCCTAGCGCATCACCAACAGCAACCCCATAAAGCATTCCCTTAATCTTATCTGAGTTCATTGTTTACTATATTTGAAAGTTGCTATACTATTAATCAGTTTTAATATATCTACCATCCTTCTTTATCACCTCTAAATGCATGCCATAATCCATAAATTATAATGACCACTATCAGACCTGTTAATATTGAAAACAGTAGCAGTTTACCGAAGTCTACAGTTGATGTTACATTTCCTCTTGCATCTCTTTGAAGAATGAAAGTTGGCTTAGCAGCGAGGAAACAGAACCATGCAATAGCAATGACTATGATAAACAAAACTAATCCGATAATAGCTTTGTTACATCCGTACATATGAGTAATTTCTGTACTCTCTTCATCTTTTTCACCATAGGATAATGTCTTGATAGGAATCCTTTCCTGCGTAGATACACTCATTTTATGATGAAAGATAATTTTTATCAACTTACTTTTAATACTCTTCCCTTTCTTAAGGATTTTAACGATCTAAGTCAATCATATAAATGCGGTCACGAGAAACAAACATGAGTATCCCCAACAGAAGAGTCACTCGTGAGGTTATCACAACAATTTTACAGTCCTCGGAAGAAGATATGAATGAATATGAAAAAGGATTGTGTGGAGGTATATTAGAAGAAATGTTATGGACGATGGAGAATGATGAAAAATTCTTCAACATGATTAACGAATATGATATTCATTTTGTGAGTGAAAAAGTTTTTAATTCCTGGGGAGCAGATATGAATGAACACGAAAAAGAATTGTGCAGAAACATGTTACAAAAGATGATGCAGATGATGAATAGTAATGAAGTATTCTACAACAAGGTTGAGAATCTTGTTCGTTCTGATCAATTCACGAACTAATAATATAACTAGTTTTAAAAGATGACAGAACTATTTACACTAAAACTACTTATCCAAGAATTGACCTGCACAATTGATAAACTATAATATTAGGCAAGAATATAAATACTTTTAGTGAACGATTTTTCTCATTATAAAGTCTTTTGACACTGTTCACAGGCAGAAGCAGTCATAGTTTTATCTTTTGGGATCCAAATCTCGCAATCGTTGAGAAGTTTGCTACACACATTCTTACTCCAAGGACAATTTTCGTTAAGCAGATAACGAAGACAGACGAGGTGGTTACCCCCAGCTGCAGCGATGACAGTAATTTCGTCCCAGTAACCGTTTTTCTTCTCGTGGATGTATTGGAGACATTCGAAATGGCCACGTTCTGCCGCACAGGAGGCGGCGTTTTTGTCGCCATCGATAGGATCCTTTCCCTTCCCGTAGCCGTAGACGTGGCAGCTGACGAAGCCATAACCTATTGATTTATGATACAGGCGAAAACAATCAGTCTTTCGGTATATGTTCATTAATTACGAGAATGTTTCAATATGTATATACCTGAGATTAAATATCAATTTTAATATAGAGGTGTAAAAAGGAAAAACAAGTGTATTACTGTGTGAGATGGAGTTAAATATACCGAAATTGATCTAATAATGAATGAGTCTTACATAACTTAAGGAAAAGTTATTATCAACTCGATCTAAGTATGTTGTATGAATTGCTTTTAAAGACCAACAACGAACAAAGTCCTTCCTAAAACGGCTAACATGAAAGTTGCCTTTTGACAAAAATCTTTATCGGAAATGTGTTTCATATTAATACAAAATTCTTTTGTCGGTATTGTGATCGTTACACCTGCTATCTCTTGGTATTGTTTTGCTTTCTTAACAATGAGTTTACAGTAGGATTTATCATCACGTATCTGTCTCGTTAAGATAGTGGCATAACTCCACATCACATAATCGCTTTCTTTATCGAGTTCGTTTCTTTCTCTCAATAATTTTCGCAAACCAATGGGTTCCATATCGTCATAACCAATAATACCACAAAGATCTCCACCAGGATCCATAAGTAAATCCATGATTTGATTAGTATCGTATTTCATTAACCATTTCTTCTGTTGTTTGGTTAAAGTAGATGAATAAATCTCATAAAAGATGGTGCAATTCTTCTTGTGGGTTTTCCAATCTTTATTTCGACATTCTTCATCACAATAGCGTGCTGTATTACAT